>Ga0180432_10003380_pt1 | contig 22839 bp, 6 predicted proteins | sample SS_ome_10_FD_132414 | JGI IMG/M metagenome (GOLD analysis project Ga0180432, IMG submission 132414) | Hypersaline lake sediment archaeal communities from the Salton Sea, California, USA - SS_1_MS_2 metaG | ecosystem: Environmental > Aquatic > Non-marine Saline and Alkaline > Hypersaline >...
CTTCTTCAGCAGCAGGCGCTTCTTCAGCAGCAGGCGCTTCTTCAGCAGCAGGCGCTTCTTCAGCAGCAGCAGCAGCAGCAGCAGGTGCTTCGGCACCTTCAGCTACGGGAGTTTCTTCTTCGTCTTTTTTCTTGAAAAACATTTGTCATTCACCTGCGTCTGCGTGGAAGTTTTCCACAAACTGAGAAAGGGTGTCTACAAGATAGCAGAAAACTGCAGAACAGAAAGCCCAAATAAGTGCTCCTGCGAGTTCTTGTGGCTCGCTGACCCATCCTAGAACAAGATGGGAACCAAGCCAAGCGATCCAACCAGCATGAAAGCCCGTGCAATAAGAGCACGAAAGCATGCTATCAAAAAATGAAATCTTTCGCATGAATTCTACTTTGTTCATCAGACCAAAGCAAATCCCATAAGCGAAAAGTAGCTCAACGAGTCCTGGCATTTTAAAAACCTCTTTTTACTTTTTGGTTGTTCTTCGAGCTGTTTTCTTCTTCGCGGGTGCCTTTTTCCGCGTAACTTTCTTTTGCGGAGCGTCTTCGGCTTCTGCCGCTGCCGCCAACAAAGCCTCTGCTTCCGCCTTGGCTTCGATTTCGGCCTCTGCCGCTGCTTGGGGTTTACGTCGAGAGGAGACGGGCTTTCGTGAACGGCTGGTATCGCTGTTTACGATTTTGCAGCACGAGGTCTCCGCGCTCTTTGCAAAAATCTCTACTGTATCTGGCACACCGTCTAGGTTGCAGTCGAAGCCCAGGTCGAGTTTGTGCGTGTTTAACGCTTCGATGATAAGTTTTCGCTCTTCGCGGGTGTTTTCTGGGATGACCGCGATGCCTTTTTGCAGGAGAAGCTCGACTTTGAAAAGTCGTTGAATGGCTTCCCCCAAGCCCATTTGCATAGTTTTAGATACTGTAAGTTCGATTTGTTCTTTCGCTGCTTTCGGCACGATACACTCCAAAAGTCTTTGGTGGTATCTTAACCAAAGATACGCACACGGTAAAGCAACATAATGTTGCCTGTCAACAAAAGAGAAGAGGGGCCACCTACGGCCCCTCTTCTTATGCCATTTTCAGTAGGCTATGCGAGTCATTAGAGAATGACAGGCTCACCGATGAGCATGAGCACTTCGTTGCCCGCGAGGTACAGACCTGCGCGTTGAACCGAAGAACCTTCTGCGGAAGGCGCAGTTGCCGAAGCAGCTCCGTTAGCATCCATGTAGAAAGGTGTTCCGGGGGTTTGGCCGTGTGCCGCGCCGAGGTCGAACTTCCCGAGCATACGCACGAGGATTTCGCCATCCGCATCAGCCGCATGCGTTGCGATACCGAAGAGGTAGTCGTTGCTTGCAGCGTCGGCTTTTTGCACTTTGCCAGCGGTGCTTTCGAGGGCCACCAAGTCGCCTTTGGCGAGAGCTTCGAAAGCGATCAACTTGACAGTGCCGCCACCGTTCTCTTCCATGTACTTCTTGGTAACTGCGTCTTGTGCGTGCGTCGGGTCTTTGACGTTACGAATACGGGCATGCCCGACTTCGTTGTTCTCGTCGAAAACACCAGCAGACGAGTCGTCCAAGATAACGTCTTTGGTGCTGCCGACTTCCATTCGCAAGTCGCCAGCTGCACGCAGACGCATGTCCATTTGCGCACGCAGCTCAATTTCACCAGGGTTTGGCGCAGCCCAAACGTCCGCAGCGCGCTTACCAGCTGCAACATGGAAGTAACCCTCGTCGTCGTTACCCGCGAAGATCGAGACTTGGCCACCGACTTGTTTTAGGATGTCGCGGCTCACGTCAAGGCTGAAGTCACCACCGGAAGCGTCCAGCGGATCGACCGTGATATTCAGATCGCCTTCGATGTCCATCGACATACCGGCATCAGCATCGAGCGTCATCAGGCCAGCAGCTTTAACTTCCATCAAAGCTGCGGATTCAGCTTTGAACTCGGAACCCGAGCGGAGGAAGAACATGTTATCCGCGTCAGCGATAACGTTGTTGTCAGCTGCCAGAACGATGTCCAGATCGGCTTCCGTTTGGACAGGCGCGTGAGCACCAGTGCTGAGGCGCAACTTCTTCGCGGTCGCTTTAAGATCCAAGTCGCCGTTGGAAACTTCCCAAGCAGACGCGTCAACCGATTTCAAATCAATCGCGTTGTCTACTGCGGCTCGCAGATCTTGGTCAGCCCACAGAACAATGTTCCCTGCAGCTTGCGTTGGTTGCGCGGCGGCAGTTGGAGAGCCACTTTGCAACTGCATGTAACCAGCGCCAGCAGTTGCGAAAACATCTTTACCATCGGCGGACAGCTGCCCAGTTCCTTGAGCTTTGAGCGCAAGGTTCTGGTCTTGTTTACTCCAGAGGATGCTTTCTCCGACGCTATCCAACTTGAGTTGAGCGCGAGTGGCATCTGCTGCGGTGTCTGTAAAAGCCTGAACAAGGGAACCACCACGAATGCTGGCAGTCTGTGTAGCAGAAGCACTAAGAAGACCACCAACACCAGTTGAAGTCAGGAGCAACTGCTTATTCTCGCCCGTGACGGTAAAGTCCGAGTTTCCAGCAGCTTCAACGCTCACGTAACCCGATGCGTCGATTTCAACATTAGCCCCGTCCAGATCCAAAAGAGCGGCAGCGCTGACAGCCAAATCACCGGCAGAGGTGCTGAAGTTTGAAGCGGCAGCAGCGTCAATGCTCACGCCACCCGTTGCGGAGTCGATGGTAACGCCCGTATTTCCGTCCAGATCCAACTGGCCAGCTTCCGCGTCGATAGCCAAAAAACCACTGGTGGTTTTAAAGGAAGAATCGTCATCCGCTGAAAGGCTGATGCTTCCAAGCGCGTTAATTGTCTTGGTGTTCGCCAGGGTTTCGACAGAGCTGCTAGCATCGAACGTATGCGCACCAGTGACGTTCTCGTCCAAACCTCCCTGCGCGTTGACGGTCATCTGTCCAGCCGCCGTAATGCCCAAAACACCGTCAGACATCATGTCAACGGTTGCGCCGTCCAGATCCAACTGGCCAGCTTCCGCGTCGATAGCAAGGGTGCCTTGGGCAGCTTTGAACGACGCAGCTCCGCCCGACCGCAGATTGATATCGTCGTCGGCTTGCACTTGAATGCTGAGATCGGTGGGCTCCAACGCAGGAACTGCAGCCATCCCAGTGTGCAGCAAAATGCCGCCCGAGCTGTACGCGCTCAGTTTGGAGACGTCAGCGTCGATGCTTCCGTCGAAGTCCGCAATACCGATGACTTTCATCCAGTCGGCGGCATTGTCCCCGAAGGTAACATTTTGCTCAAAGATGGTCTGCGAAACCAGCGTATCGACAATCGAGGTGTCGCCAACAACGGTCAACTCACCGTCGATTTTGACGTTTTTCTTGAAGTGCGCCGAGCCGAGAAGCTCGATGGGCTTCTCATTAACGTTGTCAGCGTGACCGATTTGCAGTTTTTGAACGACCTCGTCGTTCATCGCGACGATACCGACGCTACCCACGTCGAGAGCCTGACCGTCAGGGATGCGTTTTTGAACGCCCTGATGAATAACTAGAGAACGATACTCGTTAGCCATTTTTAACTTCCTTTTGCTTAGTCAGTTAGAGTTAGATTAAAGGATCTCTTCGAAACGCTTGTCGTGTCGAAGAGCTTTGAGCGCTTTAGGATCTTGAATGTCCTGCGAAAGACGCTCACCGGGCACGAAACCCTTGGCAGGGTCTGCAGCCTCAAGAACAAGGGGTTCCCCGCTTTCCTGCGAGAGACGGATTTTCACCGTGGGTCCGTAGGACTTCACAGCTTGACGGGGTGGTTCCCCGAGATACTTAAAAAAGGCCAAGACTCTGCCTCCTTTAGAAGGTTAAAGTTCCAACCGCTAAGAAAAAGAAGATACTATCTAGATTTTCTTAGCGAACAAAGAAGCTCTCAGCTTCTGTTCTGTAAAAGAGAGCCCCTTTATTCTATAACTCACCTGCTTGCACCTTGGCAGCAGATTTTTTTGAGTGTTTCTAAAAAGGCTCAATTTATCCACTCAACTGATCGTCTGTAAGTGGCGTAGCCACATACAAGACGCCCGAAGATAGTTGCGTCTGCGCTTCTGCACTCGGAGACGAGATACCGCCCCAAGTGACTACAGAACCGTCTGTTTTCAACGCTGCAAACCCATTCAGAGTTCCAAAAACTTTGGAAACTCCAGAACTTAGGTCCACACTTGAAGAATCTGCACCATAATCAGCATGGCCCCAAGTGACCACAGAACCATCACTCTTCAACGCTGCAAAAGCACGCTGAGAAGCCACGATTTCAGTCACGCCAGACGCCAACGAAGCCTCGAAGCCTACAATGGAGCCGCCATTCGTAACGCTACCCCAAGCTTCGACAGAACCGTCTGTCTTAATGGCAGCAAACGCAAACTCGTTGCCCACAACGCTCGAAATGTTCGACAGGCCACCCGCAGGCGTTTCTCCACCGTATTGGGAGACTCCCCAAGCCTCCGCACTCCCGTCTGCCTTCACAGCAACAAAAGAACGGTTGTTTGCGTAAATAGAAGTGACACCGGACTCTAAAAAGGCAGAAACCGCTGAAGAATCGCCCCCATACTGTCCCCAACCCCAAGAGGTTGCCTTCCCAGCGTTGTCCACAGCCACAAAAGCACTGGTATTGCTGTACAGCGCGGTCACATTCGTTGGAGGCGTCGTCAACCCGTAGCTGCCTCCGTAGCTGCCGCTGCCCCAAATCTCGACCGTGCCGTCGTTTTTCAGACCGGCAAAGGAGAAGTCGGTAGCCCGAATGGTCGTGATCCCTGAACTCAAATCAGCCGTTTGTAGATTGGCGCTGGCTGCATTGCCCCAAACAACAACCGAACCGTCGTTTTTCAAAGCAGAAAAAGCATTAAAGCAGGAGACGATCTCTACTACGCCAGAGGACAAATCCGCTGCCACAGAAGAACTATCACCGCCTCGGTCGCTGTTGCCCCAAGTGACCACAGAACCGTCATTTTTCAACGCAGCGAAAGCTGCACTCGTAGAAAAAATCTCTTTCACATTGGTCAGGTCTGCGCCGCCAGAGCTACCGCCAGACGCAGAGTCGCCCCAAACAATCACAGAACCGTCTTGCTTCAGCGCCGCAAAAGCTTTTTGATTCGAATACACCTGTTTCACATTTGCGGTAAGGGCAGAGCCGGTAGAAGCTGCGCTTCCACCATAGCTGCTGTTGCCCCAAACAACCACAGAGCCATCGCTTTTCAACGCTGCAAAAGCATACAGGTTGTCGAACTCACCCGTAGAACGCCCAAAGAAAGGCGAGATTTCCTCAGAGACCGACAAAGGATTCGTCGCAGGCGCTTCAGGCGCAATGACTCCCGAAATACCGCGTGCGCTGGTAGCAATTTCCTCAATGCGAACTTGGAAATCGTCCACGTAGCCTGAAGCAGAGCTTGCGGAACCTGCGCTATTTGCGTGAACCATGAAAAAGCCATTGTAGGCATTCACAGGGTCACTCCAAGCAGCGTAATCTGTATCTGTAATCTGATAATACCGCTCACCGCGTAAGGTCCAAGAGCTGGTGTCCGCGTCCCAAGTGAAGTAGCGAACGCGGTCCATCAGATGTTCGATGGGATTCGTTCCACGCCCAACAGGGATGATATCCATGCGGAGGCGATGCCAAGTGTCCGCTGGCGCTGCGACGGACAAGTCACCGTCCACAGACAACAGACTTCCACCCCCGTGCGTCAAATCCGTATACAGCTTGTTATTGTGGATGAAAAAGTTGTACCCAGAAGCTTGTGTACTGCCAGCGCCTTTCGCACGAAGACCCACAATGCTGTTGGCAGACGTAGAAGAAGGCACGCGGAACCAAGCCCGTAGCGAGATTCCGTAGCTGTCAGACAAAGAAACCAAAGACGCTACACTGCACTTTGCAAAAACACCTTTTGGGCTGTCGGCTCTGGAACCCGAACCATCGTCCGCCCAGTATCTACAAAGCTCCGCAGCACTCGTCTTTAATGGATTGCTCAAAGAGTTGTGCGCTACAGCGCTGCCGTAACTCGGCGTGCTGATGTAGGCGGTAGAAAAAGAGAAATCAGACTGTGCCATATAAAGCTATCCTTATTCCGAAACCAAGAACTTGAGAGTCCCGACAACGCTTGCCCAAGGCTGTGCGCTGGCCACGACTTTCCCGCCGCCTGCGACCGCAGAACGCCAGCGATTTGCACTGCCTGCGGGTGTGGTTTGAGCAGCCCACGTAAGGCCATCTGCACTCGACATGACAACGCTCGTGTCGTCGTATGTGGTGGAGGTGTGCTCAGTGAATGCGATGAAACGCTCCTCCCCAGCAGGTCCGCCCCACACTACGGTGCCCCAAGGCAATGCAGCTTCGTTGGTGGCCAGTGTAACTTCGGTCCAAGAAGCCCCGTCCGTGCTTTGCCAGACTCCGTCAGGGCCGACCGCTACGAACCGACCATCGCCGTAAGTGACATCAGTAAAGGCGTCGGTGCTTGCGGGGCCTGTAGCATACGTCCAGCCCGTCGTACCCGTCAGGTCTGTAGTGTACTGAATGCTAACGTGCCCTCCGGGTGGGCTGCTTGGTAAAGTAGATACAAGGACGAGCTTGCCACCACCCACTGCAAATCGTGCAGTATACCCATTAAACCTCTTTGCGGAGGACAGGGTCGTTACTGAGCTTATTTCCCCTGAAGCAGGCGGGGTCATCTTGTACAGAGTAGTTCCAGAACTGCTGTTGCAACCCAAGAAAGCTGACCCTGTCCAAAAGACGTATGCCATGTTGTCCACTGCGGACAGAGAACTCCAGTTAGCCCCATTGTCGGTAGATTTCAGGATGTACTTAGAGGTATTTGGGCTGCTAGCCTCTGATCTCGTAACGGCAATCAAATGTGAGGTTCCATTGACAACGGCATGAGCTGTTTGTGTAATGGGTTTACCAGTCAAAACAACATTCGATGCATAGCTGACTTCAGACCAAGTTTGTCCATCAGAGCTGGAAAGCCACTTAGCTGTGTAGCTAGTAGCGTCTCTACCGCTGGCAATAAACTTAGATTGCGAGCTGTCCCATGTGACTCCGTAGATTTGTTGGCTGGAAGTCCAAGTGGAGCCCGTCCAAGTCTCACCGATAGGAGTGACCACTGCGGCGGACTCGATAGGACCGTACTCAGCAGACGTCACCGTCGTAGTGGGCGCTCCATTCAGGGTGTTATTCGTGTAGGTCACGGACACGCTGATGTTGGCATCCACGTCATCAGAAACGAGCGTGTAGGTGCTGCTGGTAGCGCCAGAGATGTCCACGCCGCCACGTTTCCACTGGTAGCTGAAGCTTGGGGGCCAAGGACTTACGTCTTGGTCGTTCAGCGTAGACGTATTTGCCGTCAGAACTTCGTTCTCGGTCAGCGTACCGTCAATGGTCACGGAACCAGTGGGGGCATCATTCAGATTGTAGACTAAGAGATTAAACTCTTTTTCGAAAACTAAAGAGCCGTCCGAAGCCTGCACCCGAATCGCGTAAGACGCTTGCGTCTCGATATCGGGTGAATGGTCTGCGGCCAGTTTCAGGCTGCTACCGTCGATGGTGAACTTGGCGTTGTCCGTATCGCCAGTGCCTGCAACAAGGCTGAAGACCAGAGCGTCGTTCTCTGGGTCAGCGCCGCTGATCGTACCCACAACCGAACCACCGGCAGTGTTTTCGTCGATGTAGCCACTCGTTCCGTTGAGGGAGATCGAAATGTCTGTCGGTGCCTCGTTTGCATCTGTGATGGTCAGCGTAAATTCAGCGGATACAGGAGAACCAGGATACGCGCTGTCTGTAGCCGTGACCGTTACAGTCAAAGAAGGAGCGGTCTCGTAATCGAGTGCTGTGCCAGCCTTCAAATAGAGGGCGTTTCCGTCCAGTTCAAAGCTCGAAGCGTAAAGACCAGACAACGAAAGATCGTTGGTGCCCAGCGCATCGTCCGTCACACTGATATCCGCTACCTTGATTCTGGCAGACGTGTCAGCAGCTTCCGACAAAGAAGTCACCGAGTTGCTGAACACGACAGCGGTCGGGGCTTCGTTGCCGTCAGTTACGTTAACGGTAACCGCTTGGGAGATATCTTGTGCGCTGGAAACAGCCTGCACCGAGAAAGCGTAGGAAGCCTTCGCTTCAAAGTCAGGGTCTGCAACCAACGTGACTTGGTTTCCGCTCACCGTCAGCAAGCCGCTGTCGATGTCTGCGCCACTGAAAGTGTATGTAACAGCGTCTGGAGCATCAGCTACAGAAGCCGTGTAAACAACCTGACCAGCGCCTGAGTTCTCGACCACGTCCACGCTAGCGGCAGACGTGAAGGTCATTGCAGGACCGATTGCGGCTGTTTGTGCAGAGGTCACCGACTCCGCAGTGCCTTGGTCATCGGTGTAGCTGGCAACAACGTAAAGAACCGCGCCTTCGTCGCTGGCGGTCAACGTGTAGCTGCTGCCCGTAGCGATGGCCGTCGCGTTACCCAGACGGAACCACTCATAAGAGAACGTGGCTCCCGTGAGTCCGTCTTCGTCCGCAATGGTATTCGTAAGGGACAGGGTTTCTCCCACGTACAGGAATCCGTCATCAGAAATCGAAACGGTGCCTGTCGGGGGGTCGTTGTCGTTGGTAACCGTGATCGTAAAGGTCTCGTTGAAAGAGAGCCCACTCGCATCTGTGGCTGTCACCGTAACGCTGTGACTTTCGAGGGCTTCTCGGTCCAGTTCCAGCTTGGTTTGCAACTCGTTGCCTGAAATCTGGAAATAATCGGAAGTAACAGAGAAAGTGATCGTGTCACCAGCGTCTGGGTCGGTCGCGGAGAGCGTGCCCACAAAGGTCCCTGCCACACGCCTTTCAGAAACGCTCGCGTTCGACAACGTGATAGCAGTCGGCGCTTCGTTTGCATCGGTGACGTTCACAGTCACATTCTGCGAAATGCTCTGCGAGCCAGAGTCCGCTGAAATCGTTACGCTATAAGACGCTTTGTCCTCGTAGTTCGGGCTGGACAAGAACTTCAAAGCACCCGTCGAAGTGTTCAGCGAGAAGGAAGCCGCGTCCGTGCCAGACAGCGAGAAGGTCACAGCAGCAGGTGCGTTAACAACCTGAGCGTTGTAAACCTCTGTATTCACAGAAGTATTCTCAGCGAAGCTCACAGGACCAGAGGTCGAGAAAGCCATAGCTGGGACAGTCGTGAAGTTATAATCTGCATGAGATCGTATGTAACCGTTGCCTGCCGCATCTACAAAGACATCACCTGCGCTGCCGATATCGAGATGATAAGCGGTTCCATAAGCGAGGTCGCTGGCGAAGTTAATCGTGACGGTTTTGTTGTCCGCAGAGAAAGACACGCGAGGGTCGGTCGCAGCAAACTGCTCAACAGAAGCGTGCCCCTCGGAGTAATCCGTCATCAGGTGAATGTTGCCCGTGCCTGCGAAAACCGCCTCGTCGAAGGTCAGCACGACGTTCGCGTCAACCGCGACGTTCGTTGCACCGTCTGTCGGAACAGCGCTAAGAAGAACAGGGACAATCTCATCAGCATCCGTAATGCTCAGGGAGACAGCCTGCTCGCTGGAGTTGTTCGCAGCGTCCGTCGCAATGACGGTAAAGCTGTAAGAAGCCTTGGTCTCGAAGTCGGGGTCAGCAATGAGGCGGACTTCATTACCCGAGAGACTGAAAGCAGCGTGGTCATCGACCTCTTTGAGGCTCCACGTAACTGCTTCGTCAGCGGTAGCTGTGTAGACAACCTGATTCGCGCCGCTGTTCTCAACGATAGAGGTTGCCACAGCACCGGAAGTGATGTTCGGAGCCACTTCGTCAGCGTCCGTTACAGTCACATCGACAGAGAGGGTTCCCTTGTTTCCGGCAGCGTCAGTAGCTTCTACAACAACGGAATATACGTTGTTGGTATCTGCATCCAACGGGGTTTCAAAGTCAGGCGCAGCTTGGAAGCTCAGAACGCCGTCTACGAGGCTGAAGAGGTCTTTGTCAGCGCCAGCTAGACTCCAAGTAACTCCAGCTTCGGAGCTGTAAGTAGCCACAGCCGTTGTGTTTTCCACAACGCTAACTGCCGCATCGCCCGTAATGACAGGGGCCGTGTCGTCAAGGTCATTTACGTTAAGCGTAAAGGACTCTTCAAAAGACAGACCACCAGCGTCAGTAGCGCGAACGCGGATGCTATAGGAAGACTTGGCTTCAAAGTCAGGCGATGCGTTGATTTTCAGGCTATTGCCTTCAATGGTGAAGGAACCGTTATCGGTATCACCAGTACCAGCCTGAAGGCTGAAGGTCAGGCTATCACCTAAGTCTGGGTCGGTCCCTGACAAGGTGGCAACAACAGAACCAGCGTCAATGTTTTCATTGAATGACGTAGCGCTCAAAGCGATAGCCGTAGGTGCTTCGTTTACATTCGTAATGTTGATCGTAAACGCTTGCTCAACGGAGAGGCCACCAGCGTCGGTAGCTCGGACGCGAACGCTAAGTGCGTTGTTGGCTTCCGCGTCGAAGGACGCCGAAGAAGCCAACTTGTTGCCGTTTACAATCTCGAAACTACCGTTGTCGTTATCGCCAATCCCTGCAACTAGGCTGAACGTGACGGTATCTCCAGCGTCCGGGTCAGTCGATGCGAGCGTGCCGACTTCTGTTCCGGTCGGTTGGTTCTCTGCAAAGCTGACAGACAGTCCACCGTCAAGCGTGATTGACGTAGGCGCTTCGTTTACGTTGGTGATGGAAAGAGTCAACGAGGCCGTGTCGCTGAAATCACCGTCCGAGACCACAACGTCTACGCTGTAGGTGTTCTTAGCCTCGAAGTCCAACGTGGCTGCATTGAGGTGCAGTTCGCTGTCGTTTACGATGCTGAAACTCGCAGCGTCCGCGCCTGCCAAAGACAGGGCGTTGGTGCCCAAGGCGTCGTCGGTAATCGAGATATCTGCAATCTTGGTCGAAACTGCGTAGGTGCCCTCTGACAAGGAGGCCACTGCGTTAATCAGGCTAACTACAGGCGGCTCGTTTACGTCAGTTACGCTAACGGTGATGGCCTTGCTGGCAGTCTGACCGTCTTTTGCGGCTTCCACCGTAATCGCGTAGCTGTCTTTGTTCTCGAAGTCTGGGTTGTCTTGGATGGTGACAACGCCCGTCGAGCTGTCTACCAGGAAGGCCCCAGCGTCAGCTCCAGAAATCGAATAAACCAGTGTTCCGTTGGCTGGCGCATTCGCCACCGTGATGGTGTATGCGGTTTGTCCAGCGGGTTGGCCTTCCGTAACGCTGCCTGTTGCGTCGGACGAAATGATCATGCCTGCGGCAATAACCAAAGCGCCCGAAGTCAACGTCTCAACCGTTCCGCCTTCATCGGTGTAGCTCACTTGGACAGTGATGCTTTGGCCTACGTCCGCAGGCTGCACCACATAAGTCGAAGCGGTCGCGCCGATTGCCGCACCGTTTCGCAACCAAGCGTAGCTAAAAGAGATTGCTCCCGTATTGTCGGGGTCAGAAACGCCCGAGGTATCTGCCGTAAGCGTCTCGCCTTCGAGGGCCAGACCAGAAATCGAGACATTCCCAACAGGCGCTTCGTTTACGTTGTTCACGGAAAGAGTAACCGCAAAGGGTGCGCTGGCATTGCCTGCCGCGTCCGTCGCCACAAGAGAGAAGCTGTAAGAAGCTTTGTCTTCAAAATCAGGGTCAGCGATAAGGCTGACTTCATTACCCGAGAGACTGAAAGCAGCGTGGTCGCCGACTTCAGCAAGCGAGTACGTAATGCTATTAGCGTCCGTAGCGACTGCTGTGTAAACGACTTGGTTTGCACCCGAGTTCTCATCTACAGAAGCTGTGCTGCTGGAAGAGAACGAAGGTGCAGTGTTGTCCAACACAAAGATGAGAGCTGCGGAAGCGTCAGACACATTGCCTGCTGCGTCCGTTTGCCGAACGTAAACCGTATTGCTTCCTTCAACAAAAGAAGGCTCGACTGCGCTCCAAGACACTGCATCAGAGGAGTATTCGACTGCGGCACCGGCCTCCACGTCAGCCAAAGCCAAGGTCGCATCGCTGGTCACGAGCGAACCACCACTGGTGTCGTTGGCCAAGGAAACCGAAGGTGCAACAGGAGCAATCTCGTCAGCGTCCGTAATGCTCAGAGAAACAGCCTGTTCGCTGGAGTTCCCCGCAGCGTCCGTCGCAATGACGGTAAAGCTGTAAGAAGCCTTGGTTTCGAAGTCTGGGTCAGCGATGAGGCTGACTTCATTGACCGAGAGGTTGAAGGCAGCGTGGTCGTCCACTGCTTTGAGGCTCCACGTAACTGCTTCATCAGCAGTAGCTGTGTAAATCACCTGATTTGCGCCGCTGTTCTCAGCAATAGAGGCTGCCACAGCACCGGAGGTGATGGTCGGAGCCACTTCGTCAGCGTCCGTAATGCTCAGAGAAACAGCCTGTTCGCTGAAGTTTCCAGCGGCGTCTGTCGCAATGACGGTAAAGCTGTAAGAAGACTTGGTTTCGAAGTCTGGGTCAGCGGTGAGTCTGACTTCATTTACCGAAAGGCTAAAGTCTGCGTGGTCATCGACCTCTTTGAGGCTCCACGTAACCGCTTCGTCAGCGGTAGCCGTGTAAACAACCTGATTCGCGCCACTGTTCTCAGCAATAGAGGCTGCCACAGCACCGGAGGTGATGGTCGGAGCCGTCGTGTCCTCGGCTACTTGCTCCGTGACCGTGATGGAAACAGCCTGTTGGCTGGTGTTCCCGCTGCCGTCTGTCGAAACTACAATGACTTGATAGACGTTGTTTGAATCCGCGTCAGCAGGGGAGCCGAAAGTTGGAGCGCTTTTGAAAGTGAGATCGGCATCGTTCAGGCTGGTGCCCGTGATGTCGAACAAGCTGTCGTCAGCCCCTCCACCAAAACTCCAAACCACCGCTTCGTTGGCCGTGAAGGATGCCACCGCAGTGTTCCCCTCAACCAAAGAGACCGAAATCGAGGCTTCCCCGCCTCCGATTACAGGCGCTTCTTCATCTAGATTGAAGATGGACACCGAAACCGCCAACTCGCTGGAGTTGTTTGCGGCGTCCGTCGCGATAACGGTTACTTGATAGACGTTGTTACCGTCTGCGTCAGCAGGCGCTTCGAAGTCGGGAGCGGAGTTGAAGCTCAACGCTCCCTGCTCAGAAATGCTGAAGAGGGCTTGGTCAGCACCTGACAGGCTCCAAGTCACAGTCTCATCGGCGGAATAGCTCCCAACAGCAGTGTTGTTTTCGCCAACGGTGTGGGATGCCGAGCCTGTAATCGTCGGGGCGACGGTGTCTTCGATCTCTGTGTTGTCGATGACAAAGGACTTCTCGATGTACGTGCCAGTAGCGTCATTCGTAGCGCGAATGCGAACATAGAACGGGTCAGCGGAAGGCCAGTCTGGTGGGAAAAAGCCCGTGCCATTCCAGTCTACGCTAAGTCTGTCCCCACCCGTGATTACGAAATCAGAGTTGTTCTGGTCTCCTGCTCCCGCCACAAGCGAGAACGTGAAGGAATCGTTAACGTCCGGGTCTACCACAGAAAGGGTGAGTGCTTCGCTGTAGTCACCGTTTTTGCCAATGGCATTACCGGACAGCAGCAAGTCGGTCGTCAAAGAATCTTTATAGGTCGCAACGACATTGTCGCTAAAGTTCGTAACTTCGTCTGGATTGATCGGATTTTTGCGCTGCGCCAAGAACGAAATGTTCTGGCCGTCAATGCCCGTGTTCGGAACAACCAGTACAGGCGTGGTTTCCCCTGCCAACGGAGAGCCGTCCAAAGACCACTGATAAGCGAATATCCCGTTCACAAAGGAGTTCTCAAACTGAGAAACGTCAGCCGTCAAGGTCGCACCAGCCGCAGCTTGGCCGTTGGTATCCCCACTGAAAGAGATCGTCGAACCCTGTTGCTGAATCAGCCCCGAGGCGACTTCGCTGGGATAGCCAAGGGAATCTCGGTAGTTAGCGAACGCACGAATCGTGGTGTATCTAGGGAACGAGCTTTCTGGGTTGCGTTTTTGGATAACAAGCGTCTCGCCCGTAGCGATTTCTTGAAAATCACCAGCGGGAGGATTGCCCTCCAAGTAAAAAACGTCTTCCTCGACTGGATAAAAGCCTTCCCATCGGTAGGAAACATCCCCAGCAATGCCGTCAGGCTCATTGAAGTTGTTGACGAGCGTGAGCGTTTCACCGGGGACCGGCGTGCCGGATACGTCCAGTGTTCCCGTAGGCTCTTGGTTTACCAAGTCTTGCGGGGTGAGTTTCGAGTCGAAACCGTCGATGTACTGGTCATATAGCTCTGTCGCAGAAGCTTCGCCGCAGCGCAAAGAAATGATGCCGCTTCGATTCGGGGAAGCGGCAGACCATTCAGAAGCGTCATCTCGCACAGTCATCTGGCCGATTTCGGTCCAGCTTGCACCGTCGTCTGCGGAGGAGTACGCAATGAGTTTTTTCTGGTAGGGGCTTTCGGGGACAACGTCCAGACGAAGATAGTACCAAGTGTCCAGCGCATAGGAGCCAGAGCAGATAGTGGTGTTCGCAGCAAAGAGACCTGCAACACCCGTCGAGAAGTCGGAGGGTTGGCTGGCACGCAAGGCAACTTCGACTGCGCGAGAAGCGCCCGAGCCTTTGGCTTGCAGAACCAACTCATAGCCGCCTGAATACACAGTTCCGTCAGCGGACGAAAACGCCGTAAGGCCGACCATGTTCAGTGCATTGTCTGCGCTGTCTGCCGCATCGGGGTTGCCCGAAACGCGGTCTAGACGCATACGCATTTTCATAGAAACTAGCTGGTCGTTACCAATGTCATAAAAAGCTTGTGCGGAAACACCTCCGGTGTTCGCAAGAAGCATTTTGACCTGACCAACAGACGCTTCAGAGTTGTTTACTGCATTGTGCTGAATAGCGCGGCAGTGTTCGCCAGTTCCCGTAAGAGGATTTGACAAAGAAGAGTTTTGAACTGCCACACCTGTAGGTGGGCTTGCCATATCAGAACCCGCTGTGTTCGGGTCGGACTGCAATCGTGTTGAAAACTCTAGGTCAAAATCAGAATAAGCCATTTGCCAAAGCTCCTACAGGGAGACTGTCTACTAGATGGAAAATCTCACCAGCCGAATAATACTCGGCTGGTGTTTTTTGTCACTCAAATCAAGCAGGCCACGGGTCGTTTCCTGTGATTGCAAACTCTTCATCTACGCGAGCGTAAACAGAAAGCGTGAACTGGTCATTTATATCATATTCGCCGTCCGTAACGGAGACTTTGATATCGTACACAGCGGGTGTTCCTGCCGTTCCCGAGAATGTTCTCGTTGCGGGGTCGAAAGAGAGCCAGCTAGGCAATGCGCTTCCGTCCGCGAGAGTCGCAGAGTAGGTCAAAGCGTGACCGTCTGCGTCTGAGAACGCGTCTGCTGGAACCACATAGTTGAAGACGAAGCCTTCGTGGGTGCTTTGGTCAACCAAGGGGTTGTCCAAGACCGGAGGACGCCCAACCACTGCGCTAGGCGTAGACGCGAGGGTCTCTGCCTTGCCAGCATTGTCCGTATAGCGAACTTCCATCGCGACCAACGCACCGATGTCAGCGACTTGAAGCTCGTAGCTCAGAGCCGTTGCGCCAGCGATGTCTTGTCCGTCCCGCGTCCATTGATAGGATTCGGAACCGGGCTGCACACCTTCAGGATCGGTATAGCTGACCGTTGCGGTAAGCGTCTCCCCAGCGCGATACAGACCAGCAATCGTGACGGAACCATTCGGAGGGTTGTTCGGGATGAATACCGAGTTCGACTGAATGGTCTCAGGATTGCCCGTGCTGTCCGTGTAAGAAGCAATCACGTAGAAAGTCTTCTCAACGTCGCTCAAAGCAAGCGTGTACGTGCTGTTGTTCGTCTGGAAAGCCACATCGTCGCGATACCAAGTGTAGGTAACGCCCCCGTCGATGCCGTCCCCGTCGCTCACGTTTTGTGTGACCGTCAAGGTCTCGCCGACTTGGTAGACGCCCGAAATAACGGGCTGCCCTGAAGCAGGCGCGTTGACGATGGACACTGGTGCGGACTCCGCAGAGCTGACCATGCCCGAGGTATGCACATAGCCCACACGAACTTTGACTTGCGAACCAATCTTGTTCACAGGCACGGTGAATGTCGCGTTGGTTTCCCCAAACACGTCTTCGTCGTCGAGAACCCACTGATAAACAAAAGTGCCCGTCGCAGAAGCCCAATCGCCAGCCAAAGTGACCGATAGATCGTAACCAGCGCCCGGAGTGCCCGAGATGGCTGCTGTTCCAGCGGGTGCGGGATCGGGCGCTGTTACAGCAACGCCCGGAACTTCGAGGTCCGTGATGGCGATGTGGTCGCAGCAAGTGCCGCTGTGATCCACTTGTCTGTACCGAATGTAGTAAGTACCCACGAGAGTGATCGGTATAGCGTAGTTTTCAAGGTAGTTTACTGAGCTGCTTCCGTACAAGAAAGTCGTGTAGTTGGTCCAACTGCTGCCGTTTGTGCTGTACTCTAAAGCAACATCTTCTCCACTGTCTGCTGTCTCAAGACCTAGACCAAAGTCCGTCCCGCTACTAGTTTTCTTGACAATAGTCAGCTTGAGAGAAGTGCTTCCGTTAAAGTAGACAGGCTGGCTGTACGTCAGGGCTCTTTCATTGCCGTCTTTTAAGGTGGCGAATTTTTTGCCTGAAAATCTCCCGGAGCTTGCTGTCTGTATTGTGTTTCCACTGCCGTTTGAATACCAAGCTCCTGTTATTGCAGAGCCCGTGCCGTAGCTAGAGAAATCTTCGAAAACACTAGATGCAGGGGGGACCAAGTCTAAGGAGTCTGACAGATACTCTCTAGTGCCTTTCTGGTCAGTGTACGTAGCATCTACCGAAATGTCGCTATACAAATCTGCCGTAGCAATTGTGTACTCGGGACCCGTCTCTCCGGGAATGGCTACGTTACCGCGCTTCCACTGATATGACCAGTCGTTCCCGATGCCGTTCGCGTCCGTGATTCCTGAAACATCCACATAAACCAAATCGCCGTCACCAGAACCGCCTTGAATCTGGAACGTGCCTTGCGGCAAGCTGTTTACGATGCTGACTGCGGGGCTCTCGAAAGGACCTTCCGCGTTGCCAGCGTTGTCCGTGAAGGAAACCGCAACCTTGACGTCTTTGAAGATGTCGTCGGATTGGACGGTATAACTTGGCGTAAAGAAAGAAATCGTAGACACCCGGTAAGGATCTTCCGAGTAGTTGTGCATACTCAGGATGTGGACAGTGTCTCCATCGGGGACCATCTCCAGAACGGCAGGGATGTTTTGGGCTACGTCATACCACAGGTCTGCGGACACCCAGTCTAAACCATTCCAGTGGTACACGTATCGTGTCGCTGTAAACCAGAGACCATCTCGGGAAAACTCTTCTGCAAGATTACAACTTGCAATCTTAGATACCTGATAGGAGCCGCCTACTTTCCTATAAACAACAACAGCGGTATCCGCACCGTAGGGGTTCCTGTAGATAAGGAAGAGCGTGTTTAAGTCTGAGCTGACTTTACTCGTAGCTGCGATTTCGAAATCGCCGGTAGACGAAACTCCAAACGGAGATATCGAACCGTCTGGCGGCCTCGGAATTAAAGTCCTTTCCCAAACGCCATCTGTCTTAACATACTCCCAAATATCCCATCTAAAAGTAGCTTCGGAATCTATTGCAATGAATCTGTTTTCGTTGGCGACACCTAAAACAGACACTTGGTCTTCGAGGTATTCAACTTGTGTCCAAACACCGTTTTCTTTTTTGACAATAGTGGTAGCATTTACCGATCCACCGCTTTGTATATAAGCGACGGACGAGTCTGCACTAAATAGGCATTTACCTGCTGCCACATTAGCAGAACTAAAGGCAAGCCCCGTTGCCGCTACGGAGTAAACTTGTTCCCAACCAGACTGCCCTTCTTCGTAAAGGACGATGAAACCTACGCCGTAGTAATCAAAAGTGCTGAAAGATAAGGTGTTGCCGTCTGGAGAAATAGCAACCAGCAATCCATTGTCGATCCTATTCGGGTAACCATTTGTAGCTATCTGTTGTGGGACTCCCCAGATCCCGTCAGCTCCCCTGTTTTGTACATAGTAATTATCGTCGCCGCTGTAGTAAAACTTTCTGTTGCCATCTTCGCTGAAAGCATGGTCTACCGATGCTCTTCCTACGAGATCAGAAGATGCAGCAGGGTTATAAACAAAATGTTCTAGCGCGTGTATTTTACTTTCTGGAGCCACGAGCGCATCATCCACATACCACTGGTAAGTGAAGCCACCAGCACTTACGGGCTTGCCGTTAACATCGGACAACGCGGAGGTCACAGCGGTAAGCTCTTGGCCGACTTCAGGCGTACCCGAAATCGCCACCGTACCCGTCGCAGGGGTGTTCACCACTAGGACAGGAGCCGACTCGACTTGGTGACCGTAACCAGCACGGTCGCTGTAGACCACCTTCACGGTGATTTGCTTGTTGAACTCGTTCGCTGACAGAGTACGGCTGACCTCGTTGGGTCCAGAAGTCCCTAACTGCACGCCGTCCGCGTACCAAGCATAGCTAAACGACGAAGGGATCTCGTTAGCATCTGTAACGCCAGAAGCGTCTGCGGTCAGCGTGTAACCCGCTTGAGGCGTACCCGAGATCGTAGGCACTCCGACCGGAGGTGCTGCAATCAGCTTGCGAGACACCGAGCCCGTGATTCGGTCAGAGAACGTGCTGTACATCTCTGCCATTTCAGCGTCGGACAAAGCACGACGGTGAACAGACAGCATACCGATGTCGAAGTTCTGGTCGTCATAGCCTACATTGCCAGTGTTGTTCATGCCGCCAATCAAGACAGGCTCAGAAACATCCGCATAAAGGGGCTGTCGAACGCTCTGATTCCAGAGATCGTAGTAAATCGCAGAATGGAAAGCCCCGTCTCCGAAAACCCTAGACCCTGAAAGATTTCCATTTACAAAGAAATCTACCGTAGGGTTGTCGCTGTTGTAGTTTTGAACAGCAACCGAGACCAAGTAGAAACCACTGCTGGTGATCTGACCGCCAGACCGGAAGTAATAAACACCTCGATTGTTGTTCGTTACGCTGGGGGCTCCTAAACGGAGAGACAGTCTATTTTGAGCCTCGTCAAAATAGAACATGTATCCTTCATACCGTTCGACATTGTCGTTGTACTGCATGCAGGACAGGAACACATTGTCAACGGCTAGACTAAGGTATGCCAAAGCGCTGATTGTAAAATCGTTACCGAGGTCGTGCAGGCGACTGGCGTTTTGCAGAGCCCTTTTCGTTGTCGAAGACGAAAGTCGTCCGTTGTTGATGTTAGACCACTCGTTGCTGGCCACAGTCATCGCCAAAGCGTCTTGGGTCAGGTCGTACACGTCCGTCGTGCCCAAGGCGTAGCTGTCTTTGCTACCTGCGTCGATGTAGAAGTCCAAGTCTTGCTCAGGGAACGCTGGCAAAGCAGGTGCATACTTGCTGCGGCTTTCTCCCTTTGTATCATCGTATGATACAAGTGCTTTGACTTCCTTGGCTTCGTAGCCTGCGGGAATCGTAAAGGTGTTGCTTTCCGCTCCTGCAATCAACGTATCTCGGCTGGCAAGGACGTTACGTGCAGTGCTTTCGTACCAAGCGTAGGTGACGTTCGAGATAGGACCGTCCACATCGTTGACAGCAGACATGTCGATTGTCAGGTCTTCCCCAACAGAAGGCGTACCGTTCAAGACAGGCTCACCCGTCGAGGGCGTGTTCAAAATCGTTACGCCGGGGGCCGTTGCGCTGCCCGGAGAACCTGTGTTGTCCGCAAAGGACACTTCCACAGTGATGGCTTGGTTTACGTAGGCGTTGGTGACCGCAAAGGTCGATGCCGTCTCGCCCGCCAAAGCTTGGCCGTTTGCAGACCACTGGTACGTGTAAGAAGACCCGTCGATGCCGTCTGCGTCCGCCAGCTTGCTGGTGTCCGCAGTCAGTGTCTCGCCCGTGTAAGGCGAACCTGAGATGCTCACAGCGCCTGAGAAGGGCGAGTTAGAAACCGTAATCGTCGGGGAGGTGACGCTCTCGGAGAATCCCTGCAAGTCAGTGTAAGACATGACGACGTGCAGGTCGCTCCCGCTGTCGCCGGATGCAATGTTGTAGACACTACCTACGAAAGACGTTTCCGCGCCGAGGCTCACCGAAACGGAAAGCCCTGCAACGTAAGGTCGAACGTGGATGTTGTACCAGTACGCGTCAAGCCCCGTTTCTCCTGAGAAACTAGGAGGTTGTCCCAAGTACAAAGATTTGTTTCCTTGCGTGTGGGTAAAGAACCCTGTCGAGAAGCTATTCGAACCCTCCCAGCGGTATGCTTGAGCTTGTGTTCCAGTGAGCGTTATTTCGTCTACTAAGTAGTCGTTTCTATAAGCGTGAGAGGCTATCGAGTTCTGCGCCCCGTTATTAGAGTAATACAAGACGTCGGTATTGTTGATTACGGAAACTTCGTCGGAAGCATTGCTCCAGAAGCCGATTGTCGCAAGGCCCGGAGAACCCGCTGCTTTTGTGTTAGTGGTCGCTCTTACGATCACAGGAGAGCTGAACTTCACATCGCTCGTCAGGTAGACCCCGTTGCGAGTCATGCGCAGATAGTCTGAGCCCAGCGTGATATCGCCTTCGTCACCGAAGACGTTCCAAGCACCCAAGCCGTTTTCGAAGTCTTCGAAGAAGGTGAAGCCGATTTCAGAGGAATCACTTTCAGCGCCTGAGAAAGAAGCGTCTGCCGAATAACGAGCGACGATGTTCGTGGAACCTGCGGGGAGGTCCATCTTTAGCCAGTAGGTGCTCCGCGTACTACGGGTAGGACCTTCGAACCAGTAGGGAATCGTGTTCCCAGACTCGTCCAAGAAGTGAACGCGGCTATCCGAATGGATTTTACCTGCGTAGTACAGCGCGTTGGTGTCCAAAACCACTTCTACAATGTGGTTAGACATCGTGTTGTTGCTGGTGACTGTAATCGCTTGTTCATAGATGGTAGACTGCGTCTTCCCAGAAACGAGCGTAGCGCCGCGATACCAGTCGTAGCTGATTTGGTCGTTGGCAGGTAGCCCGTTTATGTCTTCGATGCTACTGGCGTCGGCCAGCACAACGTCGCCAACGTAATAGTCTGGCGACGAGGGGCCGGACATGACGAGATCGCCCGTCACGTCAGACCGCACGTACACGAAGTTTGAAGTCGCGAAATCACCGTCGTCGTAGGTGACGCGAACACGGATCTCCGCTGCGTCATACCCTACGGGAACAACAAAGGTGTTCTGGTCTGCACCCGTCGAAACTACAGAATAGTCTGCGTCGTCGAGCTGTTTCGCTTCCCAATGATACACCAAGTTGGTGAACCCTTGCACGTCTTGCATCGCGCTAAGGTTCGCGGTCAACGTACCGCCCACAACAGCAGCGCCATCTGCATCGAGGCCGTCGATACTGGGATAGCCGGTTGCGTCCACCAGCATAGGCGTGCTGGACGTAACGGACTCGGACGAACCATGAGCGTCCGTATAGGAGACGGTGCAAGTGATGTTTTTCGCGTAATCGTCTTCTACGAGTGTATAGGTCGATTCTGTAGCGCCGACGATATCTACAGGCCCGTTACCGTCGTCGCGATGCCACTGATAGCTGGCGGCGTCTGAAATCGTTTGGTCGGTTAACACGTACCAATGAAGATAGTTCCTTCCGCCATTCGAACCACCGTGGCCGTTTGTCGTTTGATATTGAACAGCTTTAGCAAACCAAGGGTTGTTTGAGGTACTTCCGTAATGCCTCGCTACCCAAGAGGCTCCTGTGATGTTAGCCTCTGCCCCTGTTATTGTTTGCCATACATCATTAGCGTCCAGATATTTTATGTACTTGATAGTAGTAGTGTTCCAATAAAGACCACCAACCCAGCTTAATACACGCCACAGTCGTGTTACTTCTGGAAAATAAACAGTTTCTGTGATCACATAGTGGTGCTGATCTCTGGTGTGGTGGATGGTTCTTTGCCCATTAAAAGAGCTAAATCCGGTAGTGCTGTGATTTGAAGAATAAGAAGTAATCTTATCCATGTAGTTGCTGATCGGCCCAAAGTAGTTCGGGTCTTCGATGCTGCTTGGATCTGCCGTAAGAGTCTTCCCGACGCGAGGCTCGCCCGTGATGATCACGTCTCCCGTAGGAACGGAGTTCTTCAGTGTGACACTGTTGCTGGAAACAGTCGTCTCGACATTGCCCTCATCGTCCGTGAACGAAACCGCAACCGTAATCTGGTCTCCGTGGTCCATCCACTGCATCGAGTAGCTTTGACCCGTCTGCCCGCTGATGTTCGAGCCGTTACGTCGCCATTGGTACGTAAAGGAGTCTGGCGTCAGATCGTCGTACTCGTTAATATCGCGCAGTGCAGAGGGGTCCGCAGTGATGACTGCGTTCTGCTCTTCTTGAGAAGCCTGCTCCAAAGCAGCATTCAGAATATACACCTCTCCTGTCGAGGGAGAGTTTACTACCGTCACGCCAGCAGAAGTCAGATTCGAGTAGGTGTTGAAGTCCTCGACATTTCCAGCATCGTCGGTGTAAGAAATCTTGAGAACGATAGAACCAGCATAGTCAGCCGGTTGCACGGTGTATTGCTTAAAGGCGTCTCCGGTGCCGCTCTGCACGCCACCGTTGTTTCGATACCAATGGTACGTGATGTTCTCGGGCTGAATCACGTTCTGGTCAGACATCTGACTCAAGTCAGCTTCAAGAACGTGTGTGACCTGCGGAGCATTTCCGGGGCTCGTCACGTTCGAGATAGAGATCGGCCCGTAAGGTGGGTAGTTGACAATGGCCAAGGGGTCCGACGTAGGCGTCTCAGCGTAACCAGCCCTATCTGTATAGGAGATA
>Ga0180432_10003382_pt1 | contig 22821 bp, 14 predicted proteins | sample SS_ome_10_FD_132414 | JGI IMG/M metagenome (GOLD analysis project Ga0180432, IMG submission 132414) | Hypersaline lake sediment archaeal communities from the Salton Sea, California, USA - SS_1_MS_2 metaG | ecosystem: Environmental > Aquatic > Non-marine Saline and Alkaline > Hypersaline >...
AGGCTGGCGCCTGGTGCTCTGACCCGCACCGCGCCAGCCCGCGGGCACGGGACCGCCAGCACCTCCACCCGTACCTGTCACCAGGCTGGCGCCTGGTGCTCTGACCCGCGCCGCAGGCAACCCCCGCAGCCGGCCACGCAGCCGGCGTCGCCCGCTCGGCACGGCCTCCTTGGATCGGCGTTCCGGCCTTGGTAGAATCGCTGTTTAAGCTACTGCTACGCCCTTTGAGGAGGCTGGAAATGAAGTCGCTACTGTCAACCGTTCTCGTCCTTACCGCCGCGTCCTGGTGTGCCGCCCAGCAGGCCACCATCGTCAGCCAGGACGTCCTCGATCGCATCCCCGACAACACCCGCAGCCCGCTGCCGGCCTCACTGGCCCCCGAGGAGCGCCTCCTGCCACAGCCCACGGTGACCCCGGAAGACCTGCGGCTGGCCGCACCGCCCTCCGGCGAGGTCTACACCCCCGCCGAGTACGAGCTCAACCAGGGCATGCTGATCGTGTGGAACCACTACAACTCCATGCTGACCGCCATGACCGTCCCGGTCACCACCGGCGATTCGGAGGCCACCGTCTACGTGGTGGTCACCGGCGCCTCCCAGCAGGCCAGCGCCACCTCCACCCTGACCTCCGCCGGGGCGGACATGAGCCACGTGGAGTTCATCACCTACTACACCGACACCGGCTGGATCCGCGATTACGGCCCCCGCTTCATCTTCGAGGACGGCTCCCGGGCCATCGTCGACCACATCTACAACCGCCCCCGGCCCCACGACGACGCCTTCCCCGGCTTCCTGGGCGACCTCTGGGACGAGCCCGTCTACGACATCCCCATCGTCCACGGCGGCGGCAACTGGCACCTCTTCGCCAACGGCGACCTGTTCATGACCGACCTCATCCTGGAGGAGAACCCCGCGCTGAGCGAGCAGGACGTCGAGGACCTGATGTACGAGTACCACAACCTGGACCTGACCATCTACGAGGGCTTCCCCTGGGCCTGTGACGGAACCAAGCACATCGACATGTGGATGCTGCCCGTGGACGACTACAAGGTGATCATCGGCCAGTACCAGGGCTCGGCCGGCTACGAACCCAAGCAGATCACCGACTACGCCGCCGCCGACATGACCGCCCGCGGCTACACCGTCTACCGCACGCCGGGCTGGAACTCGGGTTCGGGCGGCTACGGCGGCACCCACTACACCTACACCAACGCCACCATCCTCAACGACTTCGTGTTCATCCCCTCCTACAGCGGCTACTCGGCCAAGAACGCCGAGGCCAAGGCGGTGTTCGAGGAGGCCTTCCCCGACCGGCAGATCATCCAGGTGGACTGTTCGAGCATCATCCACTCGGCGGGGGCCATGCACTGCAGCATGATGCACGTGCCGGCCTACACCACCGCCCTGCGGGTCAGCCCCAGCGGCGGGCTGGCGGCCGAGGGCCCGGTCGGCGGTCCCTTCGCCCCGGAGAGCATGGCCTACACCCTGGAGAACGCCGGCGAGGAGGCCATCGACTACAGCGTGACGGCGACGGCGGACTGGCTGACCATCACCGGCGGTTCGGGCACCATCCCGGCGGGCGGCTCGGTCGAGGTGACCGTGGCCCTGAACGAGACGGCCGAAACGCTCGGCGCCGGCGCCTACGAGGACACGGTCAGCTTCATCAACCTGACCGACCACGACGGCGACACCACCCGTCCGGCCCACCTGGTGGTCGGCGTGCCCGAGGTGATCTACGAGTTCAACATGGACAGCGATCCCGGCTGGAGCATGACCGGCCAGTGGGAGTTCGGCGAGCCCCTGGGCCAGGGCGGCTCCTCGCACGGCTACGCCGACCCCAGCGGCGGGGCCACCGGCGGGAACGTCTGCGGCGTGAACCTGGCCGGCGACTACTCCACCAGCATCGGCGGGCCCTACCACCTGACCAGCGGCCCCATCGACTGCTCCGACCTCACGCAGGTCAGCCTCCGCTTCCAGCGCTGGCTCAACACCGACTACCAGCCCTACGTCTACGCCACCGTCGAGGTCTCCAACGACGGCTCGGACTGGGAGCCGATCTGGAGCAACGGCACCAGCGAGATCGCTGACAACCAGTGGCAGGAGATCAGCTTCGACCTGGCGGAGTACGCCGACGGCGAGTCGGCCCTCTACGTCCGCTGGGGGCACGAGGTGGGTTCCAGCGGGGCCTACGCCTACTCCGGCTGGAACATCGACGACGTGGAGATCTGGGGCATCGCGGGCGGCGGGCCCGGCGAGACCGTGCTGCCGGAAGACTACCAGATCGTCCGCGGCCAGCACGTCTCCGGCGGGCTGGACGACCTGCTGGCCAGCGACGACGAGCGGCTGGTGGTGCGGCTCGGCTTCGTGCTCAGCTCGGCCGAACCGCCGGTGTGGATCGAGGTGGAGGGCACCGCCACCACCGCCGACCCGACGGAGTTGTGGCTGACCCTGGAGGCCCAGGCCAACACCATCGGGCTCACCCAGCGGATGAAGCTGTTCAACTACGACACCCAGAGCTTCGAGGAGCTCGACTCGGGGGCCGGCACCATCACCGACTCGGTCACCAAGGTGAAGGTGCCCGGCGATCCGGCCCGGTTCATCGATCCGGACACCCTGGAGATGAAGGCCCAGCTCACCTGGAAGGCCGAGGGCCCGGTCACGCTCTACCCCTGGCAGGTCGGCCTCGACCAGGTGGCCTGGACGCTCCAGCCGTAGGGCCCGCAGGGTGCCACGATGCTGCACCCCAACCACAACCCTGATCAGCCGGGCGTGGCGGCGGCGAGGCTTTCGCCGCCGCCACGCCCGCTTTGTGAAGACCTGAGTTAGGACGCCCCTGCAGGGCTCGGTCGGGCAGGCGGGACCCCGACCCAGGGCTGCGCCCTGGGCTGCTGTAAAGGGCCCCTGCAGGGCCCGACCCAAACCGCGCTCCGGCGGAGCACAATGACGACCGCGGCCCGCCACGCCCGGAATGCCCGGCAATCAGAGCCGCGCGGCGCAAGCCCGCGGACCGGGCATGTCAGAGCGTGGCACTTGTTCCGGTCACCAGGCTTTTCCCGGCGGGCCGGGAGTGCTCTCACCCGGCGCCGGCCCCCTCGACCTGCACGAGGTGGTGGCCCCGCGCGGCGGGGGCGGCGAGAGGCCCGGGGGCACCCGCCGGGTGCCCCACTTCCGGGGCCGCCCCGCGCTTTGCGTCCACCGACCGGACCGGCCCCGGCGGCGTTTCATCATCCGTCGCGACGGGACTTGACCGCTTCGCCGGCGAGGTGGGTCCCAGCCCCGGAGCGCCGGGACCGGGCTACCTTCGGCCTGCCCCGCAGGGGCCGAACCGCGGAGCGCTGCACGGACCTCTGCAGCTCGCCAGGCTCACGCCCGGGAGCCAACAGGATATCCAGGTGTGAAGAAAGCGCAAAGCCCCGGAACCCCCGCGCCGGCACCGCGGGCCGGCCACCAGGCTGCGGCGATGGTCCAGGGGTCTACCCGGCCCCGCGCCGTTTTCAGCACGGAATTCCACGGTTTTCGTTAAGCGATCCGCAGGCGTACGGTTTCCGACCCGCTCACCGCACGCCCCTCCGAACACGCCTGCCGGGCCGCTCCTGCCCTGCATCCGCCACCAGCATCCGCAACACCTTTTTCCAAAGCGCGTTAAGGAACCACCGCCCTCCTGACGGGCCTCCAGCCGTGTCCATCCTCGGCACCGCAAACTCCTAGATCAGCCATCCGAATGGTAACTCAGGAAGTCTGCATAATGGTCTTTCTGGAAACTTAGGCCGCCTCCAGCCGTCGGTCCATGAAGGCTTCGCTATGCCGTAGCGGATCGTGAACAGACGTTTAACGCAGTCTTAATATTTCCTTAATCGCTTCCGAAAGTCCCGAGGCTAGCCTACGCGGCTGGAGCGAAGGAAGTGCGTTGTCTGTTTTTCCCCCCAATGGTTCGGCTGCACAGGCAGCTTTTCGGAGGAGCCGCAATGAGTTGGTCATCGATCAAGAGGGTTGAGGCACGCAGAAAGGGACGCGCTTTCACGCTCATCGAGCTGCTTGTCGTGGTCGCCATCATCGCGTTGCTGATCAGCATCCTGCTGCCCAGCCTGAGACGGGCCCGCGAACAGGCCAAGGCCGTGGTCTGTGCCGCCAACGACCGGCAGATCGGCCAGGCCATGGCCACGCACCTGACCGAATCCAAGGGCACCTACCCCGCCTCCTACGTTTATCCCTACAACTGGGAGGGCGAATGGGATACGGAACAGCAGGACCCCGCCAACCCCTACGGCTACGTGCACTGGTCCTGGTACCTCTACGACGAGGGCGGGGCCGGGGCCAAGGCCTTCCAGTGCCCCAGCATGCAGCACGGCGGGGCTCCCCGCACCAACCCGGGGCTCAACCCCCAGGATTGGGAGCCGGGGCAGGTGGACCAGGAAGGGTCCAGCCAGCCCACCGACCTGACCGACAAGCAGGCCCCGCGGATGGCCTACGTGGCCAACGCCGCCCTGGTGCCCCGCAACAAGTTCAACAAGGACCTCTCCGGAGGCGATCGGGTCAACAGGCTGACCAAGGACACCGCCGTGAGGACCCCCAGCGACACCATCCTGGCCACCGAGTTCCTGGACAACTGGAAGGCCCTGGGCATCGAGGAGGGCAGCGGCGTCCTCAGCAAGTCGCACCGCCCGCTGAACCCGTTCTACCACCTGGGGAGCGGCTGGAACGAATACGACGCCCTCGAGCAGAACCCGGGCTTCCTCTACGGGAAGGAGCAGACGGACTTCGAGATCGCCCAGGATCCCGAGACGTACGCCCTAATGCCCCTGCGTGAGGTGAAGAACAAGACCAACATCCTGGACTACACCTCCGGGGTCGCCCAGATCAACGCCATCGGGCGGCACCATCCCGGCGGCGACAAGGCGTGGGGCGGGACGGCCAACTTCCTCTTCGCCGACGGCCATGCCGAGCCGATGACCGCGCTGCAGACCATGATCCAGCGCAAGTGGGGTGACCGGTACTACTCCATCTCCGGCAAGAACCAGGTGCTCAACTACTTCAAGATCAAGCAGTGATCCCCGGGCCCGGGCCGGCAGCCCGGGCCCGCGGGGAACGATAGGCAGTACGGGCGCGAAACACGGTTCCGATCGAAGAAAGGAGGTGCGAGGGGCAAGGCAAAGGCAGCGTCCAGAAGCGGAGCGGTGCTCCCGGCCGAGGCCCGGGAAGCCGGCTCCACCGAGTCTCTCGGAGAAGACGCCCTGCCGATCGGCTACCTCTGCACGCGGGAGTGAGGGGAGTATGGTCGCCGCGGGGCGGGTTGCAGAAACGAAGCAGTCAAACAAGTTCAGGAGCAAAGAAGCATCATGAACCGTATCAAGATCATGGGTGCTCTGTTCGCGGTCGCGGCCCTGGCGTGCATGCCGGCCGTGGTCCGGGCGGAGTGTGAAGAGGACGGGAAGGTTTACGGTACTTGCAGCGTCTCCGGCGACGAGTGCCTGTTCGACAGCGATTGCCCGGAGGGCGAGACCTGCGTCGGCGATTTCATCATCTACGGCGGCCACGTCTCCGGTGCCGGCGCCACCCTGTTTGTGGACTTCTTCCGTTCGCCGGCTTCGACCAACGACTGGATCGACGTCAACGGCGACGGCTTCGCGGGTTTCGACGAGTTCACCCCGCCGTTCGTCGATCAGCTCGGCGACCTGTTCGTTCCCGGTTCGCCGCTGAACGACTGGTGGATGTTCCAGTACCGCAGCATCGGTTCGGTCAACGGCTTCAACGAGTTCGTCGACAACCAGCTGCTGGGCACCATCCCCACCAGCGTTCCCTCCGAGGCGGGCCTGCTGAACCGCTTCGAGTGGGCCACCAAGGGCAGCATCACCTGGGCCGGCCCCTACGCCAACCCCAGCGGCACGCCCTACGAGCCCTGCGAGATCGAGTTCGCCTTCCTGGACGTGCCCAGCGCCTGGGCCGTGCAGGTGCCCGGTGACCCGGCCTGGTTCCGCATGCCGCTCGAGGCCGGCTACGGCCTGAACCCCATCGACTCGCACACCGGCTACCCCAGCCAGCTCCAGACGCTGGCTCGCGAGGGCGCCGCGGTCGAGCTCAACCAGGACACCACGGATCCCGACGAGAACACCATCTTCGACCTGGTCGCCGCCTGGGTGCCGGTCTCCATCATCTCCAACCGCGGCGTCGGCATGGAGAACATCAAGTACACCGAGGCCCAGTACCTCTTCACCACCGGCCGTCTGCCCAACGGTGAGAACGTCGTCGGCGCCTCGCGTGACGTCGGCTCGGGTACCCGCAACGCCGCCATGAACTCCCTGGGCATCGACACCAGCTGGGGCCGCGGCGAGAACTTCGGCGAGAAGCACAAGACCAACTTCAACCTGGGCCCCAACCACCAGGCCTCCAACAACGGCGGCTCCAGCGTGATGGAGGGCGTCATTCAGAACCGCCGTCTGGCGATCGGTTACACCGGTCTGGCCGGCAGCAGCCGTTCGGCCTGTGACGCCAAGAAGGGCAAGTACGAGATCCTGGGCGTCTGCAAGGACGTCGACGGCGACGGCGACGACGTGGTCGACTGCGACTGCAGCAGCTACGTCCGCCCGACCATCAACACCGTCCTGGACAACTGTGATCCCTGCACCGGCTACCAGATCGCCGGCAGCGGCTCCTTCGTGGTCCGCGGCGATGTCGACGCCAACCGTCACGGCTGGTGCAGCGAGGATGCCATGGGCGACCCGGTCGCCCCGCCCTACCAGTCCTGCATCACCGACGGCGACTGCCCCGTCGACGTGGTCTGCGTCTGGGACGCCGACAGCCAGGACAAGTACGACGAGTCCACCGGCCAGCCGCTCGACAACCAGCAGGTCGCCGAGTACATCAACAACATCTTCGACAGCATCGAGGCCTTCGAGGGCGACGTCGAGGATGAGGACCAGTTCAACATGCCGGGCCAGTTCCTGGCCACCACCTTCTTCCTGCCGGCCGGCGAGGACTGCCTGCACGAGATCGACTTCCCCACCAAGTACTTCGCCATCGACACCAACCTGGTCCTCCAGGAGTACGAGCGCGACAACAACGACCTGGGCTGCGACATCGACGCCGCCAACGACGGCGCCGAGTACGCCTACGGCGTGAACAACGCCGCCGGCCTGTGCCCCACCCGTGAGGCCCTGGGCACCGGCGAGGCCTACTCCGACGGCTCGCAGTTCGGTGACTACTACTACTGGGACGGCACCGGCTACGCCACCGTCGCCTCGGGCGAGGAGCTCTCCAAGCGCAACCAGGTCGCCGGTGACTTCAACGAGACCTTCACCCGCGACATCACCGACGCCGCCGAGCTGGTCAAGGCCTACTACACCCCGCGGGCCTGGCAGCAGACCGCCCTGGCCATCGGCGACGGCACCGACCCCTTCGACCTGGGCGACATGACGGCCGACAACGCCATCCCCGAGATCATCGGTGACTTCGACGGCAACGGCAGCCTCACCAAGGAGGACCTGCGTTACTTCGCCGACGGTCTGGGCATCAAGGACGGCAAGCTCAACCGCCTGGACGGCGCCAAGGCCATCGACCAGGCCATCTTCGACCTGGGCAAGGCCTACCCCTGGGCCGACACCCGCGAGCAGTTGCTCATCCCGCCGACGCCGCCCGCCGACCCCACCTTCGAGACGCCCGAGCCCATCAGCAGCCTGCTGGTGACGGGCAAGAGCTACGAGATGGGTGACTTCCGCTGCGACGTGGCCGGCCGCGTGGCCGACCCCGGCGAGTGCAAGAAGACCAGCGTCTGCACCGACCTCGTCACCCCCTGCCAGAGTGACGACGACTGCCCCGGCGAGGAGACCTGCACCGACGACGCCGCCGTCTGCCTGATGGACGACGACTGCCTCGACGGCGACCGCTGCATCCGCGAGTCCTTCCCCACGCCGGGTGCCCATCCCACCGGTTGGGACGGCAAGGTGGATGACCAGGACATCGACTACGTCTGCGAAAACATCGGCTTCGACTGGGCCAAGCTCGACGAGGCCATCTACACCGACATGAGCTGCGACATGGACGGCGACCTGGAGGTCACCTACGACGACGTGGTCGAGCTGGTCGAGGGCTGCCTGGGCACCGCCCTGGGCGACTTCGATCTGGACGGCGACGTCGACGCGGACGACGAGACCATTCTGCTCGACTCGATCAAGGGCGCGGCCTGCAACGAGGACGGCACCTGCGGCTGGGCCGACGGTGACTGCAACTGCGACGGCTACGCCAACTACGCCGACCTGGGCTGCGTGGGCCTGAGCTTCGAGTTCACCGGTGTCGAGAGCTGTGTCACGCACGGCGAGACCGGCGAGTTCTGCCTGCCCATCAACGAGGAGATGGCCGAGATGCGTCTGGGCGGCATCAAGAAGCTGGTGGCCACCACCTCGCTGCCGATGCTGCGTGAGTCGGGCGTGTTCATCGACTGCGGCGACGGCCCGGTGCAGTACCCGGCCACCACGGTCGACAACAAGGTCATCGTGACCATCGATCCGGCCCTGCCGACCGGCACCTGCTGCACGCTGACCATCGACGGCGTGGACAGCTCCTGGACGGTCATCGGCCTGGAGGGTGACATCACCCAGGACGGTATCGTCAACTCGCTTGACGCCTCGGCCATCAAGCCGCGCTTCGGCCAGTCGGTCACCGGTGACAACTACATCTACGACATCGGCGGCGACGGCCTGATCAACTCGGTCGACGCTTCGGGTGTCAAGCCGCGCTTCGGCGACAAGCTGCCGGACTGCCCGTAAGCACTGCTGCGGCAGCCGCGCTTGACGATCTGAACTGAAACGCCCGCCCGCGAACCCGAGACTTCGGGATCGCGGGCGGGCTTCTTTCTGCGCCCTCTGCAGCGACCCGCCCCGCCCCGATCCACCAACCTGCGCCACCGGCGGCAGAACAGAGCCCGGGGGCAGTCCCCCCAGGCGGACGACCCCCGGCTGTTGCAGTCGACGGATGACCGAGCCCCCGGAGGGGGGCGACGGAATACGGCCTCACCTCCGCGGAGTGAGCCGGAGAGGCAACCGCCGCCACGTGCGACCCTACGCTCTTCCGGCTCCGGTCCCGGCGCCGGCCCGGGGTCCCACCAACCCGGCCACACGCGCGAACTCGCCTGCCAGGGCCGGGTAGAGCGCCCGGTAGCGGGGGTGGAAATCGGCGTAGACCGTGGCATCCGGCCCGGGCGTGCGGCTGCCGGTGAGGTCCACGGCGGCCCGGGCCGCCTCGACCACGCCGGGGAAGACGCCCGCACCCACACCCGCGAGCAGGGCCGCCCCGCAGGCCGCCCCCTGGCCGCTGCCCACCGTGACCACCTCGCAGCCGAACACGTCCGCCAGCATCTGGAGCCAGACGTCGCTGCGGGCTCCGCCACCGGAGGCCCGAATCCGGGTCACCGAGAGGCCCAGTTGGCGCATCAGCTCGAGCGAGTCACGCAGGCCGTAGGTGACACCCTCCAGGACCGCCCGGGTGAGGTGAGGGCGTCCATGGCGCACGGTGAGCCCGAAGAACACGCCGCGGGCGTACGGATCGGCATGGGGCGTCCGCTCGCCGGTCAGGTAGGGCAGGAACATCAGCCCCTCGCAGCCCGCCGGAACGGTCGCGGCACTGGCGATGAGCACCTCGTACGGATCCCGACCCTCCGCGGCCGCCCGGGCCCGTTCCGGTTCGCCGATCGTGTCGCGGTACCAGCGCAGGCTCCCTCCCGCCGACAGCATCACGCCCATCAGGTGCCACATACCCGGCACGGCGTGGCAGAAAGCGTGCAGTCGCCCTTCCGGCTCGGGCCGGTACTCCCGGCAGGCGGCGAACACCACCCCCGACGTCCCCAGCGTTACCGCGGCGTCGCCGTTCGACACGACGCCGCAGCCGACCGCCTGGGCGGCCTGGTCGCCGGCACCGGCCACCACGGGGATGCCGGCCGGCAGACCCGTCGCCTCCGCCGCCGCGGCGGCCAGGTGCCCGCTGACCACCGGAGACTCGGCTACCTCCGGCAACCACGAGCGGGGGACCTCCAGCGCCGCCAGCATCTCCTCCGACCAGCGGCGCCGGGCCACGTCCAGCAGCGACGTGCCCGAGGCATCCGAGACATCCGTGGCCGACACGCCGGTCAGGCGGTAGCGCACGAAGTCCTTCGGCAGCAACACCCGGGCGATGCGAGCGAAGACGGCAGGCTCGTTCTCGCGGACCCACTCGATCTTGGGAGCGGTGAAGCCCGGCAGAACCGGATTGCCGGTGATCTCCAGCACCCGGCCCGCCCCGACCCGTTCGGTGATGGCGGCACACTGGGCGGCCGTCCTCTGATCGTTCCAGAGGATGCAGGGCCGGAGCACGTCGCCCCGCCGATCGAGCAGCACCAGCCCGTGCATCTGCCCGGTCAGGCCGATGCCGGCGACCGCCCCGGGAGACACGCCCGCGCGGTCCAGGACCGCCCGGCAACTCGCCACCGTGCCCCGCCACCAGTCCTCGGGGTCCTGCTCGGCCCACAGCGGCCGGGGCGTGGACAGCGGGTGCTCCTCGGTGGCCTCGCCGGCCACCACGCCGTCGCCACGAACCAGCACCGCCTTGCAGCCGGTGGTGCCCACGTCCACACCCAGCAGGAAGGTCTTCTCGGCCATGAGCACTCCTTCGTCGATCTCGAAGTGCAGGCCAGCCCCGTTCTCCGGACGGCCTCGGCGTCAGAGCGGACGGGGCAAGGGAGCCAGCCGCTCCGGGCGCGGCGCCCGGGCCCGGACCAGGTACGCCTCCAGCCAGCCCCGGGCCTGCTCCGGATGCTGCCGGGCGTACAGGATGGACTCGTGGTCCAGCCCGTTGATCCGGTCGGCGGCGGCCCGCAGGGCATCCATGGAGATGCGGAGCGCCGTGTCCACTGGCATCCGCTCGGGGTTGATGTCGAGCCCGAACCAGCCCTGGTAGCCGTGCATCTTCAGGACATACAGCAGGGCCTCGAGCTGCTCGGGGGAGACCACCCCCACGTTGAGATCCTGATCGAAGTTGCCCAGCGGCTGGCTGTTGCAGTGGCAATGGGCCAGCCGTCCCTCCGAGAGCGGCCAACTGAAGGCGTAGGCCAGGTCCTCGAAGCCCATCAGCACGTGCCCGATCTCCGGGTTCATGCAGCACAGGGCGTGGCCCCCGGCCAGAATCCGGCGGTTCTCAGGGTGCTGGAGCCGGCTCTCGACCTGTTGGCCCAGCAGGACGCCCTCCGGCGTGGTGCCGAACAGGATTCGGCCCCGCGGCTCGTAGGGCTTGGGCTCGAAGGCCACCCGCACTCCGGGGACCGCGTCCAGAGCCTGGGCCAGCCCGTCCACGAAGCGGTCCCGCAGGCCGGTGAAGTCCAGGCCGAAGGGGTTTTCGTAGCCGTCGATACCGGGCCAGAGGATGGCGAAGTCGGTGTCCAGCTCCCGGTTCAGCCGCAGGGCCGCGATGGTCCGCTCGACGGCGGCCCGCCGCGGGCCGGCCAGCGGGTTGGACAGCGAGCCCCACTCGAACTGCTGGTCCCAGAAGAGCAGCGGAATCACGCTGAGCACCCGAATGCCGGTCTGCTCGGAGAAGGTCCTCCACAGTCCCAGGTTGTCCTCGTTGATCTCGTTGGGGTAGTGGGCCTCCAGCCCGGCCAGGCCGTCCTTCCGGAGCCCGGCCGCAATCTCCAGCCGTTGCTCGATGCTGCGCTCGGGCTGGTACTTCGCGTGGAACCGCCCGCCCGCCGCCGTGAAACACCAGATCCCGGCGGAGAACCGCGGCTCCAGCTCGAACTCGGTGAGCTGCTTCAGCAGCTCGCCGCCCTCGCGACGCTCGGCCTGCGAACGCAGATCCGGTAGTGGCATGGGGTCTCCTCCCGCCGGGCAGGTGTGCGCTGCTCAACGCCGCCAGTATACCGCGGCCGGAGCCCCGGGGGCATCCCGCCACCCGCCGCCGACGAACACCGCGGAAAAAAGCGGACAGAGCCCCACCGGGTCGTTACAATGTCCCCCGGCTGTGTGCAGGGTTGAGTTTGCCAGGTGGTCCTGCGTGTTCACCGCGCCTCCCTTGGCGGCGATCGGTACGGGGTCTTGTCGCCACCTGCCAAACCGCCTCCACCCTGCGATCCGGTTGCCTGTCCACGATATCAGCCGCACGCTTGCCGGTCGAGTTGCAGCCTGGCCCGGCCGGAAGGAAGCCCGCCGACGGTCCGCGCCCCCTGCCCGGCCGGACGACGGGCGAAGCAATGGAATGCCCCGGTGCGCCCGTCCGGGCGCGCCTGCCCCTCGACAAGGATGGAGGGAACCATGCTTGAGCCCAGCGGCAACGCCAGGGATACGGCCCGCGAGCTGGAGACGTGCCGTGCTCGCGTGACCGAGCTGGAGAAGCAAGTAGCCCGCTACGCCCGTGTCCTGGAACCCCTGCAGCACTCCGAGAGGAAGTTCCGGCACTTCTACTCCGGCATGCGGGATGGATGCGCCACGATGGACTTCGAGGGACGCTTCCTGGAGTGCAACCCCGCCTTCGAGCGCCTGATGGGCTACACCATCGAGAGACTGCGGGAGCGAACCTTCTGGGAGCTGACGCCGCCGGGTTGGCACGCCCGGGAGGCCCAGGTAATCGATCAACACATCCGCAAGCGGGGTTACTCGGGGCTGTACGAGAAGGAGTTCATCCGCCGGGACGGAACCGTCTTCCCCGTGGAGCTGAGCGCCTACCTGATCCGCGATCCCCAGGGCGGCCCGGCGGGCATGTGGGCGGTGGTCCGGGACATCACCGCACGCAAGCACGCTGAAGACGCCCTGCGGGAATCCGAGCTGCGTTACCGCGCCCTCTTCGAGAACGCCCCGGTGGGCATCGTCCTGGCCAGCAGGGCGGGCCGGCTGCTGGCTCACAACGCCGCGGTCTGCCAGACCACCGGCTACGACGACGGCGAGCTGGAGAGCATGGAGGCCGGCGAGCTGTACGGCGAGCCGGAGGTGCGGGCCGGGCTGCTGGACGAACTCTCCCGGGACGGGCAGGTGCGCGACCGCGAGGTTCAGATGCGGCGCAAGGACGGCACGGTCTACCTGGCCCGGCTGACCATCATCCCCTTCCGCCCCGGGCCGGAGGATGTCGTGCTGGCCGTGATGGAGGATATCACCGCCAGCCGGAAGGCCCAGGAGGAGCGTGCCCGCCTGCTGGAACAGCTCCATCAGGCTCGGAAGATGGAGGCCATCGGTCACCTGGCCGGTGGAATCGCTCACGACTTCAACAACCTGGTAGCGGTGATCCTGGGCTGCGTACGGGAGATCGAACCGGCGCTGTCCGACGGGGACGGCGCCCGTGAGGCCCTGGACCTGATCGTCGCGGCCGCCGGGGAGGTGAGCAGCCTGACCGCATCGCTGCGGGCCTTCAGCCAGAACCTGCAGACGCACAAGAAGCCCGTCAACCTCGGCGACTGCGTGCAGCAGTGTGCCCGGCTCGCCCGGCGCGTGCTGCCGGACGGTGTGCAGTTCGTCGTCGACGTCCCCGGTGACTGCCCGCTCTGCGTCAACGCTGACGAGAGCCAGCTCCAGCAGGTGCTGATGAACCTGGTGATCAACGCCCGCGACGCCATGCCGGAGGGGGGACGCTTGTGCGTCCGCGTTGGCCCGGCAGAGACGCCGGCCCCATGCGGAGCCGGCGGGTCGACGGACCCCGATGGGGGCTACGCCCGGCTGGAGGTGACCGACTCCGGCACCGGCATTCCGGACGAGGTACGTCCCCGGATTTTCGAGCCCTTCTTCACCACCAAGGCGGGCAGCGAGGGGGCGGGCTTGGGGCTGGCGATCGTCCGGAGGATCGTGGAGGACCACGGCGGGTACATCGAACTGGACGGCCAGGCGGGCTGCGGCAGCACCTTCCGGGTCCTCCTGCCCCGGATCGCCCCCCAAGAGGCAAGCAGCCCGCAGGTCTCCGGGCCGGGCGTGCCGCAGGGCCGGGGCGAACTCATCGTGGTGGCCGACGACAACCCCCAGGTACGGGAGATCACCACCTCCACCCTGGTGAAGCTGGGCTACGAGACCCGGCACGTCCGGGACGGCCACGAGCTGGAGAAGCAGGCCGGCGGTGAGCCGCAGCGCCTCCGCCTGATCATCCTCGCCGCCGAGTTGCCCCCGCTCGGCGGTGTCGAGCACCTGCGGCGGGCACGCCGCCAGGGCTTGGCCGCGCCCGCGGTGCTGACCGCCGGGACCATGACCGCGGGACTCGAGGACCGGCTGGACGACGAGACCCTGCTGCTGCGAAAACCGTTTCAGATGGGGGAACTCGGCAGGCTGGTCGCCCGACTGCTGGGGGCCACCGGAGAGCAGCCCCGCGAGGAAATCGTCGCCACCCTGGAATGCGGCGATTGACCCCTCGCCGGGATGGCGGTCGGCCCCGCCACGCCCGGCGGACCGGTCACTCCTGGGCCAGCTCCTTCATCACCTCGTCGGGGATGTCGCAGTTGGACGACACGCTGTTGACGTCTTCGTGGTCGTCCAGGGCCTCCACCAGCCGCATGATCTTCCGGGCCTCGTCCGCGTCCGGCTGCACGCTGCTGGAGGCCAGCATGGTGACGTCCGCCGAGGCAGGAACGATGCCGGCCGCTTCCAACGCGGTCTGCAGGTCGCCGAAGGAATCCGGCGGGCAGGTGACCTCGAACATGCCGCCCGCACCGGTGACGTCCTCGCCCCCGTTCTCCAGGGCGATCTCCATGAGCCGCTCCTCCTCGACGCCGTCGGCATCGATGGCGAACACGCCCTTCTGGCTGAACAGGTAGCTCACGCTGTTGTGGGCGCCGAGGTTCCCGCCGCTGCGTTCAAAGATCTTCTTGATCTCCGGGCTGGTGCGGGCCCGGTTGTCGGTCACCGCCTGGCACATGATGGCCACCCCGCCGGGGCCGTACCCCTCGTAGAGCACCTCCTCGTAGTGGGCCGCCCCCAGCTCGCCGGTGCCCTTCTTGATGGCCTTCTCGATGTTGTCCCGCGGCATGTTGGCGGCCTTGGCCTTCTCGACCGCCAGCCGCAGGCGTGAGTTGGTGGCCATGTCCCCGCCCCCCATTCGCGCGGCGATGGTCACGAAACGGGAGAGCTTGCTCCACTCCTTGCTCCGCTTGGCGTCGTTGGCGGCCTTCTTCCGCTTGATGGTGGACCATTTGGAATGCCCGGACATGGTGCCTCCTCTCCGTTACAGACTCCGCGGAGCAGCGCCGGCCGGCGAGCTGCCCACTGCTGCCCCTGCGTCTCCGGAGCGGTCCTGCGGCGGGCCGGCGGGAGCCACCCCGGGGGCCTCATCCCGCTCCACCCGGTCGAGCTTGCCGCGGGCCCCCTCCAGGACAGCGCTGTCCTCCGCCCGAGCCGCCCCCGACTCGTCCTCCAGCCGCTCCGTCGCGACCCGCACCGCCCGGCGCCAGTTCTCCACCGCCTCTTCGCGCCGCCCGGCCCGCCACAGCGCGTCCGCCAGATGATCGAGAATCACCGGATCGGCCACCTCCGCGAAGCGGGTGGCCCGCGTCAGCCACTCGACGGCCTCGGCAATCTCGCCCTTCTTGTACAGCGCCCAACCCAGGCTGTCGAGGTAGGCGTGGTTGCGCGGCTCCCGGGCCACGGCGTAACGCAGCATCCGCTCCGCCGGCTCGAGGTGAACGCCCTGATCCACCCAGTTGTAGGCCAGGTCGTTGTTCACCCAGGCGTCCAGCGGTCGCAGGGCGTAGGCCTGCTCCAGCGTCTCGGTGGCCTGGACCCGCTGGCCCTGTTCGAGCTGGCAGAAGGAGAGAACGCGCAGGTACTCGAAGGTCTCCCCGCTGTCGGTGGCCTGCTCGATCCAGCGGGCCAGGCGAGCCTCGGCGTCGGCGTGCCGCCCGGCGTTGATCAGGTTCACCGCCAGGGCCCGCCGCAGGGCGCCCACGTCGAGGCTGGCCGTACCCGGCACCCCCATCCCCTGCTGGTGGATCAGCTCGGCCAGCGAGCGGACCGCGTCGTCCGGTCGGTCCGCCGCGTCGTAGACGGCAATCATCCGCATCTGGTATTCGATCTGCCGCCGGGTCGCCACCAGGCAGTTGGTGGCCAGCTCGATCGCGTCTTCGTGCCGGCCCATGTCACTCAGCGTGTCCACCAGCAGCAACTGGAGATCGTCGTTGTCCGGATCGTTCTCCAGCAGCTCCAGGATCAGCCGGGCGGCCTGCTCCCCGCGGCCCAGCTCGACCAGAAGCTGGGTGTGCAACTCCCGGAGAAACACGTTGCCCGGGGCCTCCCGCCGCCACTCCCGCACCAGCGAGAGGGCGTCGCCCGGACGATCCGCCGCGACGTAGGCGCTGGCCAGCATCCGCCGCACGTCCGCGTCCTCCGGCGCATCCGCCCGCCAGCCCAGCAGGGTGTCGATCAGCTCGTCGTACCGGCGGGCCACGAGCAGGGTCTCGCTCACCGCCTCCCGGTATTGCAGCCGGGTCTGGTCGTCCAGGTCGTCCCGGGCGAGCTGCTCCCGGGCCAGGGCCAGGGCGGCGTCGAACCGCTGATCGGTGACCAGCACGTCGTGGAGCATCAGCCGCCAGGGGTGGCGGTTGGGATGCCGCCGCAGCAGGTCGCGGAGCACTTGGGCGCTGCGCCCGAAGTCCAGCGCCAGGCGGTGGGCGTCGGCCAGGTTCACCTGGATGTCCGTGTCGTCGGGGGCCAGCTCCGCCGCGCGGCGGAGGGCCTCGAGGGACTCCGGGTAGCGGCCCTCGGCGGAAAGGCTGATGCCCACGAACGCCAGGCTGCGGGCGTCCGGTCCCTCGCGGTCCATGGCCGCGGTGAGCCGGCTGCGGAAGCGTTCGTAGTCCGGGCCGTGCTCCCGGACTTCGAGCCAGGCCTCGCAGCGGGCGATCCGATGGGGCGAGGCCGCCATGCGCCGCAGGGCGTCCAACTGGGCCCGGGCCTGCTCGCGGTCCTTGGCCGCAGTCAGGTAGAGGTTGAACAACGCCTCGCACGTCTCGGCGTCCAGCGGGTTGATCTCCGCCGCCGCCTCAAAACGGCGGATCGCCTGGAGGGGTCGGCCGGTGCGTTCATAGAGCTCCCCCAGCGCCTTGAGCGCCCGGGCGTCCTCCCGGTTCAGGGACACGGCCGCCTGAAGATGGAAGACGGCGTTCTCGTCGTCGTCCAACCCGGAGCAGGCCAGGCCCAGCAGACGCTCCACCCGGGCGTCACGCGAATCGCCCTCGGCAAGGGCGCCCAGCAGCTCGATCGCCTCCTGCCAGCGATACTCCCCGAGCAGCAGCTCGGCGAGCTCCACGCGGGCGGGCATGAAGTCGGGCGCCCGGTCGAGCACGCCGGAGAGCAGGTCCCGGGCCAGATCCGCACGCTCCTCGCGCAGGGCCAGGCAGGCAAGCAGGTAAGCAGCGGACTGATCTCGGGTGGCCGTCGCGCGGACGGTGGCGTCGGAGATCAGCTCCGCTGCGGCTTCGGCCGGCAGTTCCGTCATCCGGGCCCGGGCCACTGCGGCCGAGCCCGCCCGCACCGCCTCGGCCGCCACCCCCAGAGCGCTCGGCCAGTCGGCACGATCCACGTACAGGGAGAAAAGCCGCCAGAGGGGCCCCGGCTGACCGGGCCGGTCCGCGCAGTAGCGGCGCAGGGCTTCCTCCGCCTCGGCGTCTCGCCCGAGCGTGAGCAGCAGATCCGCCAGGGCCAGCACGTACGCCGGCTCGGCGGGCGAGTCGGCGGCCAGGGCGGCCATCTCGTCCACGGCATCCGCAAGCCGACCCGCAGCCCGGTGGGCCTCGACGAGCAGGCCGGCCTGCGAGGGATCCTCGCCGGCCAGCCGGCGGGCCTCCGCAACGGCCTCGGCGTGACGGCCGGCCCTGGACAACAGCTCGACCAGCCGGGACCGATCCCGGGGAGGCGGCCCGCCGCGGCCCGCCGCCCGGGCGAGTTCGTCCGCGGCCGCCGAGAAATCTCCCCGGGCCTCGTGGATTTCCGCCATCTCCGCCGCGGCGCTGCCACCCCCTACCCGCAGCAGTGTGGCCAGGCCGGGGTCCACACCCGGGCCGGCGTCAATCCCGGCCGCCAGCCCCTCGTACTGGCGATACAGACCCAACGCCGCCCCGAAGTAGCCCTCAGCGCGCAGCCGCTCCGCCACCCGGTACAGGGCCAAAGCCTGGATGTCCGGCGGGGCCGTCCCTTCGCACAACTCCGCGATCCGCAGCTCGCGCACGCCGGCAGTCAGCTCACCGGTGGCGGCGCTGCTCAGGGCCAGCAGGTAGTGCACCTCGGCCAGCCCGGGCCGCAGCGAGCGGGCCTTCTCCAGATGCGTGCGGCAGCGTTCCGTGCTCCCCGAAGCCCGGAGCACCCGGGCCAGCTCCAGGTGTACCTCCGGGCTGTCCGGGTCCGACTGCAGGGCCTTCTCGAGTTCCAGGCTGGCCTCGGTGTAGCGCTGCTCGAGCAGCAGCGCCCGGGCCTTCTCGACACGACGGGCACCGCGCCGCGACAGGGGCCGTGGCGTGGCCGTGGCCTCGGGCACCTTCACGGCGTCTCCGGCGATCTGCGCCAGGGTCAGGTCCGCCCGCTGCGGGTCGTAGCCCGTGGCCGAGTCCGATCCCGCCGCAGCCCCCTGGTACCCCTCCACCGCCGCAACGACCGGCCCAGCGGCCAGAACCCCCCATACGGCCAGGCACCACACGGTACGGTGGCGCGCGAATGATGCTAGGGTCTGCACAATCCCTGCTTCCCTGACCTTATGTAGTGTCCCGAACAAGTCGCTCCCCTGAATCGTTGCCAACCAAGCGGCCTGGTCAGCGTCCTGGACTCCGCGGGCACCCCGCCGCCGGTCGGCTCTGCTCCGTTCGCCGATCGATACGTTGCGGTATGCGTGAGTGACTACACTAGCTGTGACTCGTCTTCTTCCTGCGACGATCGGTGGACTTGCTCGCCTTGGCCTTGGTCTCCGCCGTCGACTTCTTCCCCCCCCGCGATCCGACCGCCCGGCTGCTCCGGGCCCGGCTCTTCTGCTGGGCGGACGCCGCGTTCTGATCGGCGAAGCTCTTCATGGTCAGGCAGAAGGTCCTGGCCTCCGCAGCGGGGATGTTGCGCTCCAGGAAGGCCTGCACCTCCGCCACTTCCGCCTCCGGGTCCACCAGGCCGTGGGCCCGCAGGGCCTCCAGCAGCCGGCGGTTCACCGGAATGGCGTGCGCTCCCAGACTCCACAGCAGCACCGAGGCCACCGCATGGGGTGTGGCACCGTCCAGCGAGTCGAGGTACTGCCGGGCATCCCGCCGCCCGCAGGTGCGGAGCGATTCCAGACTGACCCGGTTCTCGCGATGGAAAACGTCGTTGAGCACCCGGCGGATGTTCCGGGCGCACTCCATGTTGTTGGGAACATGCTTGCGGATCATGGAGGAGATCTCGTGCACCGAGGAGACCCGGACCTCGTTGAGATCGATCATCTGCTCGTTGAGGTCGGACCAGGCCCTGGCGGCCTCATCCTCGGTGGCCTCCGACCCGAGCAACCCCAGCAGGAGTTGCTGGAGCGGCTCGGTGGGATCCGAGGGGGGTTCCTCCGGGCAGTCACGGCGGACCTGATTGAACACGCGCCGCACGCGCTTGGCGTATTCGGTTCCGCCTCTCATTCAGAACCTCCCGGGTAGGTGCCCCGCTCGTCCGCCGGGCCGGCCGAGTCGTCCACCGGCTCCGGGCCGAGCGTTTCCTCGATCAGACGCATGGTCCGGGCCGCCTTCTTGAGCGACTCGTCCAGGACGAAGCGGATCTCCGGACAGCGACGGATGGTCAGCCGCCGGGCGAGCAGGCGCTGGACGTGCCCTTCGGCATGCCGCAGGCCGGCCAGCGTTCGCCGGCCCTCCACCGGACTGCCCAGCACGCTGACGAACACCTTGGCCACCTGCAAGTCACCCGACACCTCCACCCGGGTCACGCTGGCCAGGGGGGAGATCCGCGGGTCGTTCAAACGCCGCGTGATCGCCTCGCCGACGATGTCCTGAATGGTGCTGGCGAGCTTGTCGATACGGAAGGAACGCATCTGGGCTTCCCGGCTCGTCAGAGCAGCTCCCGTTGGTAGTCGATCAGGCTCGCGTTGCCCTGACGCCGCAACACGTCCACGATCCTGTCCAGGCAACTGTGCACGTAGGCGCCCTCGTTGCCCACCACGGCGACGCCCAGCACGGCGTGCTTGCGCGAGTCCAGGGCATCCACCTCCGCAACCGAGGCGTTGAAGCGGCTGCTGAGCCGGTCCTTGATGCTCTTGACCACCCGCCGCTTGTCCTTGAGCGACTGCGCCTCGTAGAGGGCCAACTGGATTCTCAGCACACCAACGATCACAGCGAGACCGGGACTCTCTGCGGCCGCCTACCTGGACTTCCTCCCCCGCCTGGGGGACCCGCCCGGCGGTAGGGGCCCGGTGTAGCGCTCGCCGACGAAGGTGCCCTCCGGCAGGGCCACCGAGAACTTGAGGTACTCGTCCTCGAGATCCTGGTAGGTGACCGATCCGATCCGCTGGAGAGCGTCGATAATCAACTGTCCCTGGTCGGCGGGCACTTCGAACCAGCCCAGCTCCTCCCGGGCGAGATCCTCATCAAACCCGAAACACCGCTTGCGGGGCAGGTAGGGCATGTTCTGCTCCAGCGGCTGATCGGGCAGGAACAGCGCCGTGACCAACACCCAGTGGGCGCCGGTGACGGCCACGCGATAGGTGCGCACCAGCAGCATGGGCCGTTGCGGCTCCTTGACCAGCGACAGGCGGATGGCCCCGTCGGGCAGGAAATAGGCGTCGGCATTGTCCAGGGCGCCCTCGCGGTCATCGCGCAGCCGGCGTCGCAGATCGTCGTAGCCGGGGTAGCGGCGCAGTTGGGCGTCGTAGTCGGGGACGGCCACGGCCACCTCCCACTCCGACAGCGTGCTGCCCTTGTGATCGATTGTCACCGGGGCGCGCCCCTCCTTGATCTGCGGGTCCGGATCACCGAAGAGCGACACCTCGCTGAGATCCTGCCGGTCGGACAGCTCGCGGTACCGCACCAGGGCGTCCGCAGGCACCGCCGTGACCAGGATTCCGCTCCTGCGGCTCAGCTTCCCGCAGACATAGCCCCTGCGGGGCTCGCCGGGGCGGCCGGCCGGCTCCTCGCCCTGGTCCGCGGCGCGGGCCGAGTTCCGCTGCCCGGAGGAGCTCTGCCGGTCGAGCATGGGCCCCAGGTACTGGTGCGCCTTCTTGGCGGCCACGATCAGCACGATGATGATGATGGCCCCGTATCCCATCTTCACGGCCACGGCGAAGGGGTTGAAACCCCCGCGGGTCGACTCCGGGCCGATCCCGCCCGGCGGCCGCTTCTTCACCCGGGCGGGCTTCCGCCCCCGGGCCTCCCCCGCCTCCGCGGAACCCAGCTCGGAAAACAGGAAGTCGAGTTCGTTCTCGTCGCTCGTCGGCACCTGCGCTTCGCGACCGCAATACGAGCAGCGGACCACCTTGCCTTCGTCGCCGTCCTTGGCGCGAATCGTGTGGCCGCACTCCCCTTTGAACTCGATCATGGATACCGTCCCCCGTATGCCGGAGGCAGCGAATGGATTCCTGGTCAGAGTGTCCGGGCGATCTTGACGATCTCGTATGCTTCGAGCACATCGCCCTCCTTGATGTCGTCGAAGCCCTCCAGCCGGACACCACACTCCATGCCCTGACGCACCTCCCGAGCGTCGTCCTTGAACCGTCGCAGGGAGGCGATCTCGCACTCGGCGCGCACCACCACGCCGTCGCGCAACAGCCGCACGCGATGATCCCGGGCGATCACCCCATCGGTAACGTAGCAGCCCGCCACCGTTCCGACCCGCCCGACCTTGAAGACCTGCCGGACCTCCAGCGAGCCCCGCGTCTCGCGGCGCTCCTCCGGGGCCAGCAGACCCTCCATCGCCTTGACGATGTCCTCGATGACGTTGTAGATCACCTTGTACTCGCGGACGTCCACACCGTGCTCCTCCGCCAGCCGGCGGGTGGTGGGCATGGGGGCCACCCGGAACGCAATGATGATCGCGTTCGAGGCGTCGGCCAGCAGCACGTCGCCGTCGGTGACCGCCCCGACGCCGGCGTGGCGAATCGCCAGGTTGACCTGTTCGGTGGGCAGCTTGCTCAGGGCATGGCGCATGGCGTCGATCGAGCCGTCCACATCCGCCCGGATGATGACGTTCAGCTCCGGGATCCCGTCCGCGTCCCGCTGTTTGAAGACATCCTCCAGCGAGCGGGCCTTCTGGGTCTGGACGCGCGACCGGCTGAGCCGCTCCTGGCGAACCTCCTCGGCGATGGCCTTGGCCTGCTGCAGGGAGCGCAGCCCGTAGAGCCGGTCACCGGCCGAGGGAACCTCGTCCAGCCCCCAGACCTCGCAGGGGATGGAGGGGCCCGCCTCCCGCATACGCTGGCCCTGATCGTCCACCAGGGCCCGCACCTTGCCGAAGGCGTTGCCGCAGACCACGGTCTGGCCCGGACGCAGCTTGCCCTCCTGCACCAGCACCCGGACCACGGCGCCCACGCCTTCCTTGGTCTCCGCCTCGATCACGGTGGCCAGCGGATCCCCGGCATAGTCCGCCTTGAACTCGTGCAGTTCGGCGAACGTCGAGAGGTGCTCGAGGAGTTCATCGATGCCCTCGCCGGTCATCGCCGAGGTCCGGATCACGTCGATCTCGCCGCCCCAGTCCCCGCTGGGCGTCAGCCCGTGCTCGGCAAGCTGGCCGAACAGCTTGTTCTCGTCGTAGGGACCCAGGTCCGTCTTGGTGATGGCATCACGCAGCACATCGGGGCCTACCACTTCAAGCGCGGGGACGTGGCGGTGACCTTCCTGGACACGCCGGGGCACGAGGCCTTCACGGCCATGCGCGGTCGGGGGGCTCAGTTGACCGAT
>Ga0180432_10003383_pt1 | contig 22821 bp, 19 predicted proteins | sample SS_ome_10_FD_132414 | JGI IMG/M metagenome (GOLD analysis project Ga0180432, IMG submission 132414) | Hypersaline lake sediment archaeal communities from the Salton Sea, California, USA - SS_1_MS_2 metaG | ecosystem: Environmental > Aquatic > Non-marine Saline and Alkaline > Hypersaline >...
ATTAATTTTGGCAGGTCCCGTCAAAAAAGCCTTGTTCCGCCGCCTGCCGCGGTTTATAGTCATTAACAGCGACGTTTTCCAGATTTTCGAGCCGGACGTAAAGGCTCGCCGGGCACGGAGTTTAAGTCATGCCTATAATAGTAGTTGACGGTTGAATCACGATTGAGTCGCCGGATTCTTATGCTGCAGAATCAACGTTGTTTGATTTTTATACGGAACCACATATACACTGTTTGAGGCACGAGACGTGGAAAAGAAGAAGCCTTCCAAGCTGTTTTCGTGGCGACAGGGCATCCTCACGGGTGTTGCGGTGTGTGGGGGAATAGCCCTGTACACATATCGGAGCTACAGCCGGAAAGGCTATATCGATAAAATCGACATTGGTTCAATGGTTTTTGCCACGCTGATATGCATCGGTATCTGTTGGGGTATGGCCTGGTGGGGCAATCGACCAGAGAAGGAGGATTGAATGCCTGACTTGTATGGTATATGCGGCGGGTTGTTTGGAATTATTGTTGGTATCTATGGATTGCTGCTGGCGTACCGCGTGGTGCCGCGCAACCCTAAAGATCCCGAGAAGATGGAGCTGTGGCATCGCAAATTTGGCAAGATTATGAAGATTGTGAGTCCATGCCTAATTATCTTCGGAATCCTGAGGTTGCTCGGCGTATTGAATTAGCTCGAACGACAGCATTCAACGTACGCGGCATACCGCGCCGCCGATGCGGGACGTTCGGCGAACGGGCAATGTTAGAATATGCTAAAATGAGCATCGAGTGAGACTTCTGTTACGCTGCGCCCCACAGAAGATCCTCATGCTCGGCGCCGGCGCAAATGTTCGGAGCAGCAAAATGAGAGAGTACGAAATCATCGACACCAACGCCGAAAACATCGGCGGTTGCAGCTTGTGCGGCAACAAAAACGCCAACAACCTGGGGTTTCGTCGGAAAACGAATTGGCTCAAGGAGCGCTATGCGGAAGGCCTGAGATACAAAGTGCTCCGCTCAAAGAAGTCCGGTGATATTGGAATGATCGAGTATGCCCCCGGCGAGCATGCGTGGAGACCCGTCGAGGCGGTCGGTTACCTTGTCATCCATTGCTTGTGGGTCATCAGGAAACACAAGGGGAAAGGGCTTGGGATGCTCCTGTTGGATAGTTGTCTGGCCGACGCCAGGAAGAGCAAGTGCCGGGGAGTCGCCGTGGTGACCAGCTCCGATGCTTTCATGGCGGAAAGTGATTTGTTCATCAAAGCGGGTTTTGTCTCGGTCGAGAGCATCCCCCCTTACGAGCTGCTCGTCAAGAAGTTCAAGAAGACAGCCCCCGATCCTCGTTTCATCGTCGATAGGGAGCGACTGTTGAAAAGGTACAAGAACGGGCTCACGATCCTGGTTGCCGATCAGTGCACGTTGGTTATAAAATCGGTGGAGAGGATTGCCGAGGCGTCCAGGGCGTTGGGGCTTGAGCCGAGAGTGGTTCGAATCACCAGCGCCGAGGCATCAAGGGAGCTTCCGACACCCTATGGCGTGTTCAGTATTATCCACGATGGAAGGCTGATTGCCGAGCGTCCGATCAGCGCAACGAGATTCACGAACATCATGACTAATCGGGGAACAAAAAGAGGTATGCCGATTGACGTCCGGTCGGCGCAAGTAGATTCTCAAACATGATGCGTAAAAATGCAGGACAATTACCCGCAGGCGACGTCCTAAAGGCCGCGCCTGAGTTCTAAAGTAGGGTGCGATGCATCGCACCATTTGGATGTTTCAATATAACCGGTGCGATTCATCGCCCCCTACCGCTCGAGGAGTGACATGTGTCGGCAGGAACCGTGTTATGAATAGAAGTATAACCTATGAAGGGAGAGATCATGGCTAAAAAGAAAGATACATTAGTGCCCTACGACCAGGTACGCCCCGGTTTCGAAGCGGTGTACACGGGAGAGACCTCCGCCACGCCCGTCCGCGAAAACGATATGACCAGTACACTCTATTCAGACGAGAGCGGCAACCTCATAAGCCAGTGGTGTACATTTCCCTGGTTCTTTCCGAATGAGGAGGGCCAGTGGGCCGAAGACCAATGGGACGATACGGCCAAGCACCTGTGTGAAATGCAGAGCAAGCTCGGCCCGCTGAGCGACAACATTCGTCGCCTTCGCGCCCACATCACCAGTCTCATTCCCTGTGACAGCGGCCTGCCGGCTACCGTCGACGAAGCACTGTTTGCCATCGCTCGGGGCAAACTGGACCGAGTATCCTTCCGTAACGGATGTTTGTGCTCGGGCATGGCGCCGCAACTGAAGACCAGTCAGCCCCGACAAGGCGAAAGTGTCAGGACTATCCATGCCGTATTGAATGCGTATATAGCAGGTGAGCCCAGAGAAGACGCCCTCAAGGCGCACCCGGAAGCAGCGGGATTTATCAATCGGTCGTACGAATGGCTCGGTCCGGTTTCGCAATTAAGCAAGGTGCAAAAGAAGATGCTGGATCGCATGCTCCTGACGATTGGCTATTTCGCCAAGTATAGTTGCACGGCGCTCGACACCCTTGCGGCCATGCAGGAATCCGAACAGCAGGAGATGCAGTCTATGGTCGATGACTGGTGCCACGACAAGGGCGGGCGGGGGGCGGCTCTTGACGCCGAGATTGCCGACGAGGCCGGTCTACCGAAGATTTATGCTCAATACGATCCGGCGTATCAGGAAACGCTCGACAAGCTGGAGGATGGGCAGAAGCGGGAACTGTACGAGACCTGCTGCGCCATCGCGTCGGGCGTCCAGAGCCTGTCGGATTGTCACCATAACACGTTTCGCTACATTGAAAACTGGATTCACGGCATCGGGACCGGGCGATTAGGTATCCCCACACGCAAGGCGCAGAGCGAAAAACAACGTCTTGGCCTCATGCTGTTCGGCTATGCACTGGGCCTGGACAAGTGGCTGATGCGCGTCCCGCTGCAATTTTTGCTTCTGGATCTCGGACACATCGACCTTGGATTCGATCCGAGAGACAACATCATCCGGGTATATGGCTGTCTGGGCGAAGAGGCAAAGCCGGTCAAAGAATGGCTGGCGGCGTGTCTGTGGTACAATCTGGTCCACAACGAGATGGGTGGACTGATTGGATCGTTTACCTCCAGTCACACGGACCTCGTTCAGCGGTGCAAGGACAAGAACGTCACCGTTGATGAGTGGATGAATTCTGTCCTAGGAAACGGCTCCCGGAAATGAGTCGAATAAAACTTCTTGAAAGCTAAAGGGTCATTCCATGTTAAAGAGAATACTAAGTCAGTGCAAAAAACCGAGCGGGCGATTCGGTCGATTTCTCGCTAAGGGAATGAATTTTGCGCATTCGGGCCTTACGAGATGGGGTTTAGGTTTTATCGACGTCGCAAGCGACGTAGACGCACTTGACATTGGATGCGGCGGCGGAAGGACTGTCGAGCGACTTGCAGGAATCGCCGCAGCCGGCAAAGTCGTCGGCATTGACTATTCGCCGGATGCTGTTGCAGTGGCCACCAGGAAGAACCGTGCGCTTATTAACGAGGGACGAGTGGAAATATTCCAGGAGGCTGTCTCTTCGATGAGATTCAGCGATGGCGCCTTTGGCCTTGTTACCGCTTTTGAGAGCCACTATTTCTGGCCGGATTTTCGCAATGACCTCAAAGAGGTTCATCGAGTCACCAAGCAAAACGGACAGCTCCTTATCGTGGGAGCCGCTTACAAAAACAAGAAATACGACCGCAGGAATCGGCGTATTGTAGATGCCATCGGAATGACATATATAAGCATCGAAGAATTTCGAGAAGCATTGGAAAGTGTTGGATTCTCCCAATTCGACGCACTTGAGGAAAAGAATAAGGGGTGGTTCGCCGTCAAGTGTAAAAAAACAAAAAGAATAGACAAAAATAGGGACGCATCTTATTGTTGACAGATGAAATGACCAGGAGGTCGAGCAAGAGAGACAGGAATTCCGAGGGGGTACATAACTATGAAAAACCAGAATACGATTAATTCAATTCTTAGAGTGCTTGTGATAATGTTATCAGGTGTAATAATAGGAATTGCTGTTTATGGCTGTAAGAAAGAACAGCCCGCAGGTAAAGCACCGGCACCAACACACTCGGTTAAACCAGAACCTTCCATAGAGGATGGTTCCTCAGAGGATAATTTGTTTAGTCAAAGTCATAAAACTGTACTTGAAGGCGAGGAGACAACAACAGCTGGCGCTGAACCTATTATCGTGGATACTGAAGTAGTTTGGAGAATTGCCGAGTCGCAACAATCTTTCAGTTCAGATTATACTCTTGAACAAATTGAATACAGAGTGCATAGCCGAGCTCGTGACACGCTAAATAGAGTGATCGGTCGTCATCATTTATCTGAGTTTTTTCGGTTTCAGGATGAGGAAGAGCTGTTTCGATATGTTGTAAATGAAGATGGAATTATCAGTAGCGAATCATCAGTAAGTAAATTTAGCCTGATTCAGGATGAGATGCTTCCTATGCTTCGACAACGCGTCTCTGATGACGGTTGGGGAATCGAGATCGAGCAAGTTTTAATCAATCAGATCAGGTTTAGTCAAGCTGTACGAGAAAATGTACGAAAAATGCTTGAGAATAGAAGATAAATCAAATGCAGAAATTGGTTTTATACGTGGGCATAGCCATAACTATTCTTATGGTGCTCTTTCCACCCTGGACTCCTGCCTATAAGGTTCAGAGCAGTTATGATCCGAATCAGGTAAGTACATTTGAAGAACCAACACATTACAGGTTCATAGTACTCCCCCGAGACATTCCAGGGCGGCTGAGGGCACCGGCGGGATACGAGATACGCAAGTCGATATACGGCGAGACAATCCGCGTTATTGGGGCTAAAAAGTGCTAAACCCGGAGGTTAAAAAGGCCGATTGTGTTGCTTGTGCCGTCTTTCTATCAAGAATCGGCAGATTTTCTTTGACAATGGTGCTTGTAGACCGATAATTAGCGCAATTGGATTGTTAGTCGTGTAAAAAGACGAAGGCCAAAGGATTGGCTCCTCCGTGGGCGCACCTCGGTTTACCTGAGTTGATACTTATGACGACGGAAACAAACTACGATACAGTGTTCGGCAGAATGGTCGTCGAGCGCGGGCTGTGCACCGATGAGGAGCTGCGCCGCTCGCAGGAGGAGTTAGAGAAGCGCCGGCGGATCAAGCCGGTGATTCTCAAAGACCTGATGGTCGAGATGGACTTTATCACGTCCAGCCAGGCCGAGCGGCTCAAGGATAGCCTCAAGGAGAGCAAGGCCGCGGTAAAGAAGATTCCGGGCTACAAGATTCTCGGCAAGCTCGGCGCCGGGGCCATGGCGGTGGTTTATAAGGCCAAGCAGTTGAGCCTGAACCGGACGGTCGCGATCAAGGTCCTGCCGAAGCGCTTCAGCGAGAATCCCGAGTACGTCGAGCGGTTCTACAAGGAAGGGCAGGCCGCGGGGAGTCTGAATCATCCCAATATCGTCCAGGCTATCGACGTCGGCGAGGCGGGGGGATATCACTATTTCGTGATGGAGTACGTCGAGGGCAAGACCATTTCGGACGACCTGGTAGCGGGCAAAGTCTTTCCCGAGTCCGAGGCGCTTGAGATAATCGTTCAGGTCGCCAAAGCGCTGGCGCACGCACACGCCAACACGCTGATTCACCGCGACGTCAAGCCCAAGAATATCATGATCAGCAACAACGGCACGGTCAAGCTCGCCGATATGGGTCTGGCCCGCGCCACGACGGATATCGAGGCGGCACAGAGCGAGGCGGGCAAGGCATACGGCACGCCGTACTACATCGCGCCGGAACAAATTCGCGGCAAGATCGACATTGACGGCAGAGCCGACATCTACGGTCTCGGGGCCACTTTGTATCACATGCTCACCGGCCGCGTGCCCTTTATGGCGGATGACTCGGCCGACGTGATGCGAAAGCACCTGAGAGAGAAGCTGGTTCCGCCGGATCACATCAACACGTCGCTTTCGGCGGGAGTTTCCGAAGTCGTTGAGATCATGATGGCCAAGCGCAAGGAAGACCGCTACAGCAACGTCGAGGAATTGTTAGCGGATCTGGAAGCTCTGCAAAACGGCCAAATTCCGGTCCAGGCGCACAAGAGGTTCGATGTTTCGATGCTCGAGCAATTAGAAGAGGGTGACGTCGTCGAGGTCAAGGACAAGGCTTACGAGGAAGAGACCATCGCGAGCTACCGCATGGCGGTGCTGATCCTCAGCACAGTAGCCGCCGTCTTCCTGCTGGTGATTGTTCTGCTGCTGCTGTTAAGGTGAGCCGCTTTATTTTTTGTCATCCCTGCGAAAGAGCTTATCGCTATACTTGAGATTGTTCGTCGCTATCATCATCGTTGTCTGCCGATTGCTGAATCTCTTCGATGATCTGCTTTGCCTGCTCCGCCTGATCGGCCGGAACGAGCACGCGCGGAACCATCCCGTCAAGACAGTAGGCGCCCGACAGATTCTCATTGTCGATCTGAACGGGAATCCCGGCGTTTTCAAGATTAGCCTTCATCAGATAGGCAAACGTAATATCACTCGCGGCAAAAACCTCGACATATTCAGCCATACAACCACCTCGTAAAGGCCCAGCAAAGAAAACCGTTTCACTAATTGTATGAAAAGCAGCCGTTCGGAGCAATAACAAACCCTCAGTTACACGAACCGCATGGGCAGTCCACAGGACGCCTTACGGCGGGAACCTGCCCATCCAGAGGCTTTTCTGGTTCATCCGGATAACGCGTAGATTACCATTGAGATCCCAACGACCGAGAAAAATCGTTCGGGGCCCCAGATGTCCGAATTATCCGGATGAAGCGTTTTTTTGACTTTTTCGTGGCATTTTGTTTTTTGATGTGGACAAGGACACTTGGAAGCATCTGTATGAGCCAGAGGATGCAAATCTTAGCGTACGTTCAACGGATTCATGGATCTTCAAAAGCCCGCAAAGCTGCCTGAACGAACTTCTGACGCAGGCATCAATAGGAGATTATTTTCAAGAATACGTAATTACCACAATAGACAAATTGCCCGGCCATGCTATAATGGTGGAGCTAATAGGGCGAACCGAGCGAACGGAGGTTGCTGTGTTGGAAGGGGAAAGTGAGGTCAAAACAATGAACAGCGGGCAATCCTTCGTTCTTCTGGTTGGATGTTGTGTTGCAATTGGTATGGGGGTTTATGTCCCGAAGGTGGATGTAGGTGCTTCAAAGTACGAAGATGGGTCAATTAACGTTTGGCTGGAATCGTCTGGCTATCATTTCATCCTCGACGAAAATGACCTCGTGGTGAACATCCCGCGGCTGTGTGTGCAGTGGGCCATAGTGGGTATAATAACCTTTGTGCTCTACGAGATGTGCGGCACGCAAGGCAGAGGGCAGCGATACGTTGGCGGGACCACTGTTCTTGGCGGAGATGTAATAGTCAGAAGGAAGCAAAGCAAACACAAATTTGGCAGGACTATCGCGATCCGAAAGAAAACCAGCAATTAGGGAATTATGAAATCTCTGTTGTTCGATAATACACCTTCTTGAAATTGCAGCAGCAAAACCAACCTAATCATCCTCCAAAAATTCCTCCGGAGGAACCAGAGGGTCGGGTCTTTTTTTACAACTTATTCTTCAAGTCAGGCAAATGGTGCGATGGATCGCACCCTACCGGTTGTATAATCCGCGTCATCTGTGGCACAAGCGGAACAAGTTAACACAAATCGACACTAATTCTTACCGCGAATTAGCACAAGATGAAACCGCAGATGAACGCAGATAACCTTATCCTTGCCCCCCTGCCTCACAGATGGTAGAAAATTCAGTTGATCTTTGTCCAAGATTCGATTAGGATGCCGACCGAACAGAAGAGTAGACACGGGTCAGCTACCTGAGCTTTTCTTGGGGGAACACTGGTCGCGGGGTTATTCGGCTATTTTGAGAAAAGATTATGAAGATTTCGTTAAAGGCAAAGCTGATCGTCAGCTTCCTGGCCGTAATAGTTATATGCGGCCTGGTCGCCACCCTCGTGGGGACCAGGTTAATCGGTACGGGCATAGTCCGGCAGGCCCAGGAGAAGGTGCGGAACGACCTTGACTCCGCCAGGGAGATATTCCGGCATGAGAGCGAGAATCTAAAAGACACCGTGCGGTTCACCGCCCAGAGATTCTTCATAAAAGACGCCTTGTTGAACAACGATGTAGAGGCCCTGACCGAGGAGCTGGAGCGAATAAGAAAGGCCGAATCGCTGGACGTGCTGACTTTGACCGACCAGAGCGGAAAGGTCATTCTAAGATTCCGAAATCCCGCCGTCGCAGGTGATAGCCAGGCAAATGATGATCTGATAAGCCGCGTGCTCTCCAGCCGGCAGGTTGCTGCCACTACGGCGATTGTGCCGGTAGAGGAGCTTCGGAAAGAAGGCGCCGACCTTGCCGAGCAGGCAAGAATAGCATACATCCAGACGCCCAAAGCAAAGCCGACGCTGGAGACCACGCAGACTTCCGGGATGATGATAAAAGCCGCAGCGCCCATCCTCGCCCATGACGGGCAGTTACTCGGGGTGCTGTATGGAGGAAACCTGCTTAACCGGAACTACGGGATAGTAGACAAGATCAAGGAGACGGTGTATAAGGGCGTAAAATACCACGGCAAGGACATCGGCACGGCGACTATCTTCCAGGGCGACCTGCGCATATCGACAAACGTGCAGAGAGTAGACGGAACACGCGCGATTGGAACGCGCGTCTCCGAAGAGGTATACGAGCAGGTGCTCGTCAAGGGCCTGCCGTGGATAGACAGGGCCTTCGTCGTCAACAATTGGTATATATCCGCATATGAGCCCATCTGTGATATCACCGGCGAGATAATCGGCATTCTCTACGTCGGCATTCTCGAGGAGAAGTTCATCGATATGCGAACAAGGGCCACCGCCATGTTTTTGGGTATCGCCATGGCCGGCATGGTTATCGCTCTTATCGTCTCGAGCTTTCTGGCCAGAGGCGTGTTGCAGCCGATCAGGCAGTTGATACTCGCGTCCCATCAGTGGGCCGACGGCAACCTCGACCACAGGGTTCAGGCAACTCAGACAGATGAGATAGCGGAGCTGACGGAAACGTTCAACGTGATGGCATCTTCGTTGAAAGAGAGGGACGAAAAGCTCAAGGAGCACACTCACCAGCAGATCATGAAATCGGAGAGGCTCGCCACTTTGGGGCAACTGGCCGCAGGAGTGGCGCACGAATTAAATAATCCTCTCGGGGCCATTCTTATGTATTCGCATCTCTGCCTTGAGGAAATGGAGGCAGAGGATGACTGTTCGGGGAACCTGGAAAAGGTGGCAGCCGAAGCAACTCGCTGTAAGAATATAGTACGTGGTCTGCTCGATTTCGCCCGCCAGAGCGAGCCGAACGTCGAGGAATCGGATGTCAACGAGATTTTGAGGCGTACGCTTTCCCTGCTCGAGAACCAGGCCCTGTTCCAAAATGTCAGGATGACCACGGCGCTGGCCGCATCTCTGCCAAAGGCAATGATGGACGGCGGCCAGATACAGCAGGTCTTTACCAATATTATGTTGAACGCGGCCGAGGCGATGGATGGGCTTGGCGAGCTGACGATTGCTTCCAGAGTAGCGAGCGACGGTGATTCCATTGAAATTGAATTCGCAGACACCGGCTGCGGCATTCCTCAGGAAAATCTCGAAAAAATATTCGATCCTTTCTTCACGACAAAAGAGGTAGGTAAGGGAACCGGGCTCGGCCTGGCTGTCAGCTACGGCATCATAGCGCGGCATAAAGGGGCCATAGAGGTTCAAAGCGAGCCGGGCAGGGGAACCACTTTTACCGTCAAATTCTTTCTTAATTCGGAGACGTAGATGTCTGAGCAGGCAAGTATTTTGGTGATTGACGACGAGGAATCCATGCGTGATTCCTGCCGGCAGGTGCTGACCAAGGCCGGATACGAAACGCGGACTGCGGAACACGGCCAAGTCGGTCTGCAGAAGATACGCGAGGCCAGGCCCGATCTGGTTCTGGTCGATCTCAAGATGCCGGGGATAAGCGGCATGGAACTCCTGGAGAAAATCGCCGAAATAGATCCCGACATCATCTCGATAGTTATTACCGGCTATGCGACCATAGAATCGGCCGTTGAGGCCATGAAGCGAAACGCCTACGACTTTCTCCCCAAGCCGTTTACGCCGGACCAGTTGAGGATTGTCGTCAAGAGAGGTCTGGAGCGCAGAACGCTCGCCGTCGAGTCGGCACGATTGCGCCGGGAAAAGGAGATGATGCAAAAGAATTTCGTCACCCTGGTTACCCACCAACTGCGGTCGCCGCTTGCTTCGGTCCGGCACTCTTTTGCAGCCATCAGGGACGGATTCGCCGGGGAAACAACGCACACACAGAAAAACCTGATGGCCAAAGCGATTCGCCGTCTTGACGAGCTAATGCAGTTGATCAATGACTGGCTCGACGTCTCCCGCATCGATTCCGGCCAAATCTCAGGGCAATTCGAGCCGCTGAAGCCGGCACTTGTCATCTCGGAAGTCCTCGAAATCGTCAGGCCGCTCGCAGAGGCCAAAAAAGTGAAGCTGGACCTGAAATTGAGCGACGAGTTGCCCGCGGTTAACGGAGACCGGGAAAGTCTCAAGCAGGCCTTTACAAATCTGGTGAGTAACGGAATAAACTACAATCACGAGGGGGGAACCGTCACAATTATCTCCACAGAGCGGAACGGCGACGTGGTTGTCGAGATATCCGACACGGGAATAGGGATCTCCCGGGAAGATCTGCCTTTTGTCTTCGAGGAGTTTTTCAGGGCCAAGACGAAGGATACGCGGCACATCGGCGGCACCGGACTGGGACTGGCGATAGCAAAGAGAATAATCGAAGCGCATAACGGCCGCGTACAAGCCGCCAGCGAACTCGGCAAGGGAACAACTTTCACCATTTTCCTGCCAAAGACAAGACCATAACAGTAGCGAGACTCCGGCCAAGACAGCCGCGAACCGACACATTTCACCCCCCTGCCGATATCTCCACGACGCCCGAAAGCCGAATTTGGCACTCAAAATCCTCAAAATACAAAAGAAAAGTAGGTAGGGCGCGATATATCGCACCAAAAACTGCAGAACAATGAAAGAAAAACGCGTAGGGTGCGATGAATCGCACCAATAATAATGAGGACGAAATGATGCTCAACTACATGTGATAGTTTCATACCAACGCAGCGTTTCACTTCGCCGCGTAGCAGAATAATCACGGACAACAAAATTGGTGCGATTCATCGCATCCTACCTGACTGATATTGACCGGCCACTGATGGATATAATGCCGGTGTCAGAAAAGATACAAATAACGCCAAAGGGAAATCGATTCACAAGGCATCTTCTGGTGTTCTTTGAGAGCGGAGTCCACGCTTTGGGGTAAGCGAGTATGTTTTGGATCGTGAAATAAACCTCTTTGGCAAAATCCCATCCGAGCGAAGGTTGACAACCTTCGCATTCTCCAAACAATCCGACATTCTCCCGGTATCGCCTGACAGCATCCGGCAGACCGGACCGCCTACTCAAGCGGCGCCGATGCATACAGTCTAATATCGTCCAGCAATAGGTTGCCTGAGACGCCGAAGCCGCTGACACCGATACCAAGGTTGGTGACACTCTGCAGATCCGTGGCCACAGACGCAAGGTCGATGTTCCATATGTGCCAGTCCGAGATCGCCAGATTGTCGGCCGGACCGTCGTAGTCGACCCTGACGCCGTTGATCTTGGCATACAGTTGTCCGGGTGTATTGGCCGGATCCCCAAAGAACCACAGAGACAACGTTCGAATACCATTGGTGGTCCAGTTCTGCGAAGCCAGCGTTCTGCTGACCTCGGAGAAAGCTGCCACAGTGTTGTTGTACGCCATTGGCGCCGACTGACGCCCACTATGCACCGTATCGGTCTCCATCGTGGGCTCGTAGGGTACCGTATAACCCATCGTCGAGCCGTTTGTGCGGACTTGAGGGAGTTCAACGTATCCATCTATCCATGTCAGATAAATCAGGTTGCTGCCCTCTTCGCCTTGGAGAATGTCGTTGTACGACTCAAAATCATCCACGATAATGAACTGCTTTGTCGTAAAGGCCCAGACATCACCCTGCCAGGTCGCTGTACTCGGGGCATCGTTGACCTCATCGACCCGCCAGTAGTACGTGCTGTCCAAATCGAGCGGGGTCGGGCTGAAGCTCGCGCCGGTCACATTACTGACAGGGGCGGTGCCGTCAATCACAGCTTGCTCATCGTCGCTCAGGTACACATCGTGTGTGGCGGCCTCCCTGCCCGCTCGCCAGCCGAGCAGGGCATTGATATCCACATCCCGGGCCCCGGAGTCCGGCTGGGGACGTCGCGCACGCACGGGTATACGGAGGAAGCGGACCTCACTGAGGCCAAATTGAGGAAGGGGAATTCCCCATTTGCTGTTGATCGTAAGTCTGACGTGCCTTGCCGTCAGGCCGCCAAAATCGACGGTGGTATTGTGTGCATACTCCGGCGCACCCGGCGCCCGGCTGAACTCATAAGTTGTCCCTAAAGTCTCGTAGTCGATGCCGTCGAGCGAATATTCAACGGACACATCCCTGGCGCCATAGCCGACACCTGTCTCGAACTCGGTGTTGGAGTTCCATACCCACATCTCGTGGAGTACGTAAATCTTGTCGAAATCAAACTGTATCCAGGTCGGCTGCGGGCCTGAAAAGTCGCTGAGCCACATTGTATCAGACGCTGTGGAGTGCAGGTCATCGCTCAATCCGGAACCGTTAACGGTATTCTCAGGCCCCTGATCTGAGGAACTGCTTGAAGCTGTGGCGGTTACATTCGCAATCGGGTAGCCAGCCGGCTCGGTAGTAAAGTCCCAGACGTTGCCTTCGAAAACTGTAAAGTCAGGTGCACCGGCGACCTCATCGACGCGCCAGTAGTAGGTCGTATCGAAATCAAGCCGCCCGGGTGGAACATAGCTGGCGGCACTCCGGGTGACAGGGCCGACGCCGTCATTGACGTCGCTGAAGCTTTCTGCGAAATAGACCTTGTGCCCGTTTGTTGGAGCTGCGAATTCTCCCGGCGTCCAGCTAAGGACCGAATCCCGAGCTACATCTGTCTCACCATTCGCAGGATAAGGTTCTCTTGCCTGGCTCTTTGCCCCCTTGGTTGCATCTATGAAAGGTCTCCATGTTTCCTCCGCATGATCGTGCGTGGCAAGATCCTGCAGATTGTTGGAATTATGGAAGACGAACTGCACGATTCCGTCGGTATCAGCCTTAAGGACCTCAAGCACATCTACAGTAAACGCATCGCCGGCGACACCGTCGGTAAAATTGACCGTTGTAAGGTACGTGGTCTTTGTCGGATCAAGCAGATCGAGGACGGCGGTATCGTTGCCGGGCGCATTGTTCCAGGTGATACTCCTTTCATCCCAGTCGATGTTATCGACACAATCGTCATTGACGTAGGAGATGTCGAAGTGATTATTGCCGTCCTTACCCCGATTCAGCGCAACTGTGAGGGTAGCCGTCTCGAGGCTTGCCACATCAAGATTTCCGAGATCGAACTTGACCCAGGACTTCCAGCCATTCGAGGAAGTTCTCATGGAAAGCTTACTGCTGTCGTGCCTGTTCTCATCAGCACGGGCCCCATCGGTCCTGCAGCTTTCAATGGCATTGAAGATAATGTCGGCATGGGCCGATATACTCAGAGCGAAGACTATCATTGATGACAAGAAGACCATTTTCTTACACATTCCATTACCCCTTAAAATTAGAAAGACATTCGGGTGAAAAATTGCGAATTATCGTCACACACTATTGGTATTGTTGTTTTCTGTTTTGAGAGCGTTTAGCCCCACTTCTGTCGGTGGGAAACACTGTGGCATCTTAACCGGGATTTTCCATATAAACTTCACTGAACCACTCCTGCCAATACTATGCCTTATAATACCGTAATCTCATCTCAATTTCAACAATTTTCGGAAATTTCGGCAAGGTTCAAATGAATCAGACTATGGGTAACATTAACTCAATGATCCATGGCGTGTGGCATAAGGTTAGCCTGGCAAGGAAAGTGTGTCACAATCACGATGGGCAACACATAGATGTCCGTGGGAATTCTACCTGTCGATGTCGAATCCCTTGCCACCGATCAAATGAAAGACTATGTAATTGGCCGTCAGCTCGGGCGTAAGGCCATTCTCCATCTGATCCCATACATCATGATCGAACACCCCTTGGTCGTTACACAATGCTACGTGACCGTCCTTAAAGAGGGCGTTGACCGCATGATTTCTCTTCCTCCTGTGACTGATTTGGTGTTTATGGCGGATCAGGTCGGTCATGTAGGGAATATGGGGATCGAGCGCATCGATATTCTTAGCCGTTTCATCGGGCATCCGGCTTGCGCTGTTTTTCGGGATCCTCGGATCTATCGGAAGATAGGTGTACCCCATTCGCACCCATTGATTGTGTCCTTGTCCGTGCGTAGCATTAAAATCCTGGGGAAGCGTGCCCCAGGGCCTGGGATTGTTGTAAGACTCGAACTTGTAGAGCTCATTCATGTTCGACGGGCAGTAGAACACCTTCGGATCGGCTATGTATTTGCCTTCGTACAGAAGAGCCAGCTTCATACCGAGCAGCTTGCCGTTGGCATCAACATAAGGGCTTCCGCTGCGATACAACGCATAAGAGTGAATTAATGAATAAGGATTGGTTTTGGTATTGTTGGAATTATAGACGGGCATGTGATTATCATTGTCCGACGCATAAGCTGCGATCGCGGCGCCGGTCTGTTTTAGCTGGCTCGAACAAACAGTCCGCTTGGCAGCCTCCCGGACTCTGCTCAGTACAGGCATCAGAAGCCCCATCAGAAGAGCAATTATCGCTATCACTACCAGTAATTCGATCAATGTGAAACCGGCTTTTCGGATTCTCATAGAGTCTCGATTCCCCAGCTTTGTTGATTGCTACATCATTACAAGAAGATCGCCTGCCCCTGAAACAAGTTCACGCTCCTGCCAAGAAGTCTACCATTTTGGCCCCTGATCTTATACCCTTATAGCCGGTCGACTCTCAATTGTCAACAAGGAAGATTCAATCCAGAATACAGCATACAGGATACAGAATGTCGTTGAATATCGAAATCCGAAGTAAATCGGTGTTAATCAGTGTTTACTTGTGCCTTAGGTATTCGTGGTTACTTTGAAAAATCAAACCCAAATTACCGGCCGGTGTAGGACTTCTTGATTTGCCGGGCCGTTCGCACACGGTCAACTACAAGTGGAGCCACATGAAGATCACGATCGAAACGAGATGGAAGTTTCGCTTTGCGGCGTATGACAAGCTCGGCTTATGTTCCATCTGAACTTTTGCAAAGTTGAAGTTAGGCATAAAAGGGCTGCGTTTAAAACTCGCAGGGCCGGGCATTCTGTGTTTCAGTCGGCAAGACCTACAGCGCCCTGCGTCTTCGCATCCAGCCGAAAAGGCTCACGCCGATGCAGCCGAGGACGAATGCGCACGGCGCCGGTACCGCGCAGACCTCAACCCGCTCATTCATGTCCAGACTAATTGCGCCGGTCGGAGTTACGGTAGTGCTCCCAATGACCTTCCATGTCGTAGGCGAGGCTGAATTCCTTCCTTCGCGGCGGGTACCAGCAATGCGGCGGATCGTCGCTGACGGAAACATACGCGCCGTCCGGAATGCCCTCGAAGTCAAAGTCTACTCTCATATATCGACTGGCGCTGTAATAGTCGTAGAAAGACACGACAGAATAGGTTTGGTCTTTGGCGCTTATTATCGTAGTATCTACGGACTTGATATGATACGCGTTAACACATTTTCAGATTTGAAAGAGATTTTGGCTCCCGGCGGGGCCATTTCTCAATCCATGTCCGGCTTCGAGGCCCGGCCGCAGCAGGTGGAGATGGCCTCCGCTGTTCAGAAGTCGCTTCTGGACGGCCGCCGACTGGCCGTCGAGGCCGGAACCGGCGTCGGAAAGAGCTTTGCGTATCTGATCCCGGCGGTGGACATTGTCGGTCGCGGCGGAGGCAAGGTCATCGTCAGCACTTTCACCATTACGCTGCAGGAGCAATTAATCAATAAGGACATACCATTCCTGCGGGGCTGCATGACGCAGAGCTTCAACGCCGTGCTGGCAAAGGGCCGGGGCAATTATCTCTGCAAGCGCCGGTTGGAATTTTCCATTGAAAAACAACAGATGCTCTTCGATCGAGACGGCTCCCAGCTTGATCTGATAAGGCAGTGGGCCGACGATACCGAAGACGGCTCGCTCAGCGACCTGCCGTTTCTGCCCAGCGGCAAGGTCTGGGACAAGGTCAGAAGCGAGCACGGCAACTGCCGGGGCCGCAAGTGCCCGTATTTCCGCGATTGTTTCTACTGGCGCGCCCGGAGAAAGCTGGAATCCGCCGACATTATCATAGCCAACCACGCGCTGCTGTTCAGCGATCTTGTGCTCAAGGACCAGGGCGCTCAACTGCTGCCCGAGTACCAATACGTGATAATCGACGAGGCGCACAACGTCGAGCGTGTAGCCGAGGACCACTTCGGCATAAACATTACCAATCACAGAATCAGATACCTGCTGGACGGCCTCTACAATCCGCGGACGCGCAAGGGGCTTTTATCATTCATGAAGGCAGACGAGGCGATCGACACCGCCGACCGATTAGGCAGGGAATCCGGGCGTTTTTTCAAGCGCGTTCGCAATTGGTATGAGGATTCCAAAGAAGAGACCAACGGGCGGTGCTACAAGAATTTTGTCGACGACACGATCTCAGGTTACGTGAAGAATCTCAGGTCCGAGCTGGCCAAACTGGTCAAGCAAACCGACAACGCCGACGAGAAATTCGAGATTGGCCGCTTCGTCGACCGTTGCGAGGGCCTGGTTCAGGATTTCGAGAATTTCCTGCAGCAGGAGCAGCCAGACTGTGTCTACTGGGTGGAAACAACCGGCGGCGGAAGGCCGACCACGCGGCTGAGAAGTGCCGCAGTGGATGTCGGACCTGATGTGAAACGGTGCCTGTTCGATAAATATGAATCCGTAGTGATGACCAGCGCGACTCTTAGCACAGGTGCGTCGGAATCGCGTAGGGTGGGGCTTGCCCCACCGAACAATAGCGGTGGGGCTTGCCCCACCCTACGGACGAGAGCGGGCGAAAAGCCAGGCTTCGCCTTTTTCGCCGGGCGGATAGGACTCGACGACTACGAAGGGCTCAGGTTAGGCTCGCCCTTCGAGTACGAAAAGCAGGTCACCGTCTACATCGAGAAAACGCTGCCGAATCCCAACAGCCCTGCGTTCATCGACGAAGGCGGCAAGGTTTTGAGAAAGTATTTGCAGAAGACCGCCGGCCGTGCGTTCGTGCTCTTCACGAGCTATAAAATGCTCGATGCGATGGCCGACGAGCTTTCCGAATGGCTCACAGAAAACGGCATCGATCTGCTCCGGCAGGGATCGGGCGTCGACAGGACGACGCTGCTGGAGCGGTTCAGGGCCGGGGGCAAGAGCGTTCTATTCGGCACCGACAGCTTCTGGCAGGGAGTTGACGTGCCCGGCGAGGCGCTTTCCAACGTCATTATCGTCAGGCTTCCCTTTGCCGTCCCTGATCAGCCGCTGCTCGCCGGCCGGCTGGAGCGAATCAAAGAACGCGGCGGAAATCCTTTCCGCGACTACCAGTTGCCGTCTGCAATAATCAAATTCAAGCAGGGTTTCGGCCGCCTGATCCGCAGCAAAACCGACACCGGTATAGTCGTTGTCCTGGACAGCCGAATAGTAACAAAATCCTACGGCAAGAAATTCTTAGCCGCCATTCCTAAATGCAAAGTAGAAATCGTCGCCTAAGAAGAATAAGAAGGCGTAACGCCATCCTTTGATTGGTGTTAAGCCATTAAATCGACGATATGACTTCAACCCATCTCGGTTTAAAATTGTCAAATCACCTTGCCGCTATTGGTCTAATTCTTATCTTATCCTTGATTGTGAATGGCCACTTGCCCGTGCTCATGCGGTTGGTCAGTTCCTTCGTGATATCCTCAATATCACGTTGCTTACGACCAATGCTGATTTTTAGAGTCTGACTTCTGCTCATGAGCTTGTGGAAGGTTTCGTACTGATGATACAGAGTTTCTTCACGTCTCTTGACACTCATTATCGCCTGGCGTCGGCTCTCGGCACCGACCAGTTCGATCTCCTGCACAATTGCCATTTCTTTCAGAGCGAGCAAGAGGGTTTGGTTACCCAGCACATCCTTCTGGGTCGAGTGCTTATTGATAGCTGACAGCTTGGATTGGATTCCGACGATTTCTATGTTGAGGACGTCGAGCATCTTGCCCATCTCGAATATGGTCTTGCGAACTTCTTCAGGGACGTCACCGCGCGGATGCAGAGAGTAAGAAGAATTGTCCACCGCTTCATTGTACTTCTGACGTGCTCGGGGTAATTCATTGTTTACGCTCTCATATTCCTTATTCTCTTCTATAAGCTTTGCCTGGAGTTCCTCCTTCTTCTCCGTCAGTTTCTCCTTATGGATTTGCTTCATGCTTATCACTTTGGCCGTTTCCTTCTCGCTCAAGTATTCAACCAGTGCACGCACAGTACTCCTGGCATCGGCCTCGCTTACCGCATAAATGTAGTAATCCTTGCTTCCGTTGGTTATTCGTTTCCCAAGTTGGGATCCGAAACTTGTTCGTTGTGAAATCTTCCCTGAGATAGCTTTCTCTGTTTTAATCAATTCCCGTTGAACCTCAGAGATAGACTTGCCGGCAGATGTCTTAAGCAAATCCGCAATGTTCGGATCATTCGGCTCAACGAAATTCCAATATAGTCGAAATGTTGCCGCATGTGTCGGCGTGATTGACCACGTTTTGACTGAATGCGGCTTTGAGTCGGTACCCACGTCGAATTGCAGCTTCAGCGCCGGCTCATTGGGCTCATTGTTTGTCGCTCCAATACACGTGCCGGCCAGCACAAAACAAACCATTAAGCGCATTTTTCTTTGAGCAATCATTTTTTCGCATCTCCTTTTTTCAATTATTGTAGCTTGAGCCTTGCTTTTGCCGCCGCGGCTGTTTCGGGGTATGTCTCGGCGATGTGTCGATATCGCTGCTTTACGCTACCCTCAGCGTCAGGATACTTGCTGAGCAGTTGGGCCGCGGCCAATAATCTCGCGGCATCGCCGGCATCGGCTATCTTGAGCCTTAACTCAGCAACCTTTTCCTGCTCGTTAAACTTGTTTGATTCATCCGCCGAATCAGACAGCAGTCGCCATGCAGTACCTATTGCGAATATCAACAGGATACTCGCTGCGACTGCTAACGCCTTTCGATATGGCCATCTCTGTGATCTGACATTATCAAAAGAGGGTGTTTCCGGCCATTGGGCATGGCCGGTTTGCCAGATTGCCTGCGTAACTCGCAGCGAGCGCTCCATTGCTTCGGCGAAAGTCTGGCAGTCCGGGCAGGTGGCGATGTGTGCCGCGATTCGTTCGTTTTCATTTGCCGGCAGATCGCCATCGGCGTAGGCGACGAGTTCTTCCCTGGAAACAACCTGGCAGGTATGTTCTTTCACGGTCGGATTCCTTTCTTCAACAGGGCCTCGGCAAGAACAATCCGTCCCTTATAGAGGCGTTTTCGCACAGTTCCCGGTTCCAAATCCAGAATTTCGCCGATTTCGGTGGAATTCAGGTCGCAGAAGTACCTCATCGCCAGCGGCACCTGTAATGACTCATCCATTTGGTTTAAACACCCCATCATAGTCTCCACTTCCTCGGTGCGAATCGCCTGTCTATCAGGCCCCGAAGCGGTTTTATCCAACTCAGCCCACTGTTTCACTACTTCACTTGCGGCCCGGCGATGGCGTTTTCTTCGTCGATGTTCGAGCAGGCATCGGTTAGCCGTTACCCGCATCAGCCATCGCGATGCCTCGCCGTCGCTGAGATACCTGGGCCGACCCTTGACGGCCTCGACATATACATCCTGCAAAACATCCTGCCCATCTTCGACGCTCAGCCCCATTGCCACCACGAGCCGCCGGAGCCGCTCGATGTGCCTGATGAAGACTGAGTTCATTTGCATACTACAGGCCGCTTTCCTTATCGCTTGCAAGTAAGGTTCTTCGGTTAGTATAGTGCGCAGAAGGACTCTGGTGTTACCGGGAAAATGAAAAAAAAAGCTTCATCCGGATAATGCGTATATGGCAGCCGTAGATAGGGACTCTGGGGCCGGGCCGAGAGAAAAATCGTTTGGGCAGATGGCCAAATTAGGCCTGCCCTGAGCTTGCCGAACGGGGCAGCCAGGGGGGTAATTTGGACATCTGGGGCCCCGAACGATTTTTCTCGGTCGTTGGGATCTCAATGGTAATCTACGCATTAACCGGATGAACCAAAAAAATTGGTCCAGCCGGAGAACGGCGGAAGAAAGGCCTCTTGATCCCTTTCTCCTCAAGAAACAGCTTCCTTTGCCCTGGGAACCGTATCAAGAGGCTTCACTTTGTAGGCAGCCTGTAGGATTTTGCCGTTCTCGCCTATCAGGAAAGACGAGCGGATTATCCCTTCGTAGGTCTTTCCATACATTGACTTTTTACCCCAGGCCCCGTAGGCCACGGCGACCTTGTGGTCCGGATCGGACAAAAGAGGGAACTGCAAGTCATATTTATCGTCGAATTTCTTTTGCTTTGCCGGCGCATCAGGACTTACCCCCACTGCGGCTATGCCGTCATCGGTCAGCTCCGTTGCCGAGTCTCGGATGCTGCAAGCCTGCTTCGTGCAACCGGGAGTGTCGGCTTTGGGGTAGAAATATAAAAGGAGCTTCTTGCCCTTGAAATCAGAGAGTGCCACTTGCCTGTCGTCCTGGTCCTTCAATTTGAAGTCCGGTGCTTTATCTCCAACTTTCAGCTTTGCCATGATTATTCCTTTCCATTTTGTTTTATTAACTGTCGCAAATTATACGCACCAGTAATTGCGCTGGATCAGGGAAAAAAGGATCAACTGTAAGAAAGTTTGGAAAAAGACCGAAAATTTTGCGGACACCAGGGTAAATTGGCTTTGGACAAGGTCGACGGTTGAAAAAATCTACTGAGACGAAAGGCCTCCTGCAATCGGTCAAACCAGGCCCTTTCCTCCCGGAAAAAACGAGCAGAATTCCTGAAAGACCGTATAATAAGGACATATCCGGAAGTAACTACAAAGTACTATTTAAGAGCGATGACTCTGAGATTATCCGGACATTACAGTTTTGTTGGTAGTGTGAGGAGCTTCAATAGTCACGGCCGGCTCGATTCTTTGAAGCCCACGGATTAACGGGGAAGTTTTGGAATGGTCGAGATTCCCGGAATGTTAATGGTAGGCGCCAGATGCAAGTCTGAAGTTAAAACTGCATTCGCGCGGGCTTTGATTGAGAGATTCGGGGCCCTGAATGAGATAGTCGCAGTGAAGGTTACGACTGTCGATAGTTTCAACACGAGCCATCACCCGGAAATCCCAAGATCGCAGGCAGACGGATCATGCACAGGCCCCTGGTGCATCACCGAGGAAAAGGACCCGTGCAGCAATACCGACGCGGGCAAAATGCCGGCCGCCGGCGCCGGAAAGGTCCTCTGGCTTTTGGCCCGGAAGAGTCATCTTGAGAGAGCCGTTGATGCTTTGGCGGAAACTCTGGGCAAAGAGACGGTATCGATATGTGAATCCAATCATGCACGGAGCGTTATCGAACCCGATGCGTTCATCATGATAGAGGGCAAAGACAACAGGACCCGGAAATCCTCAGCCCGAGAGATGGCGGGATATGCAGATAGGATTGTGATATCCGACGGGATCGGATTTGACATTGATCCGAACGATATTCAGCTTCTCGACGGGCGGTGGATCGTCAGGATGCCGGCGACGGCCATCATACTGGCCGGAGGCGGCAGCCGCCGCATGGGACGGGATAAAACCATGCTGCCGATCGCAGGAAAGCCGATGATAAGGCGCGTCTATGAAACGGTCCGACCTTATTTTGCACAGACGCTCATCAGCTCGAACAGCGCGAGTCTTTACGATTTTCTGGCTTCGACAATCGTTCCGGATGAGGTCACCGGCAGAGGGCCTTTAATGGGAATTGTCTCGACATTGAAGGTCTCGGCCAACGACGCTAATTTTGTTATAGCCTGTGATATACCTGACATTGATACCGGGCTGATCAAGACAATGCTTCGTCAGGCCAGGGATTATGATGCCGTCGTGCCGCGAGTCGGCCCGGATCTATACGAACCGCTTTTCGCAGTGTACAAAAAAAGTGCTTTGTCCGCGATGGAGGAGTCCTTGCGTTCGGGACACAACAAGATAATGAGTGCGCTCAGCCGCTGCAGGGTAAAATTTGTTGACCTGCCCGGCAGGGAGTTCGGCAATATAAATACTCGGGCCGAGTATCGCGGCCTCGTCAAGAGAAAGACCGGAGGAAAAAGCGTAGACTATACGGCCAAAAGTCAGTCAAGACATTCAGGTTGAATTCCACGAAGATCCGGCTGATGTAAATATAGAGCGGTCTAATTCAATCGAAGGAAGAGGAGGCCCCCGGCCAAAAGTCCCACCAGAGCGGCGATCTCGTTCACATATTCGCGGATAATCAATAATTCCCGATAATCCAAGCCCGGCCGGCCTCCCTGGAAACTGACTATTTTCTTGTGAAGGGACTCTTCAAGACTGGTGCCGCTTCGGAATCTTCTTCTTTGCGTTCCGCTCTTGAGCATAGTAAGGAAAGCCGCCGGTATGAGCACGTATAAGCCTGGCTCCACTC
>Ga0180432_10003385_pt1 | contig 22767 bp, 20 predicted proteins | sample SS_ome_10_FD_132414 | JGI IMG/M metagenome (GOLD analysis project Ga0180432, IMG submission 132414) | Hypersaline lake sediment archaeal communities from the Salton Sea, California, USA - SS_1_MS_2 metaG | ecosystem: Environmental > Aquatic > Non-marine Saline and Alkaline > Hypersaline >...
GTCCACTCGAACTGGCTGGCTACGACGTGCGTAAGTTGCCAATGACCCAGCTATTCCGCGGGCTGGCCCTCCAGTGGCCCAGCTTGGCTTTTCAGGAGCTTGTCCCCAATGTGTGACGGTCGCATTTAAAACGCTTGACACCTGGAGTCCTCTTCTGTATAATCCCAGCATTGGAGCAGGAATCCTCATCGGGGGAAGAAATGCCGAGTTGTAGCCGTGATTGCGGATTGTCCCAATCCGGCGTAATCGCGCAGGACGCTCTACGTGGCACAATGTACGCGATTCGGAAATCGCGGCTACCCGGCACTGGATCGTAGTACGTTCGAATCCTGTCCCCGTTATCTAAGGACACTGTAGATCGCCGGTCTACGGTGTTCTTGGCGGCTTGGCGGTCGGCGGTTCCTGGAACTCCATCCGATGGGATGCAGTGCAACCAAAGCACTTGCGTACGCCAGACGTCTGTGAGTCCGTACCGCAGCAGAATAGCAGTTGCAACCGTGAGCTAGTGTCCGTAGGTCCAGATGGGTGTCTGCAATCGCCGTCTGGTGCCGTGGGACTGAGGAAGCGCTGTCAATGTGCTGGTGCGCAGCCCCCAGTGCTTCACAGACAAGCGCTGTATGGGGTCGAGAAAGCAAACTTTGCAAGGAGACGATGTAGAATGCAGACCCGAATTGTTTTGATAGGTGCCGGAAGCGCTATGTTTGGGCTTGGGGCACTTGGCGATATCTTCAAGTGCAAAGCATTGGAGGGGAGTGAAGTCGTCCTGAACGACATCAATCCCGACGCTTTGCGCGAGGTGGATAGTCTAGCGCAGCAATTCATTCAGGAACACTCGCTGCCGTATACCGTCAGTGCTACCACTGAGCTGGAAGAGGCACTTCAGGGTGCCTCCTTCTGTATGATCTCTATCGAGGTAGGTGATCGGCACAAGCTCTGGCAGCAGGACTGGAAGATGCCGCTGCAGTACGGAATTCGGCAGGTCTACGGAGAGAACGGGGGGCCGGGAGGGCTATTCCATTCGCTCCGTATCATACCTCCCATACTCGACATCTGCGAGGCCATTAACAGGATTTGTCCGGAGGCGTACGTCTTTAATCTCAGCAACCCGCTCCCTCGGATCTGCCTTGCTGTCCAAAGAAAGTTCCCGAATCTGCGAATGGTGGGGTTGTGCCACGAAGTTGTTTCACTGCCGGATCACTTGCCGGCGATCCTTGATACTCCGCTATCCAATCTCTCGATTACGGCGGGTGGCTTGAACCACTTCAGCGTGCTCTTGAAGGTCGCCTACAAGGACACCGGCAAAGACGCTTATCCAGATGTTCGTGAGAAGGCACCAGCGTATTTCGCAAAGCTGCCGCAGAGAACGCTCTTCCAGGAAATCCTCAAATACTTTGACTATCTTCCGATCACAGTTGACAGTCACTTTGGCGAATATGTCCACTGGGCTCACGAGGTTGCGGACCACAAGGGCATCATAGACTACTACGACTACTATTCGACGTTCGGATTCTACCAGGGGCCACCCATGGGTAGAATTGAGGAAGGTACGCGGCCGGAAGAGTACTGGCGTGTGATTCCGATCATTGAGGGTATTGTAACAGACTCACATCACACAGAACTGGCTGTTGACATTCCCAATGACGGCCTGATCACTAATCTCCCTGAAGACCTTGTTGTGGAAGTCCCGGCGACCGTCGACAAGGAAGGCATCCACGGCGTCAAGGTTGGAAAACTCCCCAAGGCGATTGCAGGGCTGATGAACCACCAGGCCATTGTCCAAGACATGGTAGCGGACGCGGCCCTCTCTGGTTCTCGCCACACCGTTATGCAGGCCCTTTTGCTCGACCCCGTTGTGGATACGGTGCGCGGAGCTGAGAAGTTGCTCGACGCCATGATCGACCTGCAGAGGCCATACCTAGACTACCTCAAATAGCCACACGTCGGAGCTAGATAAGGGCAGCGAGACTCTACACCTCCAATAGGATTGCGAAATTGCGCCGAGAGCCGGGGAACGGTCCGCTCGACATTCCCCGGCGATGAAGTTTGGCTGCGGCCACATTTCTGAGGCAGCTTTCGCTACCTGTGGGCAGCCCGGGGACCGCGATGCCTCAGTCTTTCGGACTGAGCACGTCCACAGGAAGAGTCTTCAGTCTGCCCTGGCTCCGGCGGTGACCACAGTTTGGGTCCCGTTCTAGTCGCAGGCTGGCATGCCCCAAGCATATCAGAGGCTGGACCATCTACGGGATTCTGCACAACAGGAGGCATGAAAGTGTCGCGCGAGACGCCGCAGAAACCTAATGTGTTGCTGGTCATGGCAGATCAGATGACGCCGTTCTTGATGGGTGCCTATGGACATCAGGTAGTCAAGACCCCAAATCTCGACCGCCTCGTGGAGGGAGGTGTACGTTTCGATTCAGCCTACAGTCCCTGCCCACTATGTGCCCCGGCACGCGCCTCGATGGTGACCGGCAAGTACGTATCCAATATCCGCTGCTACGACAACGCCACTCCACTCTCTTGTGACGAACCCACTTTCGCACATTACCTGTCAAACGAAGGGTATGAGACCGTTGCAAGCGGTAAGATGCATTTCATCGGCCCTGACCAACTTCACGGGTTTCGCACGAGGCTGACCACAGATATCTATCCATCAGATTTCAAGTGGACCAAGGATATGCTTGATGATAGGGGGAGAAAAAAGGCCCTTAGAAGTGACTTCTCCCATTCTTACAAGACCCCGAACGTTGGTGTAAGGCCATGGAGCCAAGGGCTGCGGTATGACGAAGAGACCCACTTTCGGTCAATGGAATACCTCTACGACAAAGGGCAGTCACAGGACGCCCCGTTCTTGCTACTCGTATCCTATCAACATCCTCACGAGCCTTTTCACGTGACAAAGGACTTGTGGGATATGTATGGAGAGGCACAGATTGACATACCCGAGTATCCAGAGAACATGGAAGAGACCTTCTCCATTATGGATCGATGGCTGAACAAGTGGCACAATGTTGACGAGGACGACGTGAAAATCCCCGAAGGCCTGTACAATCTTAGAAGGTCGTACTATGGTCTTGTGACCTACGTAGATAACAAGATCGGGAAACTGATCCAGGCGTTGGAGGATAACGGACTCAGAGACAATACCATCGTCGTCTTCACCAGTGATCATGGCGACATGCTGGGTGAGAAAGGAATGGTCCAAAAACGATATTTCTATGAATGGTCGGTCAGGATCCCTATGATCGTCCGTTTTCCTGATGGCTGGAAACGCGGGGTAAAGGTGAGCCAGCACGTGTCATTGATGGACCTCATGCCAACGCTGCTCGACTTCGCAGGGGTGGAGGAGAAGGATCGCTTGCCTGTAGACGGGAAGAGTGTTATGGGATTGATAGATGGCAGCGATACTTCAGATCGGGAGGTATTCTCCGAGTATCATATCGAGGGCGTGTTGTCACCCTGTTTTATGATCAGAAGTGGGAAGTACAAGTACATCTACATTCACAACGAAGAATCACAACTGTTCGACCTGGAAGAGGACCCGAAAGAGTTGACGAACCTCTGCGCTAATCCCGCGTTTCGAGACGTGGAGCAAAGATTGAGATCCCAAATACTGGCAGAGTTTGACCCTGATGACATCGAAAAAGACACTGTAAGGAGTCTGAGGCAAAGGTTGCTGATCAAAGAGGCCATGATCGAAAACAACACCCGCTGGGATTACTCTCCTAAGTTCGATGCAACGAAGCAGTATGTGAGATAGCGCCTTCCCTGACCGGCCTATCTGCTGGCTGTAACTTCCTTGGTCCAAGCCTCAGGAGTCGTTCATGAGTGGATCGCATTGCTCAGGGTTGAAGGAGAACAAGCATGAAAATCGTGGAAAAGCCGTGGGGGAGAGAGATTTGGGTTGCCCACACGGACCAATATGCGCTAAAGATCATCGAGTTCAGGGAGGGCTTTCGGTCCAGCCTACAGTATCACGTCAAGAAGCACGAGCATATCTACGTAGATTCAGGCACGCTCCAATGCGAGTTGGAAAACGATAGCGGAGAGATGGAGACATTGGTGCTCAAGACAGGCGATGTGGTGGAGACCAAGCCAGGCCGCAAGCACCGTGTCACGCCGCTCGAGGATGTCCGGCTGATCGAGGTCAGCACCCCAGAGCTAGATGACGTGGTCCGTGTGGAGGATGACTATGATAGATAGTGGGAGCCAGGTTCGTCGTCGATGAACAACAAGATTGTACTGTTTGGAGCTGGAGCAACCGGCCGGGGCCACGTTGGGTTGCTGGCTTGGCAGGCGGGCTTCGAAATGGTTTTCGTGGACAACAAGCTCGATTTGGTAGAGGCTCTGCAAAATGCGGGCCACTATACTGTCAAAGTGATTGGTGACAGAACCCATGAAATCCGTGTCTCCGGTTACCGCGTCTATCACTCCGAGGAGCGCCAGGCAATTGCTCAGGAGATCGTGGACGCAAGGCTGGTACTGACTGCGGTCTTTGATCAGAACCTGGCTGACGTTGCACAAACGCTGGCTCTGGCCATCCCCGTTTGTCGGGAGTCTGGCAGGCAAAGCCCCTTGAATTGCATCGCCTGCGAGAACATGATGGACAGTTCGTCGACATTGGGCAGCTTTGTGCAGGACGACCTCAGCAGTAGGGATGCCGAATACTGTCGCGAGACCCTCGGATTCCCCGACTGCATGATCAGTCGGGTCGTGCCACAACCTGAATCCGACCCACTGGTCCTTATCACCGAAGACTACAACGAGTGGACTGCACGGGCGGATGCGTTCAAAGGCGAAAAGCCTGCTGAATTGACTGCGTTGGAGCTCGTTGACAATCAGACTGCCCGTCTAGAGCGCAAACTGTTCATACACAACGGAGGGCACGCGGCATGTGGCTATATGGGATTCCACCGGGGGCATAAGTACATCCACCAAGCCTTACAAGATGATGTGGTGGTCGAGCAGGTGCTTGGCGCGCTCGACGAAATTGGAGAGGTGGTGCGACGAAAGCATGGGTTCTCGGCAGAATCCATTGATGCCTACAAGGAGGACCTGGGACGCAGAGGGGCAATTGCTGAAATGCGTGATGAGGTCTTGCGCGTTGTGCGGGATCCAATACGCAAACTGTCCCCCAATGAGCGCCTTGTCGCGCCGGCACTCCTGGCCCAAGAATACAACTTGCCGCGCAAGCACATCGTGAACGCTATTGTGGCGGCTCTAAGGTACTACAATCCCACCGACCATCAATCAGTCGTTCTCTCGCAGAAACTGGAGGAAGAAGGCCTGACCGCTGTCCTGGAGGAAGTCTGCGGCATTGAACCGCGTTCATCTCTGGCTGGCGAAATCTCGCGCGTGTGGGATAAGGCAAACGATAACACAGAGAGGTAAACTATGGCCTACAATTTGAGCGATCACTTCCGTGCCACCTTTTATATCGAGACCAGGCAAGAATTGAGCCAGGTAGCTGAGACAATGGCAGAAATCGAGAGCACCGGCTCGTGGCTTGGCACCGGTGAGCCGACGGATCTCTACCGGCGATGCCGCGCCGAGGTCGGTGACGTGCGGGAGGTCTCGCCCGGAAAGGGCGAGGTGGATATTCTGTTCCCCATCGTAAACCTCGACCTGGAGCAATCAGCTTTCCCGGGATTGTGGCTGACAATGATCGGCGGAGGGACACACGCCCTGCTCGCCTACGAGAAATCACGACTCATGGACTTCGAAGTGCCGCCGCACGTCTTGAGAAGCTTCCCGGGGCCGGCTTTTGGGCCTGAAGGAACACGTGAGTTGTTGGACGCGGGACCGGATGAGCTACTGATTGGAACCATCATCAAGCCAACCGCCGGCTTGACGCCGGAGGAGGTTGCCGATCTCTGCTACGAGGCGGCGCAGGGAGGTGTACGGTTTATCAAGGACGATGAGAAGATGCTCAACCCCGCATACTGTCCGCTGCGCGAGCGGGTCAGGGCCGTCAGCGATAAACTCAAGCGCGCCGAAGACGAAACAAGCAAGCGCGTATTGTACGCTCCGCACATTAGCACCAGGCCGGAATACCTCTTGGACAACGCCGAAATCGCGCTCGAAAATGGTGCGAACGCGCTGATGGTCAACTTCTTCGCTGCCGGATTCAGCAGCCTGGAGACGCTGCGCAGATCTGTGGATCCGGCGGTACCCATCTATGCCCACTGCGGTGGCAAAGAGGCATTTGGCAGGGCGGTCGGTCAAGGGGTGGACCCGTGCGTAGTCGCCCGGTTCGCGCGGTTGCTGGGTGGTGATTTCTTCCGGGTCAGTACAGTGGGTGGGTACCTGGTGGGCTCGGGAGCCGACGAAGTGCAATCTCTGGCCAACGTCATGTCGGAGCCGCTGCCGGGTATCAAACCGGTCATGCCGGCAGTCTCTGGTGGCCTGAACCCCCGCACGCTCGGCCCCAATCTAGAGATGTTCGGTACCGACGCACTGATGCTGGCTGGAACCGGCATCACCAAGCACCCAATGGGGATACTAGCGGGTACCACCGCACTCCGCCAGGCAGCAGAGGCGTTTCAGACTGGCGTGTCTGTGGAGGAGTATGCGCTCACCCATGAAGAATTGCGTGTGATGGTCTAGAGCGTCAACACTCCCCGCACTGACCGGATCAAGCGCCCGAGGTGGCTGGTTGCCGTGTCACGGTGACCGATCCCACCAATGTCACATGCTATTCAGCTATGACGACATCGCGGCCAGTCTTGCTAGATTCGTAAATGGCATCCAGCCCCCCGCATCACAGCCAGCCCTCGTTCCGCAGAGTTCTAGAGCACGACGGTTGATCTGTTAACACTGTGCCACGTGAGAGACTAGCCCCTATTCCCTCGGGCCAGTCCGCTCTTCACCAGATAGTTGTAGCTCTTCTCCACGTCACTCAAGCTGTCGCCCGCCCAAAAGTCCTGTTCCACGATCAGCCACTCCGTTATACCCTCCCCGGCCTGGACGACGCTGGGCAAATCTACTATGCCATCCCCCAGAGGGGCCATCGGCGGACCCTCGATAGACGGACCGTCTGCGTGAAAACGATAGGTGTTTGAGAAGCCATCTTTGAGGTGCAGCAATGGCGCTCTCTTGCCCAGCTTTCGCACCGCCTCTGCCGGGTCGCCCCCCCCTAGTGTTGCCCAGAGCGAGTCAATTTCAAAAAACACCGTGGAATCCAGGTAATCCAGCATCACTTCATACGCCGAACGGCCTTCGACTTGCTGAAATTCCCACCAGTGGTTGTGGACGCCAAATGACAGGCCGTTGTCGGAAGCAACAGCATTAGATTCGTTGAAGAGGTCGCAAACCCGCCGGATGTCGTCTGTGGATGTGAAATCATCGGGGCCATTGGCGGAACAAGCAGCAACCAGTCGTCTGCAACCGAGTACCGCCATCGTGTCGAGCACTTTGCTTTTCTGCCCGCCAAGTGGTAGCGCAAGATGTGCGCTGGTGATGACTAACCCCAAGTCCTTGAAGAGTTTAGCCATCTGTTCGGGTGTCGTCCCTGGAAAATCTGAAACCTCAATGCCGACAAAGCCCATCTGGGCGATCTTCTCTGCGCCCCCAGCAAAATCCCTGGCCAGGGCGTCCCGGACCGTGTATAGGTTTGTAGCAATTGGTGCGGGCATGTGCATTCTCCTTGTCTATTGAGTCTTCTTCCGATCCCAGCGACCCACAAATCCAATCGCGCTTGGCGCGCGAGGGGAACGGTTCCATTTTGTGCTGCGTCTACGGGCAGGTGAGCAACCTGGTTGAGACTGGGAGGCTTCCCCTACTGATCCTGCAAGACTTCGATCATCGCAGCCAGATTCTCGGGTTTGGCGTCACGCGGCACTTCATGAGAAGGGCCCGCGATATATCCCCCGTTTCGACCGATCTGATCGAGTAGCCTCTTGACTTCTTCCCTCACCTGATCGACAGTCCCATGAGGTAGCGTTCTTTGGATGCTGATGCCCCCATAAAAGCTCAGCCGGTCCCCGTACCGCCGCTTGACGTCGAAAACGTCCATGACTTCGGGCTGGAACGGATTAAAGATATCCACCCCGCATTCGATTAGTTCTGGGAACAGTTCGTCAACCTTGCCGCAGGAGTGGATCGCCACATACTTCCCTCTGGATTTGGTCAGGGCATACATTTGGCGGATGCGTGGCTTGATGAATTCTCGCCAGAGCTTCGGCCCCATCAGCAACCCGGTCTGCATGCCCCAATCATCCCCTGTCAACAGGATGTCAATATCCAACGCGCACACGTGCTCGATGACGCGCAGATTCCATTCCAGGATCCTGTCCAGTAAAGCGTGAGCGAATTTCGGGTTGGTCAGCATCGCCATCAGCAGATTCTCCATACCCGCAAGCACCCACGCACGCTCGAACAAGCTGAAACCTAGATTGTACAACACGACCTGATCCCCTTTGTCCTTGACGGCCGCTTCTACGGCCGCAAAGCGTTGTGGGGCGTCAGGGTCGGGAAACGGCAAACTGTGTACGTTCTCAGGTGTCACCAGTTGATTCCAGACGGTACCGATGTCCTTGTCAACACTACGATTCCACAAAACCCCAAAGTCATCCACCCAGATATCCGGTTCGATCTCCTTCCAACCTCCAAGGGGCCTGGACCTCACCACGTTGAGGCAGTTACCCATCTTGGACACAAAGTCAGGATCTCCGTAGAATTCGACCATATTGGCGTGGGCCTGCTGGGTGAATTCGATGTTGTAGGGAACCTTATCTGGCTGCTTGTGCACCAACGCGGTGAGAACACGTTCGCGGTTTTTCATTTGGCATGTACCTTCCTTCAGTGTCTCTCGTAACAAGCTATGCTGCGTGGAGATGTTCCACGAGGAATTGATCAATCATGGACCGGGTAGGAATACCGGAGCGCCCACCTGGGTGGGTGGCTTTGATGCCGGCAGCGGCCGTCGCTATCTCAACGGCTGTATCCACACGTTCGCCTTGTGCAAGACAGGCAGCATAAGCACCGTGAAACACATCGCCACAGCCGTTGGTGTCCACGACCTGGACATCGAATGCCGGAAAGTGACGAACGTCTCCACCGCGTTCTGCATACCAGCAACCACGCTCACCTGCCGTGACGACACAACAAGCCCGGTCTTTGCCAGAGAGCGCGCGCACCATCGCGGCCGGAGTGCGTTCCCCGGTCACATTCTGGGCAAGGTCAATGCCAACAATGAGATGGTCCACCCGGGGCAGCAGGGCAAACAATTGAGGATCCTTGTCTGACTCTATGTCAGCGACCACCGGGACACCGAGCCTCTGGGCTACGTCGGCGGCGTATAGGGCCGCCTGAAGAACCGTGTGATCAACGAACAGCACACGGCATTCACCGATCAACTCATCCGATATGTCTTGTGGTTGGGGCTGCATCATGCCCGCAAGCGAGTAGAGGAGTGTGCGTTCCCCGGTGGCCTGGGAAACGATCACAACGGAGTGGATAGGCCGCGCCTGAGCCCGAAGCACGACCGGTGTACAGTCTACGCCCTCACGCTCCAGTTCCTCAATGGAAAAGTGCGACAATTCGTCGTCGCCGAGCACACCACAATAGGCCGCCCGCGCGCCCAGACGAGCAGCGGCGACCAACGCTGTTCCAGCAAGGCCACCTCCCTCACGGCGCTGACTCTGTATCGGAACTTTGGTGTCCGGCAACGGGTAGCCATCGAGGTAGAGCAAATCATCAACAGCTACGGCACCGAAACCAAGAACATCCCAAAGCTTGGTCATAAGCCTGCGATTTGCAGGGCCTCTTGGGGCGTCCTCTCGTCGTGAATGACGGCCTTGAAAGCCATGACGGCTGCCGTTATGTGATCAAAACCCCACACGTTGCGGCCAATCGTAGCGCCGCGCGCGCCACTGCGCACAACTTCACCCATCATGTCGAGCGCAGCCTCCAATGTCTTCGCGCGCGGCCCTCCGGCAGCCACCACCGGCACCGGACAGTCCGCGACAATCTGCGCAAAAGCTTCCACTTGGCCACAGTAAGGAGTCTTGATGATGTCCACACCTGTCTCAGCAGCGCATCGAACAGCCCACGCGATGTCTTCGGCTGCGAAGGAGACCTTTGGCACGTCAGTCCAGTCACGCGGGTAGATGTGGCAAATCACCGGCATCTCAAATCGGGAGGCCTGCCGCACACAATCCGCCACGGTGCGCAGGTGAGCGCCCTCTGTGTGACCCCGTACAAAGGCGGCGACGGCAAATGCATCAGCACCGAGGCGAACGGCATCCTCTGGGGTAGCGATTTGCTCGCAGACCGAGTCGTCAATACGGCTAATGCTACTCTGTACAATGAGAGATACGCGACCCGCGTGGGGTTTCCACGCCGACGAGGCCATGCCTTTGTGCATAGTGATGGCGTCGGGCCGACCCGCCACAATTGCGGCGAGGGTTGGCTGAATCCCACGCAGGCCACTGGGCAGTGGTCCATCGCCATAGTTGATGAAATGATCTACGGCGATCGAACACAGACGGCCAGAGGGATCGGAGAACAAGCGATTCAGTCGGACGAGTCTTCCAGTGTTCATATACTTGGACTACCCCTTAATACCTGTCAGGACAATGCCCTTGACGAAATAGCGTTGGAAGAGTATATACACGAGCAAGCTAGGCAACGTACTGATGAACGCGACACCCATCAACTCGTTCCAGACGACAATGTGTTCGCCCATGAACTTGCCCAATCCTAGCGTTAGCGGATACATCTCTGTGCGGTTGATGATGATCAACGGCCAAAGGAACGAGTCCCAGCTCGCCAGGAACGAGATGATAGCCAACGTCGTCAGCGCGGGACCAATCAGAGGCAGCGCCACCCGGGAGTAGATGGCCAGCTCACTGCTGCCGTCAATGCGTGCTGCATCAATGAGCTCATCGGGAACCTCGCGGATGAACTGCCGCATCAAGAAGATGCCAAACGGATTCACCAGTGCCGGTACGATCATGCCGGTATAGGAATCCATCCAACCCAAGTCTCTTACCACAATAAAGAGAGGAATGACAGTCGCAATGAATGGAATCATGCTGATCGCCAGAATGCCAGTGAACAGCGTCTCTCGGCCAGGGAAATCGTACTTGGCAAAACCATAACCTGCGAGGGAACAGAAAAAAAGCCTGCCCAGGGTCGTCACTATGGCCACAAAAAGACTGTTCGCATAGAAGCGAGTAACAGGCAGACGATGCAATGCCGAGTTGATGGTTTGGATAAGCTGAAAGTTATCCGGAATCCACTGCATGGGCATGACGAAAACTTCATTCAACGGTTTGGAGGCAATGGACACCATCCATAGCAACGGCATGACCATGAATACGCCTACCCCGGCTAGGAGAACGTAGAAGATGACCCAGCCGACACCAGCAACGATACGCCTCGCACCCCTTCCTCGTTTACGCGTTCCCGCGGAATGATTGATCGTCGCGCAGTTCATTTGTCTTCCCATTCATCTCCAGTGTCTTATGTCAGCGGCTTGAAGAAATATCTTTGGGCCCCAGTGATAGCCACCAACACAACCAGCATAATCGTGGCAACTGCCGTCGCGTATCCCATCTTCAAGAAAACGAACGCGTTTTCATACGTATAGACGGTTAGCATGCGGCTGGCTTCCGCCGGCCCTCCCCCTGTCATCAACCAGACCGGGGTGAATACCTGAAAGCTGTCGATCAAGGTATTCACCAATACCAACAGAATCGATGGGCGCAGAAGAGGCAACGTGATATATCGAAAGACCTTGCGACGATTGGCGCCGTCAATCTGCGCTGCCTCGTAGTACACCCCCGGTATCCCCTGTAGCCCGGCCAGGTAGATCAGCATGTAGTATCCAAATCCCTTCCAGACGCCTATGATGATCAACGCATAAAGCACCAGGTCCGTGTCCTGAATCCACAGAATCTTGGTATAGCCCAGAGGGTCCGAAATGACGTGGTAGAGCCCGTAGGTGGGATTGTATATCAAGTTCCAGACCAACGCAGTCACGACCCAAGGGATCACGACGGGAACGAAGTAGATGACACGAAAGAAATCACGCAGAGGGAACTTCCGGTCAAAGAGCATAGCGACCGCCAGTGACACGACAGTGAGGAACAGACTGACGCCAATGCTATAGGACACCGTAACCTTCACCGAATTGATAAAGTGCGTATCGCGAAACAACCTGATGTAGTTCGCCAGACCGGTAAATACCGGCGCACTAGAGAAATCGTAAGAGGTGAAACTCAGTCCTATGGTCCTTAGGATCGGATAAATGCTAAAGAAGACCTGGTGGAGCAGCGCTGGCAAAATGAAAATGAGACCGGTCAAGCTCAAACGGCGAAAGTATCCTAACCGACGTTTTCTTCCCTGAGAAACGTGCTGGTTCACAGCCATCCCAGTGTTTGAGTGTGGCATTGCCATACCTCTAAGATACGCCCTTTCCAATCAGATGAACCAACGACTGCGCCTCTATCCGGAAAAGCGACGGAACAAGAGATTGAATCAAGGCAGATGAACTCAATGTGGGGAGCAAAGAAACGGTTCCTCTTTGCTCCCCAACATACCATCAAGGTGTCTTCATCCAGACGAGGCACCGTTTCCGGCACCAAGCCCTATGGCGACTTACGCTTCCTTCAGCATCGCGTCAATGTCTTCCTTGGCCTTATCCAAGTGCTGCTTGATGTTTCCGCGGTCACTCATGATACGCTCCAGCGCCTGGCTCACCAGGTCCGCCAGTTCCTGGTACTTGGGCGTCTGCGGCACAGGCACACCATTCGGGAAGTCCTTGAGCTGAGTCTCCAGCCAGGGCAGATCTTCCGTCGCAGGATCATCCTCCCAACCCTTACGACACGGGATGTCGCCGACCGCCGTCAGCCACCCGATCTGATCCTGAGACAGGAAGTCAATGAACTTCCACGCGACCTGCGCGTTCGGGCTATTGCGGTTCACGACGTAGCACCACCGCCACATCGGCGACATGTCGCGCTTGTGATACTCCTCCGACCACTTGGGGAAGTTGGCGATGCCCCACCCCTCCGGCCACCTCGCGACGGTGTCGGGGTCCACACTCCTCCACCCGCCGACGCCCCATGGCCCCTGGAACCAGATCGAAGAACGGTGTTCCCAGAACTCTTGGTTGATCTCTGCGATGGTAAAGCCGGGCTCGCTGCACTTGTACTTCTCGACGAGATCAAGATAGAACTCGCACGCGTGCTCACCCTCTGGGCTGTTCATGGTGCACTCTGTCCCATCTTCGCTCAGGATGTCGCCACCCAACTGGTAGATCAGTGGATGGAAACACTTGACGGGCCACTCAGTGCTCATTGGGGGCCGATACGTCCACTGCATCCCAGCTCGGGTCATGTTGCCAGATGCGTCTCGTACCGTTAGCTTGGCGCCGACTTCACCGCACTCCTCCCACGTCGCCGGTGCTACGTCGGGATCAAGCCCGGCTTCCTCCATGTCATCCTTCCACCAGTAGGTGTGCAGTACATTGTACTCGTTCGGTATACCATACAACTGGTCATCCAGCACAACCCCGTTCAGTGATCCGGGCAAGTAGAGGTCCATCAGCTCCTTGATGTCTGCGACACCGAAGCTGGCCGGGTCCGCCGGGGCCAACCAATCCTTGGACGTGTACAGGGCAAAGTTCCAGTCACCGATGGCGAACATATCGGAACCAGACCCGGCGGCCAAAGTCGAGGTTAGCTTCTTGTCGTAGTCAACGATGGGAATCGTCTCGTAAACGACGGTGACGTTGGGTGCAACTTCCTTGTATTCCCCGATCAGCTTGTTCGTCTGATCGGGACGGCTCTCACCACCATAGTGCTGCCAGAAGGTTATTTCGACCGCTTCTGGTTCAGGTGGGGCTTCGGTGACCTCGGGCTTCTCTTCTGGAGCGGGTGTCGCTGGCGCGCAAGCGGCCAACGCGGCGCCGCCCAACGCTAGCCCCGCAGCGCTGAGAAACTCTCGACGACTGAGCAACTTCCTTTCCATTTTCTTTCTCCTCTTGAGTACTCTGCCTGTGGAGTCGCCAGCCTGCCTCCACGGCTATCCCTAAATAGTTCCATCCACCACAACCTGGGGGCATGGCCCAGGAAGGCACCACGATATTACCTGATTGCATTCCCTGAACCGCTTCGCTCAGATCCACGGAGTGCGCCGGAACGCACCTTCAAAACCCGTTCGGGAGGTGGAGCTTTTGGCTGAACGATGCCCTCGACACCACAATGTCACGCCGCCGACTCGCCTAAACGATGATCAGCTCGATGCCAGCGCGCTCTATCTCGACTCGCGTGTCTTCCTCGAGACCGGAGTCGGTGATGATCGTGTGTATAGCCGACAGCGCCCCTACTTCGTTGAACGATACCCTTCCCCATTTCATCGAATCGGCCAGCAAGATGACCTGTTTCGCGGATCGAATCATTGCTTTCTTTACACGCACCGTCTCGCGAGATAAGTCGGTCAAACCAGCTTTCACGTCTACGGAGCGGATACCCAAAAAGAGCTTTTGCGCAACTGTGTCTTTCAGTGCCCACTCGGCGTGCGGACCAGCGGTGGACATCGTTTCCCGGTTCATCAGGCCGCCCAGCACAATCACGTGCACGTTGATGAGAGACCCTACCTCAGTGGCGATATTCAGGCCATTGGTGAGTACTATCAGACCCGGGAGACTACGCATGTTCCTGGCCATTGCCATCACCGTCGTGCCAGCATCCATGATGATGGTATCACCGGCGCAGACAAGTCGTGCCGCCGCCACGCCAATCCGGCGCTTCTGTTCTGTGTTCAATCTGGCGCGTTGCTCGTACGCAACCAAGTGATTGGCAGCAGAGTTGACAACGGCCCCACCACGTTCTCGCACTAACAACCCTTGGCTGGCCAGCAAATCGAGGTCGCTGCGAATCGTAACTTCTGAAACACGGAACTGGTCGCTCAGGTCGCTAACCTGCACGACTCCCTGTCGCGCAACGAGATCCAGTATGTGCGTACGCCTTTCGGATGGAAGCATGTCTCAAACTCCCTCGTCCCATCCCCTCTCACAGCCCAGTGCAATAGCAGCAGTGTCCAACTTGTTGTACATTATAGCACACAAATGATCGAAGGTCAATAGCTTTCTATATTCTTCGAATTTCTACGTTACACTGCTAGGCCAGGCATCGTGCGAATCCTGTTCCCCATTCTTGCCATTCTTCTTGAATGAGGTTCTAGAATTGATTGGGCACCATTCCCAAAAGTGTCTGCGGGGTTTCAAACAGAATCTGCCGGGCGATGGCCAGTGCCTGATCCACCGAGTACTGCCCCTGCTCCACTTTCTGTGCTAGCACCTCAGTCCATTGCTTCCGCACCAAGACCGACTTGGCATACAGCCAGTCGAAGCAGTAGGCATCGCTGAAAAAACCAATCTGCTTGTTGGCCGCGACCATGTCGAGCCGATCACTAATCACTTTCCGCATGATGCCGGGGAAAAAGTTATGCCACCAATAAGCCGCCAGGGAGTAATTCGGTAGTTCCCGAGCCAGCGTGCACAATGACTGGTTGGCATGCTCACTGGACAGGTGAGTCTGGAACCGCAGTCGAGGGTGACGAGCGATGATCCTTGCGATTTCAAAGATCGTGTCCTGGCGCAACTTGCTCCCTGTCTCAAACGGCAGCGGTTCCGCTCCCAGGGAGAACTGGTAGACAATCTCGTCGGTGTGAGTTTCCAGCTCTGTCAAGAAGGCATCAAAGATGTAGCTAGCATATGCATCGCGGTCGTCGGGCGTGGCCTGGCTGCGGTGAGAAAGCGCTTCTTCCATCTCCACGTCTGTCACGTCCCGGAGGGTAATGTCTGTCGAGATGTGTTGAGCTGTCGTCAGCACCTTGCCAAACGGGATGAGTGAGACATAGTGCACGACGGCATCCCTAACGTCCTGAACCGTGTGAATGGTGCGATCTGGCTCCGGCCTGCTCGAACCCAGTGTAACCGAAACAGGCACGCCTGGTTCCGTCGCGCTCCAGGTGCGCTCCAGCTCATACAGTGGAATGTCATTCATCCCCCACTGAGCACGCGTGAAAAACGCCCACTCCAGAGAGTATTGAAAGATATCATCAGCAGAACCATCCCGGCCCCTCCACAGCTCAGTGGAGACACGGCGTACGCCCGCTTTCTTCAGAATCTCGCGCGGCCAACTTGGATCTGCAGCCCGCTCTCGGATGATCGCATCAATCCGGCGCCAGTTATCTGGTGCAATGGGCTCCGTCCAGTCGTACAGATCACGAAGGATGACGCGCACCAGCCAGAAACAACTGGTGTTCTGAATGTAGCGCAAGTAGGGCAGCGCTTCGATGATCCGGGCCTCTGCCTCAGCATCATCTGGATCTTCTGAGAGACGAGCGCGGCTTGGGCACCCTGCGCTGGTGAGATCTGACATGACCATGTGGTAGAGCAACACATCGTGAAGGCCACGGGCCGAAAGGTGAGCTGCATCACAATGGGTGTGCACGTCAATCAGCGGAGTGGCGTCCAAACCTTGTTGCAGGGTTGTCCAAAGTTCACTGTTTGGCATCGGAATCCTCCTTGGGGAATAGACTGATCGTGTTGTGGTACTAGAACATCTCGCGGAACCGATCCAATACCTGCCGACGGGTGGCTGTGCCCGTCGTGCCGATTTGCTGAACGGTGATAGAAGCCACCAAATTGCCCACGAACGCAGCCTCCGCCGGATTCGCACCAGCGCACAGCGCAGAAGTGATTCCTGCCAAGACGCTGTCGCCCGCGCCGACGATGTCAATGGGCCCAGTCACAGATATACCCGGCACGTGCTGCATTCCCTCTCCTGTGAAAACCAGGATGCCATCTGGACCGACCGTGACCAACACGGGGCGCCGTGTCAACTCAAAGAGGGCCGCTCCGGCTTTCTCCGCCTCTCCGCGCTCATACCTTTCCTTGTCCGGACCACCGTCGGCGCGCACTGCTTCCCGCATGTTCGGCTTCAGAATCACGTTGCGAAACAGACTAATGCGCTCACGCGAGTCAATGACAATGGTTAGCCCCGCGAGATCCTTCCCTAACTCTGCCAGCACACCCCGCACCCGGTCGGTGATCACGCCATGGTTGGGCTCTGGCACCTGGTCGGACACTACGATCCCATCCACCCCTGGTGACAGATCACGTAACCGCTCGATGATCTGCTCTTCAAGCGGATTTGGTGTCGGCACGCGATTCTTCACGTCGATCCGATTCAACTCGTGCACCCTGCCATCCAGCTCGTGCATCATCGGCTTGATGTACGTTGGGGTCACACGGTCCGGGTATTCCACCATAGGCCCGATATCTACGCCCTTCACCGCCAGCTCGCGCTTCAGTTCATACCCCGCCCCATCGTCACCGATGATGCCTAACGCGGTCACACCCACATCCAGCGCCCGCAGATTGTTTGTGACTGTCCCTGCCACACCCGGGCTGCAGCGTATGCTTGTTACCTGATACGTCTCTAGGCCGGTCTCCAGCGACGGTTCTTTCAGCCTACGGTCAAGCTCTAGGTATTTGTCCAAGAAGAAATCGCCCGCAGCCAGAAGGCGAATCTGGGGGAACCGGTCTAGCAGTTGGGTGAGCCGTGCCTCGTCCATCTTTCTCCCAATCTCCTTCATTCCTGATCTAGCAAGTTCACCACGTGCCGGTACAGGTTGCAGAAGGTAACCTGGTGGTCACCCTGGATGTAAAAACTCTCGCCCCCGTCTGCCACTGTCCGGACCAGGATGGTCTTGTACGGGCGGAAGTAATAGCGGAACTCTGTCTTCGGGGCCTCGTGATTTGTATAGTCTCCCAGGTCAATCAAATCGAAGACCGCAGTCGTGAAGTGCCGGATTATCCGTCCCTCTTGATGTGCCACGTTGCGAGCCATCGCCAGGGCCTTGAGGTATACCTCCGGCCCCATCACGGCCGTGCCAAAGTTTAGGAACACCCCTCCCTCCAAACTGGACACGGTCTGCGCAAACACTAGAAAGTCGTGATATGAAGCGGCCCCCAGCGCAGCCCCATCGCAGTTGGGATGTTCGTGGATGATGTCATAGCCGATGCCGATGTGGACTGTTATAGGTACGTGTAGACGATAGCCGGCAGCCACGACACTGATATCCCGATGAGGAAACTCTTCCTCTTCGATCATGCGGCCTACGGCCTCACCGTACCCAATCCCTTCACAGGCGGCCGCCTGGATGGCTTCGTGTATGCGACCGGTCTCTCGCCAAAGCCCGAACTGCCCCTCCTTGATGTACCGCGCCACGCTCTCCGTGGTCGCGCCGATAAGCGCTAACTCGAAGTCATGGATGGGACCAGCTCCATTCATGGCAACGTGTGTGATGACTCCCCGCTCCATCAGGTCTATGATGAACCGAGAGACCCCACGCCTTAGCACGTGGGCGCCCATCATCAGGATGACTGGTTTGTGGTGGCGATGTGCTTCAGCCATGCGTTGGGCAATGGCGACCAGATCCTTGTTGTCGAAAGGAGGCAGGTCCACATCCAGAGGGAGAATGATATCCAAGGTCCTGTCATTGACACGCTCAGAGAGAGGCCGCAGTCTCAGACGGCTGCGGTCGAACACTGGATACGACATAGCAGTACTCCTTATCTGCTCTGCTTTTATCTTCCGATACTTGTGGATAACGTCCTAAAGGTGCACTTGCACAAATCAGGCCCCTGTGGACGGGCAACTGTCCTTAAGCTTCCCCCCACAAATAAGCCATTAACGTCTCATACTCGCGAAAATCTGGAATGATCAGGTCTGCACCAGCCTGGATGAGACGCTCTCGTTTCCAGGCGTTGATGCCTTCTCGCGTCGCCTCGTTGGTGGCCACGCCGACGGCGATGCCGCCCGCCGCTTTCGTGTCCTCAATCTCAACAAAACCGTCGCCAAACGCGAGCAGATTTGGCCCCGAGAGACGATTCTCCTTCAAAATCCGCGCAATGACCATCCGTTTGGAAAAGTTCCGATAATCGTCCAGCGCGCCGTAGATATAGTCGCCAAAGTACTGATTCAGGCCAAGGGCCCCTGCCTCGTCAAGAACATAAGGACGATCCGTGCCGCTGGCCAAGTAGCAGATCACGTCGCGGGCCTGCATGGCTTTCAGGATATCCAGCGCGCCAGGCACCGTCAATTCCTCTGCCGAGCGCTGACCGGCTTTCAGTTCGGCTACACGGTCCTTTATTCGGGTCCAGAGCCGCGCCAGGTACTCATACTTGTATTCCATCGGGTCGAGAGGGGACGCGCCTCGTTTCTCTACCTCTTCGGCCAACTGGATCATCTGGTAGATGGTCTGTTTGCCGGTTAGCCGTGTCACGAACTCTGTAACGACGCACGTGAGCTCAGCTTCGCTCTCGTGGGCCGGTGTCTCCAGCAACAGCTCAACCATCATCGGGATCATCACACCCTGCCAGCCCTCGCGGATGAGGGAAACAGTGCCATCGAAGTCAAACAGTGCGAAGCGGATGCGACCGCGCTCTATATGATCGTTGACGATCTCAATGTTCGTCCCTGGCAGAAATGACGCTGCTTCAACCGGCATTCTCTATACCTCAACCTGGTTGGCGATGGCGGAGGAGATGAGATGCGTCAGCACCGTATGTACGTCTTCGATCTGCTGCATCGGGTCGCACGGAACGACCAGACACACGTTGCACCGTCCGCGCATTTCACCCCCGTCCCGGGCGGTAAGGCCAACTGCCACCATGCCTCGTTCCTGGGCCAGATCCAATGCCCGGAGCACGTTCACCGAACGCCCGCTGCCGCTGATGGCGACCAACACATCGCCTGGTTCGGCCAGTGCATCGAGCTGTTCCTCAAAGATGGTCTCATAGCCACAGTCGTTGGCGTAGGCCAGCATCACAGGGATATTGTCGGTGAGCGCGATGGCCTTCATCCGCGGCTTGTCCTCACACACAGTGCTCTTGATCAGATCGTTGGCAAAGTGAGAGGCGGTCGCCGCGCTGCCGCCATTCCCGATGATGAAAATGTGTCTGCGTTCCATTCTGGCTTGTTTCAGAACGTTGATGATCTGAGCAACCTGATCCTGCGGAACGTTGTGCAGAATGGCTGCAACTTGATCCAGATAACTTTCGATGTACGACATAACCTATCCCTTTCTCGATCAACTGTGTGATCTAAACCCGTAGACCTCTGCCTCAAGCAACTCGGGGGATCTGATCGGCAAGGTCATAGCAGAGACTGCTGTAGCCGTTGTGGTGTCAGAATCGCCGCAGAGTGCGAAACGCAGGCCTAGGGGCTGCCTTGATGATGCTGCATGAACTAGCTGGACAACTGGAAGAACTGTGCAGCATTGTCGTGCAGTAACTTGCGAGCCAGGGCAATGGCTTCATCTTCACTCAGATAGCCCGTCTCGACTTTCTCCGTCAAGACCTCCGCGACGTCGTTGCGAGCCATGCACGCGTGCGAGTAGGCCCCTTCGACAAAGATGTAATCGCCGCCAAAGGCAAAGATCTTGTTCGCGGGCACCGTCTCAATCCATTCGTGCAGCGTCTGCCTGGCGACCCAGGGCGATATGACGTGCAGCCAGCACAAATCAACGTAGGCATTCGGAAAGTCCTTGCCCAGCGTCGCCATCTCACTCTGGTACGGATAGCCGGCGTGGAAGAGGTCGAAACGAGCCTCACGGTATTCAAGCAGCAGATTGGCCAGGTGCAACGGGTTGGACTGAGCTAGAAAGTTGCCGTTGCCTTCCTGCAGCCCGGTGTGGAACTGAATGGGCAAGTGGTTCTCGATAGCACGCTGGATCGCCTGATGCATCAGATAATCCTGCAGCGGCTTGCCCTCAGTCCACGACACAGGCGGTTGTTGCACGTGGGCGTCCAAAGGGGCAGGGAAGTCGCTCAGCTTGTTGAACACACGCTCGGCATCCGCCTTTGCCGTTTTCTCGAAGTGCAGCGTGCGGCTGTAAGCCAACTGCACCTTCACTGCAACAACGCCCTCACGAATCGCCTGGTTGAAAGCAACGTCCATTGCCCGTAGCAGATTATCCAAAGAGTGGATGGTCACGCCGGTCTTATTCTCCAGCACTCTCAGCTCCAGCCGGTTACACGGCGTGACAAAGTTATGAATCGGCAGTACAGGCGCAAAAAAGCGGCGGTCAATTCTCTCTACAGGCGTCGGATCAATATGCTGGAGTGGGTGCAGAATAGACAAGGCGATGTTGGCCCGTTTCTTGAGGACGTATTCGTACCACCCGCTGTGATTGGATGCAGCGATCTTTCCAGACAGATCCTGGTATGTCGTCTCGTTGATGTCTTCTACGTCGAAGAGGTCACGTGCAGCCAGGAGTAGCGCCCGGCCGTAACCGGTGGTCCGTACATGCTCCCAGAACGGTACAAACTGAGCCCAGCGCTCATCCAGCGGCCTGTCAGGATCACGTACCATTTCCAATGTGTCCTCGGACATCCCTGCTGACACGAGGTCGCTTGAGGTATAGTGAGACAGCCAATAGAAGAGATCAATTTTCTGCTCTAGCCGCCACTGCTCACTAACCAAATGCTCGTGAGTATCAATCAACGGGATGGTTTCGATTTCTTCGCGGATACGCTTACGCGACTTTGTGATTTCCATCGCTATCCTTTCGATCCGTTTGCGATACGTTTATGAAATCCTCTCTACCGCCGCCCGCAGGCGCTCATTATAACCACTTCTGGCGAAAGCACAAGAAACCGTGTTCACGAGGAGCGCTCCCCATAATTCTGTCAGACCATACAAGTAACCTCGGTGACCTCGGTGAAATAAGCGATGTGCACCGAGCTTACCTCCCGTACACCAGGAAAAGCGCGGCCAGCAAGATGATCGCGCCTAGCAATGCGCCGGCGATGGTCTGGGCCAAGGTGTGGCGGCCTAGTCGCACGCGCGACCAAGCGATGAGTGGTACGCCGATCATCATCGGCAACGGCGACCCCACCAGAGACCAGATCAAGGTCCCGACGCTGGCCGCGGCGGCCGTGTGCACGCTGATCTTCCAGCGCAGCGTGATGCCGAAGATGATCGCCATCTGCAGCCACAACGCACCGGCCAGGATGACCATCGGCACGGGCGCCTTGCCCAGCATCAGCGTCAGCCAGGCCAACCCACCACACCCTATGGTGAAGAGCAGGGGCCGCTTACGCTGTTGGCGAAGCTGCACATCCAGATCGGTGACCGTGCCCCGGCGCACCAAACAGACCAGATAGAACAGCGGGGTCAGAATAGCGAGAAATACGTAAGTTCCAGCCCACATCCAAGCACGGGAACCGGAAAGCGCCGACGCGGAAACCGCCAGGGCACCAGAGGTGAGCACAGGCGGACTGCCGACCTGCGAGACCACATAGGCCAGGCGTCCATCCCAGGCCTTGGGGAACGCGCTGTCAACGGCCACAGGGATCACTGGCCCATGTCTGTCTTCCAAGTCAACTTGCTCGCCTTCTCCAACAATGCTCTCCCCGAGGAGAGGAGCCGCGAGGCAAGAGTCTGCCCCCGATACATCCATACTTACGTGCATTTCCTCGTCGTGTAACGCTATAGCCGCATCACTCCATCGCAATGGTGTACCCCGTCACGGCTCAACGTCCGTAGGGGTATTAAAACCCAATCATATTCTTGCCAATGGACAGAGTCCAGCTCAACTTGTAGGCCATTTTGACCATGGGGTGAACTGAACACCCCCGTGGCGTAGCCATAGAGCAACAAGCCCAACAGAATCTCGGGGGCATAGGGCTCGCCACCACGCGGAGCAAACTGCACGTAAATGGCACTCAGGTCCAGCAGGGCGATA
>Ga0180432_10003386_pt1 | contig 22763 bp, 15 predicted proteins | sample SS_ome_10_FD_132414 | JGI IMG/M metagenome (GOLD analysis project Ga0180432, IMG submission 132414) | Hypersaline lake sediment archaeal communities from the Salton Sea, California, USA - SS_1_MS_2 metaG | ecosystem: Environmental > Aquatic > Non-marine Saline and Alkaline > Hypersaline >...
GACCTATGTGTCCGCCCGAAAAGATGTCAATGGGCGAACCCAGACAGGTCTGTAGGACACGTGGGTTCGCCCCTACATCCGGCCCGGCTAAATCCATTTTCCCACGGGTGACACGTATTGTCCGTGTCCCGTAGGGACAAAAGGTCGTGGGGCAAATACTTGGGAAAAATATATGCCTGTCGGATTATTGAATAATCATTTAATTGCTTCTTGCCCTGCTTTAGCGGGTCACAGACGGCAAAAACATGCCGCCCGGGAAATAGTTCTTATTTAGTGTTGTCGGGAGAGAAAGATCCTCCACAGCTCCCTGAGTACCATACGCATCAGCAACATGAATGTAAATAAGAGAGTTTGAGTTGTCCGGTCTAAGCACTAAAAAACATGAGGGCTTGACAGGGCGTTTTGAATTTGCTACAACTATGAACGAACGCTCGTTCATTATTGCGGTGGAAGCGACAATGGCCGAAAAAAATACTAAAAATGTTAAAACCGGAAACCGGCGCGAGCCTGAAACCAGGCGCCGCGCAAGAATGCTTAAAGCAGCTCAGAAACTTTTCCTGCGCAACGGATACAGCGGCGCCGGCATGCGCGATATCGCAAAAACCGCCGGAGTGTCGCTCGGGAACCTGTATAACCACTTCTCCGCAAAAGAAAAAATCTTCGACGCGCTCATAGAAATGCACTCCCCGGTCGAGGAGATGTCAAAGCTTATCGAGTTCATAGAGCGCGAGGAGTTCCCGGGCAACTTTTTGGACATCACACGGGCGATAAAAAACATTGTTGATCGAAAAATGGTCTTCATAAGACTTACGGACATAGACGGCATCGAGTTCGGTGGAAAAAAAACGCTGAAGGTAATAAAGAAGATTACCGATCGGTTGGGCGCTCCGCTGCTGGAAATGCACCACCGCCATCTCGAGCAGGGCCTGATCCGGCCTATTGATCCGCAAATTGGTTTCCCTTTCATAGTTCTGGTTCTGGCGTCGATTTTCGTGCTTCGCAACCGTTTCGGAGCCATCGGGCCGATGACGGATGATGATAATAATGATGTCAATCATATGATCGGCGAAATAACGGACATTCTTTTGCTGGGCATTTTACCGAGAGACGAAAACAAGAAAAAAAGAAAGGGGGAAGGTACCGCATGAGTGCCATGAAATCGATGGAAGAATTGAGGGAAGCACTTTTAGAAGACGTTATTGTGTCGTCTCCGGAATTGCTAAATTCGTATGCATCGGACGCAACCGGAGCTAACGGCGCCGAGCCGGTAACGGTGGTCAAGCCCAATTCCGTCGAGCAATTGGCCGGGATCATTAAATGGGCTCGAAGCTCGAAAACGCCGTTGGTTCCGGTCAGTTCACAAGCTCCTCACCACCGTGGAGACACATTGCTCGAGGCGCCGGGCGCTATTGTTGATATGAGCGGTTTTCAGAAAATCATCATGGTTAACCGGCGTAACCGCGTGGCGTTATTCGAGGCGGGTGTGGGTTTCGAACGGTTGGCGAAAGAGGCGCGAGCGGCGGGAATGCGCGCGATGATGCCGCTATTGCCGAGGTGGGGCAAATCTGCGCTCACAGCATACCTCGAAAGGGAGCCCACTATTTATCCGAAATATCAGTGGGATATGGCGGACCCGCTACTTTGTCTGGAAATCGTATGGGGTTCGGGAGATATATTCCGCACCGGCAGCGCCGCCGGCCCGGGCTCGCTCGATCAGCAATGGCGCGCGGGCGAATTCCAGAAAAGCCCGATGGGGCCGGGCCAGAACGACTGGATGCGTATTGTCCAGGGCGCGCAGGGATCCATGGCGATAGCTACGTGGTGCAGCGCCAAGTGCGAGGTGAAATCGAAAGTCGAGGAATTATATGTCGCTTCGAGCGATAATATTGAGCCGCTCATTCAGGCAAGCTACAAAATGTTCCATGGAAAATACACCGACATCCACTTCATACTCGACGATAAAGCGTTTGTGAACCTGTTGGCCGCCGATAAAGATCAGCGGGCTGAAGCAAAAAAGAACGTCAAGCCCTGGAACCTTATCTACTCGGTCAGCGGTCTTATCGAGTTTCCCGAAGAACGGGTCGCCATGATGCGCGGAAAATGCGAAAAGGCGCTGAAGGCCCAGGGGATTTCCCCCGGAGGCCCTCCCTTGGGAACAAATGAGGAATTGTTGCAATTACTTGCCGGTGTCTCTCCCGAACCGTATTGGAAAACCCGCCCGGCGGGTGGCATGCGGGAAGTGTTTTTCCAGACAACGCTCGACAAGGTACCGTCCTTCATCGATACATTCTCATCGCTCACGAAAAAGGCCGACATCGACCCGGAGCGCGTCGGAACTTATATCCAACCTCAACTAGGCGGTCGCATCGCCCATGTCGAGTTCATTATAGGCTATAACCCGCCGGATGAGGCCGACAAGAATAAAATCAACCGGTTTGTCGACGAAGTGGCGGAACCGCTGATTAAAGAGGGAGCTTTCTTTTCGAGGCCTTACGGCGCATGGACCGAACAGGCGATGGCGGCGGCGAAGTCCACTCGGTGGATATATGAGAAAGTAAAATCGATTTTCGATCCCGACGGTATTTTAGCGCCGGGGCGTTTGGGACTGGGAGGTAACGGCGATGCCGACTAAGCACAAAACGATAGAGGATTTGAAAAAGTTCGCGGGCAAGTGCGTTCGCTGCTCACTTTGCAAGTTCCCGCCGCTTACCGTTGTGGAAAGTCAGCGTTTCAGCTCGATATGCCCGGCGTACCTCGAATACAAATTTCACGCGCACTCGGGCGGCGGCAAAATCGTCATGGCTATGAGCCTCCAGGAGGGCCGCGTCGAAGTTACCGACGAAATGCGAAACGTAATCTTTCAATGCACGCTGTGCGGCGGGTGCGACATGGTCTGCAAATTCAGCTCGGACATCGAGATTCTCGAAATGCTTTATGCCCTGAGGGCCGAGTCGTTCCTGCGGAAAGGCCCGTTGCCCGGTCACAAGGAAATACTCGACCGAATAGACAAAGTCGGGCATCCGATTTTCGCCGATGGGAACAAGGGAGACTGGCTCAAGGAAGCAGGAATTTCTCCGGGGACAAACGGAGATTTCCTGCTTTTTGTCGGCGCCAGATACGCTCTTATGCCCAATCGACGCAAGTCGCTGCTTAACCTGGTCAAGTTATTACAAAGGGCCGGATACAGCTTCGGAGTGCTTGGTGATAAGGAACCATACTGCGGCAGGGTGGCGCTCGATATCGGAGACCTGGAGCGTTTCAATAAAGCGGCGAAAGAAACGATAGAAGCCATAAAGAGTTCGGGCGCTAAAAAAATCGTTTGCGCGGACGTTGAAGACTACACGACCCTGAGGGCGCATTTCCCCAAAATCGGCAAACTTGATCCGGAAGTGCTTCATCCGGTTGAAATACTCGCCGAGGCGGTCAAAAAAAAGAAGCTGAAGTTTTCAAAACCTTTCAGCAAAAAGGTGGCCTATCACGATCCCTGTAACCTGGGAAGGCTGAGCGAAATTTATCAGCACTGGAACGGCGAGATAAAAAAGGTCATGGGACAATTGATAATTTACGATCCACCCCGTCCGGTCAATCGCGGCGCCGGCGGTTGTTACGATCCGCCGCGCGAACTGCTCGACGCCGTGCCCGGAATGAAACGAGTGGAGTTCGAGCGTCGGCGGGAATACGCATTCTGTTGTGGAGGCGAGGGACATCTCTACTCGGTGTTCCCGGAATTCGCGGATAACACCGCCCTCGAACGAATGACCGAGGCCAAAGCCGTGGGCGCTGAAGTCGTAGTAACGGCCTGCCCCAACTGCATATCGAATCTTTCAAGCGCGACGAAAGCAACGGGCATCGAAGTATTCGACATATACGACGTGCTCGCGCAGGCGTTATAAAGGAGGTGTCTTATGGCTGTCCTGGGAACAACTAAAAACAAAAGAACGCCCGAAGAAATCGAACGGCTTCGGATTGAAATGTCGGCGGAACTGAAAGAGATTGTCGGTGCTCGCTGGGTGAGTGCCGATCCCGCCGTGCTCGACACGCACGCGTGGCAGTATTTATCGGAATTTATAACGGGCGGCGAGAAGTATCTCCCAAGACCGCTGGCAGTGGTGTTGCCGAAGGATACGCAGGAGGTGGCGGAAGTCGTCAAGCTGTGCAACCGGATGGGAGTGCAATACAAACCTTTCAGCACCGGTTTCGGTTCATGGGCGGGGGTTATGTCCGAAGATGTGCTTCAGATCGACTTAAGACGTCTCGACAGGACAATAAAAATAGATAAGGAAAATATGTACGCCGTCGTCGAGCCTTACGTAACCGGGAATCAACTCCAGACCGACGCCATGAAGGTGGGGCTTAACACTCACATAATCGGCGCGGGCGCTCAGACATCGATCCTGGCCAGCGCCACTTCGATGATGGGCCAAAGCTGGGACGGGGTGAGCATGGGATTTAGCGACCGCAATCTGCTCGGTGTCGAATGGGTCACCCCGGAGGGAGAAATCGCCCAAATTGGAAGCTTTGATGCGAACGGAGAATATTTTTCCGGCGACGGGCCGGGGCCGTCGTTGAGAGGGGTATTCAGAGGTTTCGGCGGAGCGTTTGGCGGTTTGGGCGTTTTCACAAAGGCCGCCGTGAAATTGTATCCATGGAAAGGCCCCAAAAAACTCGAACAGAGAGGCACTTCACCGGTTTATTTCACCGAAATACCCGAAAATCATTTCACAGGCATTCTGTTGGTGAACAACTGGAAAGACATGGCGGAACTCGCTTACAGGTTGGGCGAGTCGGAAATATGCGACTGTATCGGCCGAAACGCACCGGCGCTTATAGCGGCGGTTATTACGGTGGACAACAACGAAATGCTGGACGCTTATTCCATACCGCTCATGCAGAACATGCATTACTGCTACATGGTAACAATGTTTGCGGAGGACGAAGATGACCTCGCCTATCGCAAAAAAGTCATGAAAAAAATCATGAAGGACCTCGATGGCGGGATGATAATGAGCGGGGCCGGGCCGGATGTGGCTTATTGGATGTTCCGCCTGTTGAAAACAATGAACCGTAGAATCGGTTTGATAAAGACTATCAAATCAATAATCGGACTTAATAAACTTGTTATGAAGTGGAGCAAACAATACGGCCTGAAAGACGGCGCAAACTTCCTGAACAATATCGGTTATCAAAGCCTGCTGAGATCGAATATGAACATGCGAGGCGCATTCCGGTTCGGGGGCAGTTTTCACACGTCGATGGGCGCACTGGTAGGCATTGATACCGCCATCCGTGGCGCCAAGGTGGGTGAGCAGATCAAACGAAAGTACATCGATAAGAAGATCATTTTCGACGACGGCGCCGACAATGCGTGGGGTGGATTATACGAAGGCGGCGCGTACGCTCACCTTGAAGAGCTTGCGATGTACGATCCTACCGACGAATATTGCCGCGAGCACCTTGCCGATTTCGTCGTCGAAACCAACATGGCCTCTATCGAGCATATTTGCGGCGACGCCATCAACGCGTGCTCCCCGGCGGCTCATATAATGTACAGTCCGAATTGCTACAATTACGATAACTGGCAGCAAAAAATAAAGGCCACGCTCGATCCGAAAAACGCTTCCGACGCAAGCTTCTATACCGATCCGGAATTCGAGAAAAATCCGCCGGAGGATGCCGCGAAAGTGCTTTTCAGGGTTGCAGGGGATCGTGCGAAAATCGAGATAGACTGAGTTCTCTTCGTAAGGTTATATCGGATATTCCGGAAACCCTCAAGCGGTCATGCCAATCGGCATGATTATTTGGCGGTTCTTACTTCTTTTTCGACCCTGGCGCGATACGCGTCGAGGGTTTTTTTCGTGACGGGGCCGACGTTCCCGCCGCCGACGACTATACCGTCAAGCGTGGTGACGGGAAGAACCTCTATTATCGAATTGGTTATGAAAATTTCATCGGCTCCACGGACATCTTCAGCCCCAACATATTCATCTATGCATTTGACGCCCAAATCGAGCAAGGAATCGATCACAACCTGTCTTGCGATTCCGGGGAGTATGCGTCCGTCCGCGGGGGGAGTGAACACCCGTCCGCCGAACACCATAAATAAATTGGAGGTAGTGCCTTCAGCTAAGCGCCCGAACGCACCGCACAGCAACGCTTCATACACGCCATCAGCTCGAGCCTTGTTTCTCGCGGCCAGGTACGGCAGGTACGACAACGATTTGTGCGCCGCCATTGGGGATATCCACGTGTGAGGTATAATCGTCGCACCGACTCCGCGCTCATAGTCCTCATCGGAAGGAAGCCGTAACTTATCCACTATCATCGCTATTGTGGGTTCGGCGTTTGTATCGAAGCCAAGGTCGCCCGTATGTATCCCCCTCGAAAGCGTTATACGCAAGTAAGCATCTTTGAGGTCGTTCTTGCGCAACAGTTCGGAGGTCATTGTTCTTAATTCGGGATCGCCTTTCCAATTTATCCCGAGGTTTTGAGCGGATTCCACCATTCTTTGTATGTGCATATCCCACCGGAAAGGCACACTTTCGTATACCCGAACGGTCTCGAATATGCCGTCGCCGTAAAGGAACCCACGGTCGAAAACGCTGATGTATGCCTGATCCTCGGGGACTATTTTGCCGTTTAAGTAAACTATTCTTTTCATTCTTCAACACTTCCTAACGCCTGGAATATCGCCCGGCCTTTGTGCAGGGTCTCTTCGTATTCCGCTGCCGGATCGGAGTCTGCGACGATGCCGCCTCCCACCTGGAAACTCAACTTTTTCGGCCCGGCCAGCACCGTGCGTATGACTATATCCAAATCCGCGTCGCCGTCAAAACGGATGTAGCCTATCGAGCCGGTGTAGAGATTTCTGGCGGTAGGTTCGAGCTCGTCGATTATCTCCATCGAGCGAATTTTCGGCGCGCCGGTTATCGACCCGCCGGGAAAGCTCGCCTTGAGCAAATCCACAACGCCCACTTCGGGACGCAGCGTTCCTTCTATGGTGCTGACCAGGTGGTGCACCGTCGCGTAACTCTCGATTGCCGCATGGCGAGTCACCTCGACGGAGCCGTACTCGCAGACTCTGCCAAGATCGTTTCGCTCGAGGTCCACTATCATGTTCAGTTCGGCGCGATCCTTGACACTCGCCTGGAGCTCCTCGCGCATTCGCCGATCTTCCTCGTCATTCTTTCCTCTCGGCCGGGTACCTTTGATCGGCCTGGTTTCGACGTTTCGACCCCTTACCCTGAGAAACCGCTCCGGGCTGGTGGACAACACCTGTATGTCGTCGAATCCGAAGTATGCCGCGAACGGCGCGGCATTCCGTTTACGTAACCTCATGTAAGTCTGCACGGGGTGCTCGATGCGATTCGTCCGGAACCGCTGCGACAGGTTTACCTGGTAGATGTCTCCTGCGCGAATGTATTCGAGCGCCCTATCGACCGCGCGTAAATATTCATCCCTTGTGAAATTAGTTTCCATCTCCGCAGTGGGCGGAGGAGGCGGTTCAGGAGGCGGGGTTGCGAGCAACGCTTCAAATCGCCGCGCCGTTTTTGCGGCTTCTTTCCCGGCATTAATCTCCGGAAGACCCGCAAAATTTGTAACGCACAGATACCACCCGCCCGTGCGATGATCGTGAACGATAACCTTACGATAGAATGCGCCGTATAGTTCGGGAAATTCCTGGTCATCCTCCACGGTACACGGCAGCCGCTCGATAAAGCGCCCCAGGTCGTAAGCGAAGTAGCCCACCATGCCGCCTGTAAACGGCAGCGCGTCCACGTCTCCCGCGACATTGAATCGATCCAGCAATACGGCAAGCGCATCGAATGGGTCGCCTTTCGAGCGAGCAATCCCCTTCGAAGTGACCAACTCGATGTTTTCCCCTCGGGTGCGTATCACAACGAACGGTTTTGCTCCCATGAAAGAGTGATGCCCCAGCCCGTAATAATCCGGCAGGGCCGTATCGAGGAAAAAAGAATGCGGAGCCTTTGCGATATGATGGAAGGCAACCTCCGGCTCGATCTCGATCTCTATCGGCACTATAACGACGGAACCTTCTCCGCCGATTTCAGTTACATTTACACTCATGGGCCTGTTTTAAGGAAGTTGTCGAGCAACTTTTCTCCCGCTTCCGTTAGAAATGACTCCGGGTGAAATTGGACGCCCTCGAGCGCCGTGCCGTCTTCGCGATACCTCAATCCCATCACCACTCCGTCCTGTGTGCGTGCCGATATTTCCAACTCCAGAGGCAAGGTGTCCGGGTCCACGACAAGCGAGTGATACCTCATCGCCTCGAGCGGCGAGGGCAGGTTCGCGAATATGCCTTTACCGTCATGAGTCACGAGGCTGGTCTTGCCGTGCATCACCTCCCCGGCCCTGACCACCTCGGCGCCGAAGGTCGCCCCGATGCACTGATGCCCAAGGCACACGCCCAAAAGCGGTTTTCGGGCCGCGAATCGGCGGATCACATCGACGCTCACTCCCGCTTCCGCCGGGCCGCACGGGCCGGGGCTTACCAATATACGCGCCGGGTCGAGCGACTCTATATCGTCGATATTCATGGCGTCGTTCCTTCTCACTTCTATCCGCGCGCCAAGTTTCCCCAAAGCCTGCACCAGGTTGTACGTGAAGCTGTCGTAATTGTCTATGACCAGAATGTCCGGCTTCATTATTGCGCCACCGTACGGGACGAAACCAGCATCCGGGCCTGCTCGAGTTGTTCCGGCGTATTGATGTTGAAAAAGGCCAGGCCCGCCGGATCCATCTCCATAATCGTATCTTTGTCCACATAACCGACGTTAACGTCGTCGTAGAAACTCCTCAAATGTCTATGCCCTTTCTCGACATGTTCGCTGATCGCGTCGAGACAGCTTCGCGAGTAAGCTGCGTGGAGAGGCTCGAGGTAACCGTTCACCATCGGCACGAGCGCATCGTATCCCTCCGCTTGATCGATAATGTGTTTTATAAGCTTTCTCGACAGAAACGGCATATCGCAAGCTACGGCGAACCCATAATCGGTTCGCATAGCCGAAAGCGATGAATACAACCCCACCAGCGCCCCTCCGCCCGGCGTTATGTCAGGTACCACTCGTACCGGCAACCCGGAGTACGGCTCGGGTTCATTGGCCGAGATAATAATCTCGTCGAACAAGCCGTCAATAGTATCCATAACACGGTTTATAAGCGATTTGGAACCTACTTCGAGGAATGCTTTGCTTGTGCCCAACCGGGAACTCCGGCCGCCCGCGAGTATTATTCCGGTGAAAGCCTTCACTCGGTCAATCGTACTCCGTCGGGTATCGGTTTGCCTTCGTAGTGCAGCAGTCCGTTTTCATCTTCGGCGTACTTTCCTCTTGCGATATCTTCGATACTTCGCGGGAAGATTATCCAGTCGCCCGCTTCCTTTAATCGCTCCTGGTGCTCGTCGGCGATACGCTCCGCTTGCTCGCGGTCGTCGAGACTCGTTTTGGCCGGCACGTTAACTTTTACGGGCGCGCTTATCATCAGCAGACGCCCCATATCCACATCCACCTCAACGATGTGCGTCGAGCTTGATATCGTTCGCTCTCCGGCCAGTATGGCGTCGAGCACGACGTTGGCTCCGGTATACTTCCTCCATTCGCCGTCCTTTATGGACAGATCGGCGGGGTGTACGTTGACGCCGATATACGATTGCAGAATCGGGGCCGTAGCAATAGCCATGTAACCGCCGAGGGCCGCAAGTTTTACCTCAAAAGGTTCGAGCATCTTCACGGTTTCGCGGTCGTATTCGATACGGAGCACGAGATCGCGTATGTTGGCTCCTCGTTGCTTATACCAGGCTCGCATATCGTGCAGGATCGCCGGAATGTTAAACTTGCGCCCGATTTGGGGGGCTTTGCTGCGCATGTCGTTCGAGAAAATGACAACCACCTTGAAGGGGCTGGCTCCTTCATTTTTCTCGATGGTCTTTTGCAGTTCAAGCAGCCGCCGCAGGTTCGTGCCCGAGCCGCTCATAAAACCCGCGACATGTAAAGAGCCCAGCTTGGGATCATGTAATAGTTTCAGTGCCATGAATAAAATCGCTCTAAATTACGAAACACTTCGCACTGTGTACTTATCCCTTCACACTTTGCACTATAATCCTTTTAGCGGAAGTAATCCACGGCGTTTGCGAAAATCTTTTGTCCGTCTCCTTCGGAAGGCACGAGTTTCCCCTCCCGCTCGAGGTGAGCGCGCAACGCCGTCCATCGGGGGTGATTGGTAAACTCGAGGAACCTCTCCGGATGCGGCATCATTCCAAGCACCCTGCCGGTGGGATCGCACACGCCTGCGATGTCGCGCATGGCGCCGTTCGGGTTGTGCGGGTAAGCCCCGTTTGCGAACACGCCTTCGGGCAATGCGTATCGGAAAACCACCTGGCCGTTTTTTTCGAGCTTGTCGAGAGTCTCATCGGAGGCGAAAAACATTCCCTCTCCGTGCGCAACCGGTGCATAAAGGCGATCGACCCCGCGAGTGAAGATACACTTGTCGCCCTCGCCTGCCAGGTGCACCCAACGATCCTCGTACCGGGCGGAATCGTTGTAGGTAAGCGTGGATTCCTGCGTCGAATGATCCCCGGCAAGGTCGGGAACCAATCCCAGCCGCGTCATCACCTGAAAGCCGTTGCAGATGCCGATAATAAGGTTATCGCCCTCGACGAACCGCGCCAGGTCTTCCCCGAGGTTCGTCTGTATCTTGTTGGCGAGCGCCTTGCCCGAAGCTATATCGTCCCCGTAAGAAAACCCGCCGGGGAAGGCCATTATGCGGTAGTCGGCCAGTTTACGATGCCCGTCGATAAGGTCGTTTACGTGCACCCTCTCCGCTTGGGCGCCCGCGCGCCTGAAAGCCTCGAGCGTCTCGAAGTCGCAGTTAATACCGTAACCTGTAAGTATCAGAACTCTTGGTGCGGCCATTTTATCACCAATCCAGCGGCTGCCTGTAAGCGGCCTTTAATTTATCGATGTCAACGGAGGTTTTCGAGCCGTCGACGCCGATGATATTAATCTTTTTATCCGGCAAGACGGTACCTGCGAGCGCCACCGGCAGGCCCCGGAAAAGCGCCTCGAAACCGGCGGCTTTACCCTCGGGGACGGAAACTACGACACGCCCAGCGCTTTCGCTGAAAAGCACCATATCGTCCCGGTCGATATTTTCTCGGGGCACTTTGCTCAAGTCGAACTCGACACCCATCTCCCCGGCCATTGCCATGCGCGCGATTGTCACTCCTATACCACCGACGCCGACCGGCGCAGATGCCGTCAACATCCCCGTCGATATGGCCCTCGAAAGCGCGGTATAAATCGAGAAGTTGGTATCGACATCCACCTCGGGTACGTTCCGACCTATGTAAGGTTCCCCGCATTCCTGCTCGCCACGCATCGCGTAGTATTCGCTACCGCCGAGCTCGTTTCGTGTGGCTCCCAGAACGTATATTCCGTCCCCGGGAGCTTTGAGGTCGCACGTTACACATCGCGAGACGTCGGGAACGACGCCGATGGCGGAGACGAGAAGCGTCGGCGGGATGCTGATCGTCACGGGGTTACCGTTCGCGTCGTAGCCGTGGAAGTCATTAAACATCGAGTCCTTGCCGGAAATAAAAGGCGCGCGCAGACTGACGGCCGTATCGTAACATGCTTTTGCGGCGCGCTTGAGCTGGCCCAGTCGTTCCGGCTGATCGGAACTGCACCAGCAGAAATTGTCGAGCAGAGCTATATGGTTCGGATCCGCGCCGACGCTGACGGCGTTTCGAAACGCTGCGTCTATAGCGCAGGAGGCCATACAATACGGGTCGATGTCGCCGTATGACGGGAACAGCGCGCCGGTGATGGCGACACCCTGTTTTGCGTCGAGCAGCGGCTTGTATACCACCGCTTCCTGGTGCACGTCCTGCCGTTTTCCCACAAGCGGCTTGACCACCGCGCCTCCTTGCACTTCATGGTCGTATTGGCGAACGATATATTCCTTGCTGCATATATTGAGCCGGGCAACCATTGATTCGAGCACTCGAGCGATGTCCGGTTCATCGAGTTGCGGTTCGGGATGCTCCGGCGGCGTCCATGTGCTCGTGAGCTCTTTGCGGGGTAATCCTTCATGCAGGAAAGTGAGGCCCACATCCATAACCTTTTCGCCGTTGTGCTCGACGACGCATCGGCCCGAATCGGTAAATTCCCCGACAACGGTCGCCTCGACGCCACGGCGGTTCATAAGGTCGAGGAATTTGTCTATCTTATCCGGCGGTACCGCGTAAGTCATCCGCTCCTGACTTTCACTGATCCACGTCTCGTATGGAGCCAGTCCGGGGTACTTCAGTGGGACCTTATCGAGATCCACCCGGCATCCGCCGCACTCGAGGGCCATTTCCCCGATGCTGCAACTCAATCCACCCGCGCCGTTGTCGGTGATCGAGTTGTACAGACCCATTCCACAGGCTTCCTGTTGTGCGTCGGCGAGTTTTTTCTGGGTAATGGGGTCTCCGATCTGCACCGCGCCCGCCGGGCTGCCTTCGTGCAGCCCTTCGCTCGAAAACGTGGCGCCATGAATGCCGTCTTTACCGACCCTCCCTCCGGCCATAACGATAAGGTCTCCCGATCGGGCGCGTTTTTCATGACTCGGCTCGCCGCCGATTACGGCGGGCATCAACCCGAGCGTACCGACGAAAACGAGCGGCTTGCCCATGTAGCGCGGATCGAACTTCAAAAAACCCCACGCAGTCGGGATGCCGGATTTGTTTCCGCCGTCTTCGACTCCGCGTCGTACTCCCTCGAAGATTACCCGAGGGTGAAGAATCGGGTTCGTTTTGTCCGGCTTGCGATAAAGCAATTCCTCGTCATAGTATGGATCGCCGAAACAAAAGCCGTACGTGTTGACGACAAGCCTCGATCCCTTACCGGTACCTAGCGGGTCTCGGTTGACTCCCACAATGCCGGTAATGGCGCCGCCGTAAGGATCGAGGGCGGAGGGGCTGTTGTGAGTTTCCACCTTGTAGCAGACGTTGTACTCGTTGGTGAAGCGTATGGCGCCGGAGTTGTCGGTGAAAACGCTTACGCACCAGTCGTCTTTGCCGCGTATCTCGCGCACCTTGCGAGTGGCGCCTTGAATAAAAGTCTTATATAAACCGTTTTCCACCTCATCTATTTTGGAGGCGAAGATGGTGTGCTTACAATGCTCGCTCCACGTCTGGGCGAGACTTTCAAGTTCTACATCGGTCGGTTTTCTCACCTCTTCCTGAAAGTAGTCCCTGATAGCGTAAAGCGAGGGGAGGTCAAGTGCCAGCGGCCCGCGCCGCGCCGTTACGCCGTCCGCATCGACATGGTCGACTATGCCGAGTTTTCCCAGCTTGGCCAGCTCATCGTCCGGAATGTCGAGATCCACGGCGGTCGCGGGGTTGGGAGGCGGCAGGATAACTCGAGGCACTACCACTCCCATTCCGCCTTCTTTGCTGAAACCCTCCCGCGACTTGATGCGACTGTGCTCGATAAGAGGGTTGAACAGCAGGCCGGAGATGCGCTCGACTTCCTCCCGACTGATTTTGCCCTCCAGGAGATATAGTTTCGAGGTGTAGACGGTCTCTTCTTCCGGGAATTTCCGGCCGAGGAGGTCTTCGATGGCCTCACGCGATGTACGGCCCGGATTGTCGGTGACGCCCGGCAGGTAGCCCACTTCAACGGCCCAGTCGAAAGGCGGCTCAGCCGTCGCTCCGGGTTCTGAGTTCTGGGTAAGAGGGTCGGTCAGCAGTTCCACCCGCACGCGCTCGATCTCCTCCCCGGACAAACTCAGATCGAGTGTGTACACATCCGCAGTTTGCACCGCTTTGAGTTCGATGCCCAAATCCCGTGCGATTCTTTCGCACAACCGCCGTCCCCTGGTGTCCGTCAGGTCGTGTCTTAATGCCACTTCAATTCGTAACGCCATGACAACTCACTTGTCCTAAAAGTCCGCCGTAACGCGCCCCTCGGCAAGGTCCGCCAGGTGGCAGGTGTCATTGACGAGATATGTTACAGCGTGATTGTCGTCCATAATGAACAGGTTTATTGCGGCGGTACCCTGGTAAATGTCCCAGAACTTTTCCGGGCCGAGACCCATCAGTCCGAGCACGAGCAACTTGCAAACTACCCGGTGGGACGCCACCAATCCTGTCCGATCCGGATGCTTTCGCGCCACTTCCCACCAAGCGTCGATGGCGCGGCGCTGCACCTGGACCAAAGTTTCACCGCCGGGTATTTCACACTCGTGAGGTTGCTCGACCCAAACACGAAACAGCTCCGGTTCCTCCGCCTGCACTTGTTCGAGCTTGCGGCCTTGCCACTGTCCGAAATCCATGTCGTTGAAGCCCGAATGCATTGCTACCTCGATACCTTTTGCTTCGGCCAGCGGCCTGGCGGTTTGCACCGCGCGAGACAGGGAGCTCGAATAAATAAAGCTGATCGGTTCCTTATCAAGTGCCTTTCTGACCGCTTCGGCTTCCGCAAAACCCTGCTCGTTAAGAGGAACGTCGATGGTTCCCCGAAATACCTGCTCTTTGTTCCAGGTGGTTTGACCGTGTCGCACCAGAAACATTCTTGTTTTCATGGCTTATAGATTAGTTGTCGTTACCCGCGCCGTCAACCATCACTGAGCAACAATTTTGCATTTTCCACGCGGTAAGTAAAGCAATGTTTGCGGCTGTGACAAGAAGTTGGATCTGCCGTGAAAAAAATTAACAGTGCGGACTTGCGGATTCCTGCATTTGTTGTAAAAATAAACAGTAAAGGGTAATGGATGAGTCAAGCCCATATGAAAGTGGAAGAGATAAAACTTTTCGTAAAGCCGTGTTAGGCGAATATACTTACATATATCTCCAAATTGTCTATCGGGATTGAGCTTTTTCATAGGTAGCCGGGTCTTTTGTGGGGGTAGGAGGCGTATTTCATGGATTATGACTCGCATGTAATGGTGGTTGAACCCGATCCGGGAGTCCGAGATACACTCAATACCTGGCTTGGCAAGGAAGGTTATCACGTCACTGCTCTTGATAACGGCGAGAGCGCCCTCAAACTTATCCATGAGCGTTTATGGGATCTTATGATATTTTCGATGACTCCGCCCGGCATGGGCGACCTGAAAGTTATCGAATATATTGTGAAAGCGCAGTCCGGCATTCCGATTCTTGTAATCCTGGAGCCGGAGCAGTTTAATATGGCATCCCAGGCGGTGAAACTGGGGGCGGCGGAATACATTACCAAACCGTTGGATCATGCGGCGGTATTGGTTTTAGTACGGAGAATATTGGAGTGCAGGATATGTAATAAAGAAAGCGGGCTTTTGAGGCGCCGCCTCGATGCTCTTTTCGGCCTGTATCCCATTGTGGGCCGAAGCCCTGCGATGATGGAAATAAAGGAAAATACGCGGCAAGTAGGATCAAGTAACAAACCGGTAATAATATACGGAGAACCCGGTATCGGTAAGGAGCATCTCGCAAAAACCATACATGCGAACAGCTTGAGACGATACATGCCATTTGAAACGGTTAGTCTCGGCTCGATACAGGAGGCTTTGATCGAGAGTGAACTTTTCGGCCATGAGAAGGCCGCATTCACAGGAGCCGCCTTTATCAAGAAAGGCGGGTTCGAACTGGCAAATTACGGAACCGTGTACCTGGACGAGGTAGCCGAACTCAGCCCGGCATTGCAAGAAAAGGTAGAGGAAGTACTTGAAAAAAAAGAATTTCGCCGCGTGGACGGAACACAGGAAATTAAAACGGACGTACACGTTATATGCAGTTCGCAAAGTAACCTTGCTCAGTCGGTTGATAACGGAAACTTTCGAGAAAGCCTTTACAACCTCTTGAATGCTTCTTCATTTTATATCCCCCCTTTGCGCGAGAGGCCGGAGGACATACCCTTGCTCGCAGATCATTTCCTGCAAATATTCAGCGCCCGCATAAATAAAAAGATTAAGCGTATAAGTCAAAAAGCACTGGATTTCTTAACCGATTATTCCTGGCCGGGAAACGTACATGAGTTGCATAACGCCATCGAGCGCGCCGTAATTCTCGCTCGAAGCGATCAAGTCGATCCCGACGATCTGCCATTCAGTATCAGGGGATATCTGGAAACGCCCCGAACCAAAAGTATCAAGGAGTGGGAAAAGTACCATATACAACGGGTGCTCGACGAAAATGGTTGGAACATATCAAAATCCGCCAAAGACCTCGAGATAGATCGAGTTACACTTTATAATAAAATCAAGAAATACAAACTGAAAAGGCCGGGGGAAGAAAGAAAAACTGAAGAACCGCAATAATTCATGATACAATAATCATTTTTGGTTGGAGTACTGCGCTAACTTTCCTCATCAAGGTTATATCGCGCCAGCTTGTCGTAAAGCGTTCTTCTTCCTATGCCGAGTCTACGGGCCGCTTCGGCGCGGTTCCCGCCGCATTCATCGAGAATTTGACGAAGGTATTCCTTCTCGAATTGTTCGACGACGGACTTTAACTTGCCCGATGCGTCGGCTATAATATGTGTTTTGGGCCCCTGCACCGCCTCGATGATACGCCTGGAAAGGTCCGCTACACGAATCAGCCCGTCTCCAAGCACGGCGGCCTTTCGCATCTCGTTTTCCAACTCGCGCACATTGCCCGGCCAGTCGTATGCCACAAGCAAACGCATCGCCGCAGAATCGACATCCACGGGCCGGCCCATATCTTCCGAGAGTATCGTACTGAAATGTTTTACTAAAAGAGGTATATCCTCGCGGCGTTGGTTCAAAAGCGGGAGACCTATCTTTATAACGTTTAACCTCCAATAGAGGTCTTCTCGAAACAACCCTTTTTGAACCAGCTGTTCGAGCCGCTGGTGAGTGGCGCTTATAACGCGCACGTTCACATTGAAAGTCCTCTGGCCCCCGACGCGACGTATCTCGCCGTCCTGAAGCACTCTCAACAGCTTCGCCTGCATGCCCGGGCTCATGTCCCCGATTTCATCGAGAAAAAGAGTGCCGCCATCAGCCATCTCGAACAGGCCTATTTTACGTTCCGTGGCGCCGGTAAAAGCGCCTTTTTCGTGGCCGAAAAGCTCGCTCTCGAGCAGGCTTTCGGGTATCGCCGAACAGTTCTCGGACAAAAACCGCTTATCTTTGCGAGGACCGTGGAAATGTACGGCGCGTGCCACAAGTTCCTTCCCGGTACCCGATTCTCCCTCGATCAGCACCGGCACGTCGCTCGACGCCACGCGGTCCATAACAGCATATACCTCCCGCATGGCCCTCGAGTCTCCGACGATTTCCGGATACCGATGAGCATCATCGGGCGTCCGGCGCGCCAATTCGATCCGCATCTCCTCGATTTGGGCGCTCTGCTTATCCACACGCCGTTCGAGTTGTTCGGCCAACTCCTTTATCTTGAGATGACTGGTTTGAAGCTCTTCGTTTCGGCGCGCATTATCTATAGCTATCGCCGCCTGGTCTGCGAAAGCCTCCATCACGGATCGGTCTTCCTCCTTGAAAGCTCCTTCGCGGAATCGGTTATCGACGTAAAGCGTGCCGATGGTAATATCTCGCATTTTCAATGGAATGCATAATACGCTTCTCAGCTTCAAATCATGGACGCTGGCGTAGCGGTCAAATCTGGCGTCATGCTGCGCATCGACAGTTATAAGCGGTTCGCCGCTTCGGGCAACTTCTTCGGCTATCGAGCGGCTGATCTTCATTTTCGCCCCCCGGATACTTTCCCGGTCTATGTTCCTTGCGACGGGAACGCTCATTTTACCGTCTTCGACCAGTATAAGGAATCCTCTTTCCGCTTCGATAAGCTCGAGCACACTGTCCATTATAAGCTCGAGCAGCCGGCTGAGGTTGTGCTCGGTGGTCAGCCGGCGGTTTATTTCAATGAGCTTCTTCCACCGCTCTTGGGGCACTCCCCCTTCCCTTCCCTTGACGATTTCAAGATTCCCGAGAAGCTCCCGCCATACCGGGCCCGAAAGAAAAGCGTCGCGGTACTCGACGGGAAGCGAGTTACGCTCTTTGACCGCCATATCGTTAGCGGCTTGCAGTTCGTCTTCCGCCGCTTCTTTCTTTCCCGAAGCCAAAAGCGCCGCGCCCAGAGTCGCATGCGTTTCCCATGCAAAACCTTTTTCCTCACCGTCTGACAGCTCGATCGCTTCGCGCGTTCGATCCACCGCATCTTCGGCACGGCCCCATGCCAGGTCGCAACGCGCGTCCAATAACGCCGCTTCCGCCTGAAAGGCTCGATGTCCCAACTCCACCGACCCTTGCTCGGCCCTCATAATTGTGTGCCGCGCTCTCGATTGTTCCCCCATCTCCAGATAAAGCCTCCCCAGCCTCAAATCCACCTGCGCCGACTCGCGGGCGTTACCGAGTTTTTCGAACAATCGCCTCGAGCGAATGTATTCTTTTCTCGCTCCCATGACTTCGCCGCGCAGTTTAAGAATGTCGCCGCGCAAGAGATGCGCGTAGGCTCGATATGCCGCAAGGCCCGATCTCTTCGCCCCGACCAGAGACCGTTCCACGAGCGACAAGGCACCGTCGGTATCTCCAAAATAAAGCAACATGTTCCCGAGGTTGCCGAGTATACGCACCTCGTCCGCCGACGCGCCCACCTGCCTTGCGAGCAGCAGTGCCCTGTTATATTGAAGCTTTGCCTCATCCCACATGCCGCGCGCGTGGTAGACGGTGGCGATATTCATCGTAATCGTCGCCTCGGCGCGCACGTCACCGGCGCTTCGAGCGGCATCCAACGCACCCTGATATGCATCAAGCGCCCCGTCGTAATCTTCAACGTGCTGCCGCGCCATTCCAAGGCCGGAGAGCGCCATCACCAATCCGGCATCATCACCTGCATCACGAAAAACGTTTATGGCCTCATCGAACTGGGCCTTCGCCTCATCGTATTGCGTCGTGTTAACCAAGGCAATTCCCGCAGCAGCACGAAAAGGAGCCGAAGCCACGCCGGTGGCGTGGTTGGAACCCAGTTCCTCGACGGCTTCCCTGCACGTTGCTATCGCGTCTTCATAGCGACCTCGCGCTATATCGAGCAGGCTGGATATTTCTTTCGCCTTCAATGCTTCCGGTGAGAGCGTATCTCCTTTAAGTTCGTCCTGCGCGCGCCCGATAGCTCGCTCCGCTCGCTCGTATTCTCCGATGCGTTGCTGGCAATGCGCCATTTCGAGGTGAAACCCCGCTCGCACATTCGGCGGATCGTCGTCGGTAGCCTCGAGCCGCCAACGTAACGCGGAGAGCGCCAATCGCCACATCCCCGCCGGCGCCGCCGACCTCGCCAGCCCTTCCAAAAGCGTTATTTTCCCCTCCCCGTACGGGGCCACCTCGAGTATCGACTCATACAACAGCGCGGCCTCCCGATGCGAACCGCGAAGGCGAAGCTCTTCGCCCGCGCGCAACACGTAAGGTATCGCAACCTCGGCTTCTCCCGCGCCAATAAGGTGCTGTGCAATCCGGTCAGGAGGCGCATCGGGACGGTCAATCAGAACTTCAGCGGCACGAGCATGCAAATCGCGCAAAACGGAAGGCGCGGAATCTATAACCATGCTTGCCGCCAACAGTGGCGTCGCCGGAGCGAATAACCCAGCCTCCGCCTTTGCCAGGCCGCGTCGAACGAGCTTCACCGGCATTTCGACAATATCTTCCGGATCCGAATCCGCAAGTTTCGCGATTTCATCCACCGACGCAGCTTCTCCGAAAACGGACATCGCCTCCAGCAAGCGGATCGTATCGGTATCCAGTGCAGAAACCGAACCGCGCAAAAGCTCGGTGAGCGATTGCGGTGATCGAGCCTCGTCGATACGATCTTCGCCTGTGACCGTTTGGAGAATCTCGCGCAGCCACAACGGATTGCCACCCGACAATTCCGCCAGACGCGCAAGAACCTTCTCGGACGCCGGCGTTCCCCATGATTCCTCGATGGCCACAGCCATGGCGTCCGAAGTCAGCGGCCCAAGCTCCATGTCATCCAACCACCCGGCGGATACATCCTCCGCAAGCGCCTCGACCAACGGCCCGGAATGCGCCGCCATTATCATCACCGGCGACTGCGTAGCGTATCCCTCTGCAAACTGTAGCGACAGGAAACGAACCAGATCGAGCACAGAAACCGTCGCTTCCTCGAGATCGTCGAAAGCCACCAGCATTGGTCCGCCCGAAGTCGCTGCACCGGCCAACGCCTCGGCGACGCGACGACGCAATCGCAATGGCGCCTTTTCTTCAACCGCCACGCTCGCAACGTCCGATCCGGGTCGATGAGAAACAGTTTCGTTATCTTTGGCCGGGAGCAGTTCCAGCAACACTTTTGCGGGGTCACTTCGCGATGCCAGTGGTATAGATAAAACCCTGACTCCGGCGGTGCGGGCGTGATCGAGCGCCGCTTCGAGCAGACGACTGGCGCCAATCCCTTTCGGGCCGTGAATCAGCACCGAACCGGTAGTCTCGCCGGCGCGCAATTTATCAAGAAGTCCTCTCAATAACGCGATTTCACTCTCCCGGCCTAAAAGCGGCCATCTGCCGCCGCGCCATTGATCGGCGGAAACCGATTCGCCGACAAATGCTCCGAAATCTTTTGCCGACCTGCCCGCCGACTGGCACCTCATCGCCGGGTCGCGAATAAGCATGCCTTCGATAATATCCGATACGCCGGATGGAAGGTCGGGGACCCTTTCCCGCAGCGGCGCCGCCTGACCGTGCGCGACCGCGTGCAGCATATCCGCCGCAGTGTTGCCGGAATACGGCGGTTCACCGGCAATGCAGTGATATAAAACGGCGCCTAGCGAATAGATATCGCTTTGCGGCGAAGGCGCTCCCCCGTGCAGTAACTCAGGCGCCATATAAGCCGGCGTTCCACGAATCGAATCGGTTGATTCGGCAGGCCCCGCCAAACCGAAATCCACCAACACCGGAGCACTATCCTCCCCGGGAGGAACAATAATATTCTGCGGCTTCAGATCACCATGCACAATGCCGCGACTGTGAAGGAAGTGTAAAGTAAGCGATATATCCATCGCCCGGCGGGCAATCTGTTTCAGGTCGGACCGGTTCGATGCTTCGAGCAGGTCGGCGCCATCGATATACTCCTGAGTCAGGAATGCATTACCGCTCGAATCTTCGGAATAATCCAGCGCTTTCGCCACCGAGGGGTGATCAATCGAGCGAAGTATTTCAAATTCACGGCGGATAAGTTCGCGGCAGGGCCCGGTAATTTCCTTGAGAGCCACGAGTCGATCTTCCAGCCTGTCGCGACATAGATGAACTTCACCCATCGAGCCGCCGCCCAGTTCCCGAACAACTTCATATCTCCCCAAAAAGAGTTTGCCCATTATCCCCCCCACCGTTATTTATTTTCTTTTCTTTGCAGGGCAGCTCTTTTGAGCTCACTTGTCGCGAACAGAGACAAGAAGGTCAACCCCTCCTTTGCGAAAGTTTCCGCCCCGCCTTCTTCCCTGTCCACCACCGCCAGCACCGCCGCTACGCGAGCGCCGACTTGATGAGCCGCTTCCACGGCCTGGAGTGCCGAGGCGCCCGTGGTGACAACGTCTTCCACCACCACAACGGTATCGCCCTCGCGAACGTCTCCTTCGAGCAGCTTGCCGGTTCCGTGGTTTTTTTGCTTCTTTCGCACAATAAAACCTCGCAACGGACGGGCGGACGAGCAACTGAGCGCCACCACCGCCCCGACGATAGGATCGGCTCCCAGCGTCAGGCCCCCGACGGCGTCTGCGCCGAACTCGATACAGCGTTCCAGAAACAAGGCGCCTATGCAGTAAGCCCCTTCATGATGAAGGCTGGCTATTCGGCCGTCGATGTAGTAGTCGCTTTTTCGACCGCTTGCAAGAGTAAAATCTCCCAGCCGAAAGCATTTATCCAGAATCAACTCCAGGAGTCGTTTTCTCAGCTCGGTCCGATCTGCGCTTTTTTGCGTATTTTTCCCCATAGCTGCTTGACCTTCTCAGCATGAAGTTTACAATGATTACGGATTTTGTGAAAGGGCTTGGCGCGGGGAACATGATCGAACTAAAAGACATTACTAAATCTTTTGATGGCGCAATGTTACTCAAGGGAGTTAACCTTCGCATCAAGAAGGGTGAAAGCGTTGCGCTGATGGGTTCCAGCGGGTCGGGCAAAACCGTCCTCCTCAAGATAATAACGGGGTTGATCCCTCCGGATGCCGGGCGGGTCTTTATCGAAGGCTCCGATGTAACCGGCGCTTCGGCGCGGGTGCTGAACAGCATAAGAGAAGATATCGGCATGATTTTCCAGGGCAACGCACTTTTCGACTCGATGTCGGTCGAGGAGAATATAAGTTTTGCGCTCAAGAACATCAGCGGATTGATAAGAAAAGATATTTCCAAGAGGATGCGGGAGGCAATGAATCAGGTAAAGCTCGGCGCCATCGAGTCATTTTACCCTTCCCAGTTGTCGGGCGGGATGAAAAAGCGGGTGGGGATAGCTCGCGCTATAGTGGCTCGACCGCACCTGCTTCTGGCCGACGAGCCTACGGCGGGATTGGACCCGGTTACATCAAGAGTTATAGCGGGGTATCTGACCAAAATCATGCAGACCTTTCGAATGACTTGTATAACGGTCACCACTTCACTTGAAATAGCGTCGATTGTGGCCCAAAAAGTGGTTTTCTTGCATAAAGGACGCATAGAAGCCATTACAACCCCTGAAGAAATGGCCGATAGCGCCAGCGAAGCAATACGAAAGTATGCGCGTCTTTCAACGGTGAGAAAGGATAAATA
>Ga0180432_10003388_pt1 | contig 22761 bp, 18 predicted proteins | sample SS_ome_10_FD_132414 | JGI IMG/M metagenome (GOLD analysis project Ga0180432, IMG submission 132414) | Hypersaline lake sediment archaeal communities from the Salton Sea, California, USA - SS_1_MS_2 metaG | ecosystem: Environmental > Aquatic > Non-marine Saline and Alkaline > Hypersaline >...
ATATGATCCTAATTACCAGCCTTCTGAGAGTCTATGGGTAGTGACAGGCTGTGATCCGCAGCAAGGAGTAAAGTCAGTCCAGGCAGCTCTCACCCAAGCGATTAAGGACTTAGAGCCCACACCAGATGCCCCCCCTACTGCACGCATTAGACGTCTATATGACCTGCTATCCTATAGATACATCCAGGATCTCACCCAGGAAAGCGCGGCCGAGCGCCTAGGTATCACCCCTCGTCACCTGCGGCGCGAACAACAAGAAGCAGTACACGTACTGGCCCAGCATCTTTGGAAGCAACGCTATGCAGAAGCGCCTTCGAGGGATAAACTGATACAAGAGGATGGGATATCGCCACCAGAGATAAGACCGGTGGATACCGAATTCTCAGGCTATCTTGCACAAGTGAGGCAGGAGCTAGCATCCCTTCAAGAGAGCGCTCCAGAGAGTGTGGCCGATGTGGGAGAAACGATACGGGGTGTGGTGAAGCTTGAGAGTGCTTTGACCTTGAAGCACGGTGTGAGCCTGGAGATAGAGCACATGCAGCCCGATCTGATCGCAGCGACTCATCCCTCAGCCCTGCGTCAGATACTCATCACCACGATAGGGAAACTAGTGCAATACACCTCACTCAAGCAAATTATGCTCCATGCTGAGTTGGTGGGCAAACACGTCAAAGTCACGATAACAGGTCAGCCTATTGAAACGAACAGAGCGCCCGAAAGCGAGCTCATTGACGAAATCCTGGCTATGCAGGGCGGATCAGTCGAGTTTGGTATAGATGAAGACAAACTCTACTTCCAAATGAAACTCCCGTCTATGGACGAAGTCACCGTGCTCGTTGTAGATGACAACCTGGATCTCGTTCACTTCTACCGACGGTATACAGAGAGAACCAGATATCGTATTTTGCACACCGCACAGGGACAGCGAGCCTTCGAAGCCATCGAGAACTCTATGCCCGACATCATCGTATTGGATGTCATGCTACCCGACGTTGATGGTTGGGAGCTATTAACATATCTACAAGAGCATTCTTTGACTCAGTCAATCCCAATAATCGTTTGTTCAGTGGTTAGAGAAGAGGAACTTGCCTTAGCTCTTGGTGCAACTCTTTACCTACCCAAACCTGTGCGGCGACGACAGTTTATCCAGGCACTGGATCAGGCCCTGACTCAGGACTTAACAAGAGCTCCGAAAGCCCAAGAGAGCAGCGCAGCAACTGGTTAAGCGATAGCCCTGCACCCATCGCCAGTGACAGTGCCTGGCTCCTAACTGGCTGCTCTACAGGGTCTTGGGCCGATACGAGGATAACAGGGATATTCTGTATAGAATCATCCTGTCCTTTCCGCTTCAGAACTTGCCAGCCATCCATATCGGGCATCAGAATATCAAGTAGTACAAGATCAGGTGAACTGCTGCGTAGTTCATCTAACGCTTGTTCCCCACTTAAAGCTGTCACAATCTCCAGCGTATCGTCGAAGGCACGCAACATTCTTGTCAAGAGTTGCAAGACATCTGGATCGTCATCCACCACTAGGACTTGCTTCACGGGCTTGCCCACCGCTTGAATTGCCAGTTCCAACTGAGCACGTCTCACCGGTTTTATCAGATAATCTGTAGCACCCGCCCTCAACGCACGTTCCCCCTGCAGAAACACAGAGCACCCTATAACCGGCGTATCGGGTGCTTCCAGACGAGCTCTCTCAACCACCGACCAGAGCCTCTCGGACGATGGCATGTTGAGTATCAAAGCATGGGCCGGACACTGCTGTAGCTCCTGAATAGCCTGGGTCAGGTTCCCGACGTTCATGAACTCGATCTCGTTCGAATAACGTGCGATCATAGGGTACAGTGCACCTGTTTCGTCACATATGACAACGCGCCGCTTGAGATTAGAACCAGATAGGTCGTTCCGGGATGTACTGGAGGTACGTCTGACCCAAACCCAGTCTCCCCTTATCCAATGTCCTGGTCTAGTAGCGTGCTCCATGGGAGAGCAGATTGGCAACTCAAAGGAAAAGGTCGTCCCAATCCCCAGTTCACTTTCAAGCCATATCCGGCCCCCATGGAGTTCAACAAATTGCTTGCTGATGCTCAAGCCTAATCCACTTCCCCCCTCAGTACGTCCAGGTCGGTTCGTGCTCTGCGAGAAAGGCTCAAAAATCATCTCGACATCCTCTGGAGGAATACCAAGGCCGGTATCGGCCACACTTACAATGACGCAACGGTCACTTCGAACGACTCTTAGAGTAATTCCACCCTCCTCCGTAAATCGGGCAGCATTGCTTAGCAGATTGAGGATCACCTGGCGGATGCGGGTCCGATCACAGTAGATCTCTGGCAAGTCACCTGGAACGCTCACCTGCAGGTCAAGACCCTTCTTATCTAACAGCGGATATACCACCGCCAATGCTCCCTCTATGACCTCACTAAGATCAACCCCTTCTCTGTGCAAAGCCAAACGCCCCACCTCCGCCTGGCTCAGGTCCAGCACATCGTCAATCATGCTAGAAAGGTGTTCGCAGTTGCGGTGCACAATCCTCAAATCCCCCAAGAGCGCTGAGGGAAGTCTGTCTCCATAAACCTCCGGAGTCTCTGCCAGAAGGTCAATAAGCCCAATGATCATATTCAAAGGGGTGCGAAACTCGTGGCTGACCTTGGCCACAAATGCTGCTTTGGTTTTTTGCGCCTCCTCCGCAATCAGACGCAACGCCGCCATTCTCTCGTTGGCCAACGAAAGCTGGCGATTGGTGTGCACCAGATCGTCAAGAGCCTGTTCCAGTTCCGCCTTACGATCCCGAGCTTCTTCCAGCAGACACTGTTCACGTTGAAAGTATTCCCACAGCCACCTACTGAGTTGATACACAGGGCGATATACAGAGTACATAACGCCAAGCGTAGACCAAACCGCCGTCAACGTAACGACAACACTGGCCTGACTTGCACCCGCAACAGCCATTTCTGAGAATACAAACGCCACAGTCTCTCCAACTGCAACAACAACTGCAGCAGGAATACTGATCAGGACTGCAGCAAGAGCGACAGGGACTGTCTTCAAGGTCAAGAACCCCGACATCCCCAACCATTCACTACCAAGATTAACTATGATGAACACCGCGGCAATTGTGAACCATCGACTGACCTTGGGCTTCCAATTATCGAGCCACCAAGCGATCGCCGACACTGTCTGACCCAGCACCCCAAGCAGCAGTATCTTGAAATGCTCAGAGGGATCTAAACCACGGGCTCCTACCAGAACAAACAACACACTCAAGACCATCAGAAAAGCGAGCATCGGTTTATGGGAAATACGTAGCTCGGCCTCAAAGTTTAGAATAGATTTGCCCATTACAGTAACCTCTCCATTAAACTAAGAATCTATCCGCGGATTAAGGAACTTCCCCGCTTCCCTCTCATGAAGAAGGGAGCTGGATTCCAGCCCGTAGGGCCTTGTTCTCTTAACTCGGGCGTAAACGCTCGGGCTTAGCTCGGCACCTATCGTCAGGATTGGGTTGGGGGATCTTGGCCTGTACTCTGTCTCGCCAATCCGCCAACACCCCGCCCATCCGCCGGGCGAGCTGAGGGCTCTCGGCGGAGAGGTCATTCTCCTCACCGAGATCATCCCGGAGATGGTACAGCTCCGTGTGGCCATCCTCGAAGAACTCAATCAACTTATGATCTCCCATGCGCACAGAGGAGCCGGGTGTGCCGCCTTGGTTCCCGTAGTGAGGGTAATGCCAAAATATCGCCTCACGCTGCAGGGCGTCGAACCCGTTGAGCAATGGGACGATGCTCACCCCATCGCAATGCTGGTCCGGCATGAGGTCCAGCCCTGCCATCTCCAACACCGTCGGATAGAAGTCTGGGCTGGTGACGGGCACCTGGCACAGACTGCCCGGCCTCGTGACTCCTGGCCATCTGACGATCAAAGGCTCACGCGTGCCACCCTCGTACATCCAACCCTTCCCCTCCGCGAGGGGCGCGTTGCACGTGGGGGAACCCTCGGCGGTCGCCAGGCCGCCATTGTCTGAGGTGAAGAACACCACCGTGCTCTCGGCCTGGCCGATCTCATCCAACACACCCAACAGCCGGCCGACGTTCTCGTCGAGGCTCTCGATCATGGCCGCGTACGCCGGGTCGGATTGGACAAGGCGGCGAACGATCCGCTGATCCTGCTTGTGCTCACAGGGAAAGAACTCCCCCACCTCGAAGGTCTTCAGACGGTCCAATCCCATAGACCTGGCTTTGGCCCGGTACGTTTGGACCTTCTCCCGCTTGGCCTGGATCGGAATGTGAACCGAATAGTACCACAGATTCAGGAAAAAGGGCCGGCCATCGCTACTGCGGATAAGCCGGACCGCCTCATCCGTCAGGCGATCCGTCAGATACTCCCCCTCGGGACCATCCTCGAGCGTAGGAATACCCCAGGGACTGAAATAGCCATTGTGAGGCATCCCCCAGTGACACCCGGCGACGTTGACGTCAAAGCCATGCCTTTCGGGGTAGTAGGACGACCCACCCAGGTGCCACTTGCCCACGTGCCAGGTGTGATAGCCCCCTTCCTTCAAGGCGCGGGCAAGAGATGTCTCCTCAAGCGCCAGGTGATCGACGTACGGCGCGTCGACGAGTTTGCCCCTCGTCCGGCCTCCGATGAAATTCGTGAGCCCCAGAGTGGCCGGATACTTCCCACTCAGAATACTGGCCCGGGTCGGCGAACAGACAGGGCACGCCGCATAGGCGTCGGTGAAACGCATCCCCTCGTCGGCCAACCGGTCGAGGTTCGGCGTTTCGTAGAACCCGCTCCCGTAGCACCCCAGATCCTTCCAGCCCAGGTCATCGATCAGGATCAGTATGACATTGGGTCTTTCCCGACTCATCTGTCCACCCTCCCGGTGTAATCCACCACGTCCTTACCTTCACCCTAGCGCGAATCAGGGGTACGGGTCGCGCCCAGGGGTCCAAATCGCGCCCATATCCCAGATATCCAACGTCTCAAGCCTGGCACTGCCACCTTGGGCAAACAGGGCCACGCCCAGGCTGTCCTCGCGAGATGGGTAAATCCGGCTGGTGAGACAGGCCCGACCATTGGCGTAGATCTCCACCACAGAGCGATCGAGAAAGACGTGCAGCCTCAGCCTCTCACCAGGCGCCAGGTCGAGCGGCCCTCCTCTCGCGTCACGGTGGACATCAGCACTCAAGCTTGAGCGCTCTCGATCGATAGCTAACTGCCCGGCCACACGGTCGTAGACGACGTGCGTCTGCTCGGTGCCATCGGGGGAGCAGCGTAGCTTGAGGCCAAACGCCCGCGCGTCGCCCGCTTCGAACTCTGCCACGAGCTCCAAGCAATCACCCCGTACATCCTCCAGAACGCCGGCGGACTCCGGCGCGAGGACGACGCCTGTCAATCGGCGATGCCCACCACGCAGGGCTTCCAACTCCGGCGCGGGCTCGATGCCCAGCAGACCGTCGGGGCGCATGGATAGCACACGAGGTAACGACATCACCCCGGCCCAGCTGGCCGCTCGACAGGCCTCGACGTCCCGCCCCTCCTGGATCCAACCAAACATGATGCGCCGTCCTTTATCGTCGAGCAACGTCTGGGGAGCGTAGAACGACGTGTCTCCGAAATCGAGCTTCCTCAGCACTTGGGGAGTGAATTCATGACCAGCGTACGTGCCGACGAAGTAAACGGTGTGAAGTCCTCTCCCCTCTTCCCCCACGTGGGCAGAGATGAGTAGGACGTGCCTATCCCCCAGGGGGAAGAAGTCGGGACACTCCCACATGGTGCCCGTCTGTATCGGTTCAGCCTGGTCTTTGTCGCCGACGAGGGCCGGGTTCAGGTACTCCCAGTGGATCAGGTCAGGCGATCTGTAGAGCAGGACTGTCCCGCCGACGCCTTTGATACCAGATCCAATCGCCTGGTACCAGGTGTGGCCCTCCCTCCATACGCTGTGATCACGGAACCCGATAACATCCAGCTCCTCCGGCGGCCCATCAATCACCGGATTGCCGGGATATTTCTGCCACGTAAGCAAACCGTCCTGACTTGTGGCGACGCACGATCGCTGCGGAAAGACGCCCGTATAGATGAGGGTGGGCACGCCATCATCGTCCACCGCGCAGCCGGACCAGCAGCCGTCTTTATCGGGACCAGCGGGCGTCGGAGCCAGCGCGATGGGCAGGTCGGTCCAGTGCACCAGGTCATCGCTGACGGCATGGCCCCAGTGCATCGTGCCCCACGAGGCATCGTCGGGGTTATGTTGGTAAAACATATGATAGCGCCCCTTCCACTGAATCAGCCCGTTCGGGTCGTTCATCCAGTTGGCCGGAGGCAGGAAGTGGTACTGGGGGCGATGCAGACCGTGGGCCCGTCTCTCTTGCATGATACTCTCCTTCCTTCCGTCCCGATACGTATGTCATCACATACTGAGGCACCGGCCATTATACCCCAAACCAGATGGGGAGCAATCACAAAAGGGACAACACAGATTTGTGGGGTAGGCTCCAAGTGGACGACAGTCCGCGTCTTAATCCAGCCACCAAATAGCACATTCCTGGCCAGAAGCAGGGACTGTCGTCCCTTTCGAGCGTTTTTCTATCCGCTTTGCCCCACAAATCTGCGTAGAGCCTCACAAAAGAGCCTCAAGCGAAAGCGATCGCATTGGGCCTCTGCAGGCACAACAAATGTAACGAAATATTGACAAGCAGCGTAGATGCATGATATAATGCAAACAAGGAGTCGCTTCCCTTTCTATTGGAAGGCAGATCACAACCCAGACCAAGGAGCGCCCATATACGTGGTAGAAGTCGAGGGATTGCAGGAGATCACCATCTGCAGTCCCTCGTTCTATTCGCCCTACAGGTTCTCTGCCATGTGGTGGTCACTACGTCCCAGGAGACACAGGAGGGTATCCTCACATGAACCGACGAAGCCTGACGCTCGCCTTCGCCCTCGCTATAGGGCTACTTCACAGAATCAATGCAGCCCCCCCCGGCCCGCCCGTGGTCAACGTGGACGCCAATGGGGACATCGCACACGCGGCGGCAGCCGTAGGGCACAGAGAACGAGATGCCCCCGCTCATAGGTCCGCCGTTGGGCCAGCAGCGCCGACGCTACTCACCCCTCTCGACGGCGCCAGCGTCTGCGACACGACGCCGCGCTTCGCATGGTCCCCGGTGAGCGGAGCGACCTCATATCGGATCCAGGTGGATGAGAGCTTTGCCTTCTCCTCACCCGAGATCGACCAAACCACCCCCAATACTTCCCACACGCCGGGAACAGCCCTGGAGCCGGGCACCACCTACTGGCACGTGCAGGCCATAAACGCATCGGGGGCAGGAGAATGGTCCTCCACGTGGGGCGTCGTCGTCGAGTGCCCGCCCGCAGCGCCCGTCCTCTCCACGCCTGCGGACGGGAGCAGCGCGTGCGAGGCGAGGCCGACCTTCTACTGGAACCACGTGAGCCGGGCAACGTCCTACCAGATCGAGATAGACGAGGCGACTGATTTCTCCTCACCCGAGATCGTCCATACGACCACCGACACATTCTTCACGCCGGGAGTGGATCTACGACCGGGCACCCAGCACTGGCGGGTGCGGGCTGCCAACGCATGTGGCATGGGGGAGTGGTCCTCCGCCCGAAGCATCACCATCCTGACAACACCCACACAGCCCGGCCTATCCTCGCCCTTCAATGGGGACACGACCAGTGACGACACCCCGACGTTCAGGTGGGATGGCGTGAGCGGCGCGACATGGTATCGCGTCCAGGTGGACGACGATTCTGACTTCGATTCACCCGAGATCAACGAGACCACCGGGGGCACGTCCTATACCCCCGCCAGCGGACTGCCCGACGACGTCTATCACTGGCGCGTGCGGGCGTATAACGAGTGCGGCACCGGGTCCTGGTCAGAGGTTTGGCAGCTCACCGTGGAAACGGCCTGCCCCCCACCTCCACCGCCCACCCTCTCAGCGCCTCCGAACGCCAGCGACACCTGTTCCACCCGCCCGACCCTCGATTGGGGCAGCGCCAGCGGCGCCACCTCCTACCGCATCCAGGCGGACGACGACCCGAGCTTCGATTCACCCCAGATCAATCAGACCACCTCGGACACGTCCTACACGCCAGCGTCCCCGCTGGCGCCCGGTACTTACCACTGGCGGGTGCGGTCCCACAGCCCGTGTGGAGACAGCTCGTGGTCGCCCGTCTGGAGCGTCACGATCCTCTCCACGCCAGGGCCACCCACTCCACTCTCACCGTCAAACGGGGACACAATTAGCGACACCACGCCAGCCTTCAGTTGGGGAAACGCGGACGGGGCAACCTCCTACCACATCCAGGTGGACGACGACCCGGACTTCGACTCGCCGCAGATCGACCAGGCCACCTCCACCACGTCCTACACTCCCAGCAGCGGGCTGCCCGAGGACACTCACCACTGGCGCGTGCGGGCGTCCAACGAATGCGGAACTGGCCCCTGGTCAGCCGTATGGCAGTTGACGATCGAGACCGACTGCCCCACACCTCCCGCCCCGACCCCATCCACCCCCGCCAACGGGAGCAGCGTGTGCCACGCACCACCCACCCTGAGCTGGGAAAGCGCCAGTGGGGCCACGTCATACCGCGTCCAGGTGGACGATGACCCGAGCTTCAGCTCACCACCTCACGCTGAGATCACATCGAACACATACTATACTGTGGAAAGCACGCTACCTGAGGGCACCCATCACTGGCGCGTGCAGGGCCTCAACGCCTGTGGGGCGGGGGATTGGTCTCCCGGGCAGAGCTTCGCCCTTCTTTCTACCCCCGCAGCCCCCACCTTATCTACACCTGCGGATGAAAGCACAATCAGCAGTATCATCCCCACTTTCCGCTGGGTTGAGGTGAGCGAAGCCACGGCCTATCGCCTCCAGGTGACCAAAGGCCTGAGCTTCGATTCTCCCGATATCGACACGACCGTCTCGTATACCTCCTACGCGCCGGACAGCCCGCTACCCGGCAGCAACACCTATCACTGGCACGTGCGGGCTGATAACGCCTGCGGCGCTGGGCCCTGGTCGGAAACGTGGACGTTCACGAGCCCCGCGCCGTCACCCCCAGGGTCCCAGGTCTTGTTGCCTGTGGTGACAAGAGGCTACACAACTAACACACCCAGATCGCGCCGGAAAGTGGTCAGGGTCTCCGCGCCGTTGGGCGTGACGAGCACGTCATCCTCAACGCGCACCCCACCCCGCCCGGGGAGATAGATCCCCGGCTCGACGGTGAAGGTCATACCCGGCTCCAGAACACGCCGGTTTCCCGCGACGACGTAGGGAGGCTCGTGTGTCTCCAAACCCAATCCATGGCCTGTGCGGTGGATGAAATACTCGCCATACCCGGCCTCCTCGATCACCGCTCGCGCGGCCCGGTCCACCTCCTCGGCGGGCACTCCCGAGCCGACGGCGTTCCGTCCGGCCTCGTTGGCGGCCCGCACCAGCTCATAGACCTGGGTCAGTTCGGGGTCCAGCCCGCCGATGGCAAAGGTGCGAGTGATGTCGGCGGCGTAGCCGCTTGTGACGGCGCCACAGTCTACGACAATCGTCTCACCTCGTTGGATCGGACGATCGGAGGGCGTGGAGTGAGGAGAGGCAGCGTTCGGGCCAGCCACGACGATGGGCGAGAAAGCCAACCCCGCCCCGCCAGCCCGCAGCATCTCAATCGTGAGCCGCGAGGCGACCTCCCGCTCCGTCATCCCCACCCTCACCTGGCGCATCGTCCCCTCTAGCGCGTCCTCGGTGACAGAGATGGCACGCCGCATCTGTTCCACCTCGCGCTCGTCCTTGCACATACGTAACTCGGCCAGCACATCCTCGGCCGGCACGATGTGGCATCCCTTCCCGTGCCGTTCCAGCAAGCGCACCTCCAACAGCCGCATACGCAACGACTCCACCCCGACGACGCAGTCCGCCAGCCCCAGGGCGGCGCAAGCATCCCGAAAGGCCGATGTATATCCCTCTTCGTCGGTATAGGCAAACACATCCAACTCAAGCCCGGCCTGCTGCACCTTGGTCGCCTCAAGCACAGGCAGGATGATGGCAGGAGAGCTTTGCATAGGGAACAGCGCCAGGATTGGCCGCTCACTGAGATGGAACGAGAGACCAGTCAGATAAAACAAATTAGGACCAGGCACCAGTGCCAACGTGTCAAGTCCGCCATCGCTGGCCTGCTCCATCAATCGAGAGAGACGGTTGGTGTGCATTGTGCGCCTCCTAGAACAGTCGTAGTACATAAGGCATAAGCAGCTACTCAATATCAGACTACGGACTTCGACACGTCTGATAGTCAGCACCGATGATCAGACGATATGACACTGGCATGTTGGGGTCCGGCGCAGAGATGACGTTGTCGGACGAGACCTGGAACATCCATTGTAGATACGGGATAGCACTCCCCTTGGCAGCATCCGTGAAGTCAATCAACTGCGTGCGGGGATAGTCTCGCCGGTCGGGTTGACCGATGACGGCAGGGAACCCTTCGCGGAAGAGCCGGTCGGCCGCCAGTTGATCCCAATCCGCGCGGCCTGTCCCATTCCACACCTCCACCCTCTGAAGCGTGCGCCACATTCGCCCCTCAGGCACAGGCGCCAACGCCTCACTCACCACCGGCTCAATCTCCTCCCAATTGGGCAGGAATACCGAGCCTCCCCCCGGCGTTGTCCAGGGGATGACGTGCTGATAGCCGATGTTGCGAAAACGTACGTTCTGTTCGTCCAGTTGAAAGGCGACCCCTGCCAACATGGCCACGTCACCGAAGTTCATGTCGGTGACGACCAGACTTCGGAACTGCTCCCATAACTGCGGAAGGCGAGGCAGGAGATCGAGCTGGCGGGCTTTGCGCCAGATGGCCTGCAGAACCTGCTGCTGACGCCGCTCGCGGGCGAAGATGCTGGAGGTCTTGCGCGAACGGGCATACCAGAGGGCCGTCTCGCCATCCACATGGTACACACCCGGCTCCAACACCTTGATAGGATACTCGCCATTCTCATCAGGATAGGGCCAATGGTCCTGCAACCGACAATGAACCGGTATATCCACACCATCCAACGCGTCCACGATGCCGATCAGACCATCGAAGTCGGTACGCACGTAGTGATGCACGGGTATACCCAAGTTGTAGAGCATGGTCTGCTGGACCAGTGCCGGCCCTCCCCCCTCGTATCCGTACAGTTCCCCGTACATATCGGCGAAGTTGATACGGCTCATATGGAACCCAGGTATGTAAACATAGAGATCGCGAGGAATAGAGAGCACCGTCACAGCCGGGACCAAGGGCTGGACGGACACGATCTGCACCACATCTGTGTGCCAGTCGTTCCAGTCAGGGCGGCGGTCGCTGCCCAACACCACGACGTTGATGATATTGGGAGCCATCTCCACCGTCGGCACAGGCGTGGGGACAGCGGTTGTGTCAGAAAAGGTTGGCGTCACGGCGATCAACGCCGGCGCGTCCAGCGAGAGGACATCGAGCGAGGGCTTGGGGGTAGCGGAGGGCAGACGGGTGGGAGTCGCGGTGGGAGCATCAGTAGGGGTAGCTGTGGGCATAGGAGTGGGAAAAGGCAAGGTGGGGGTAGAGGTAGGAGTAGGCGCGCGAGTTCTCGTGGGACTGGGGACGGGCGTGTCCGTCGGTTGGGGCGTCGGCATCGGCGCGGGCACAGGAGTGGACGTGACGGGAGGAAGCGTAGGAAGCGATACAGTCGGAGCCAGTGTTGGGAGCACGAACGCTCGCCCGGGATCGCCGACGATCAGCACCACCACCAGGGCCACGCCCAAGACTGCAAGCGACAAGACAAAGAAGACCATCCACTTAGTACGGGCCATGTCGAGTTTTCCTTACGTCGACCTCCACCGAAGAAAAGCGCTCCCTGTCCGAGTAGCCGCGTAATTGATAGAAGCAACCGCGCCCGTATACAGGGGCGGAAGAACCAATCAACCGCATCATCGCCTACCATTCTAATCCCGTCATTGATATAACGCAACTTCGAAGTTGACAAGTTGAGGAAGGTGTGATACGCTCACAGTCAATCTCAGCAATAGACGAGGTAGAACCATGAGCCGAAGGGTCTCCCCCCGCTTCTGGATCATCCTGGGGCTTGGGGTTGCAGCGATAGCAGGGCTGGGCGCGCTGCTGGCGCTCTTGGGGAGCGGTCCGGGACTCGTCGCCCCCCTCCACACTCCGATACCCCCCACCCCACCCGAAGATCGCGCTGTAGCCAGTATCAACGGCCACTCGATCAGGTATGCCTTCTGGACGGAGGCGGTCCTGCTCGACCAGGTGATGAGCGGACTGGCCGGGCAGCCTGCACCCGCACCCGAGGAGACGTTGCAGCGATTGATCAATGAGCAACTGGTGCTCGGCGCCTTTCCTCCACAAGAAAACCCCACAACAGAGCAGATCGAAGCGCAGATGACGACCCTGGAGCAGGCCTGGGGCGTGGACGACGACGCTGTGACAGAGGCGTTGGAGAGGGCTGGCCTCACCCGAGCGGCGTTAGAGCAGGCGATCGGGCGGCTTCTGAAGACGCAGGCAAGCCTACGGGCGTTACAGGACCAAGGATATGATCCAATGACCTGGCTGGAGGAGCAGCGGGCCAGCGCCAAGATCGTGATTGACCCAGAATTCCAGGGCCAACTCAAGAGCGCGGCGGCCCCTTACATCCTCCCGGGCGTACAGTCGCCCGTGGCGACGGAATCCCCCATTCCCACTCCAACACCAGAGGCGCCGCTCTCACTTTCCACCGTCGTTCCCGCCACCAAGGCCGCCCCTCCCACTCCCGTTCCGACGATTCCTGAAATAGCACCCGATTTCACACTCGATCAGCCAGGCGGCGGCACATTCACCCTGGCAGATCAACTGGCCCAGGGACCGGTGGTGCTGGTCTTTCTTCGCAGTGGAGGCGGCTGAAGCCCCAATCCGCGACTCGGGGAGTTGCAAGACTATTACACAAGGTTTCAAGAAGCCGGGGCAGAGGTAGTGGCCCTAGTGGTGGCGTCGCTCGAATCAGTGGAAGGGTGGTGCCAGAGATCGGCCATCACCTATCCGATGTTGGCCGACTTTGAACGTCAAGTGTCCAAGGCCTACGGGGTGTACAACCTGGAGAACAACGGTCTCGCCGCACCATCCGTTTTCATCATCGCCCCAGACGGGCACGTTGCATGGAGCGAGATCGGAGAACCCAGCGCCCAGACGATCCTGGAACACCTACCGTAAGCCTGCCGCCGACAACCACGGCGGCCAAGAATCACATCTATGCGTTCTCGCCAACGAGACAGCCGAGATAGCAACGTATCCGAACCAACAGTGTTTTAGCAGATAGGCAGAAAAATGGAGCCGGAAGTCGCTGCAGTCACCGGGTTATGTGTGCTTCTGACGGTGTGGTACGGCGGAGGACACTTGGTGAACCGTCGCCGTGGGCAACACCTCTTCCGTTGGCTAGAGGCAGGACTGGACGTACTGGGAAAAGAGCGGGAAGCCGGCTGGATCGGTTCGCCCGCCTCCGGTGCGCGCGTCAACGTCGTCCACGCGGTTCCCCCTTTCCGGCGGCTGGAGATCACACTGCTGCTGGAAAACCGCGAGATCCTGCCACTATGGCTGTTTGACCGCTTGCGCGGCAAACGGGATTGGCTTATAATAAAGGCGACGCTACGTTCACCACGGCGCAGCGAGGTAGATATAACCGCGACCAGGAAGAGATCCACTCGCCGTCAGGGCGGACCCTGGAAGTGGGAGGAGGGACCACATCGATTAGCCGTGGCGTCTCAGGGGCCGGGCGCTGAGAAGCTAGTTTCATTCCTACGGCCGTGGCTAGAGACATACGGCGCGCATCTCCACCGCTTCACCTGGCGCAAGACCGACCCGCACATTCAGTTGCAGATGAGAGTGTCCGGGCTTTTAGATACGCCCAGCGAGACCCTCCTGACCGATCTCCAGGCAGCAGTGTCAGGAAAAACGCACATTAATAGATAGGGTGCATTTCATCTCGGTTTAAATCTGGTTTGTAGTAGGCGATTTATCGCCGTAAAAGCGCGCTGAAGCGCGCACTACAAACAACGCTCAACTCATTTGGAACACACCCTAATAAATAGCAGATTAAGCAGGTAACAATCAGTGACTTGTTTGGTACGATCACCAGTCATCAGGACGGTGAGGTTCCCGGCTGAAACGGGAGTTGTATAGCGATTCGGGGGCGAAAGGAGGCGCGTAGGGAACCTAATGAGAGTGTGTCCAGATAATCTAACCTACATCTAAGTGTCAAGTCATGTTCAACAATCTGTCGCTGCAGAATAGGAGGAGCGATAACCATGAATGCGATTCTTACACTCATCATAGCAGCCATAGGCCTTGGTCTGGGCTACTTCCTCTACGCAAAGAATATCAACAGGAACATCATTCAACCTGATGACAGCAAAGCCACGCCTGCCAGGATGTACATGGACGGAGTGGACTTTACCCCGGCCGCCAGGAACGTGCTCTTTGGCTACCAGTTCAAGTCCATCGCCGCCCTCGGGCCCATCGGGGGTCCCATCGTGGCCGCGCAGTGGGGATGGCTTCCGGCGCTACTGTGGATCATCCTCGGCACCTTCTTCATCGGATGGGTACAGGACTACGCCAGTATCATCGTACCCATGCGCTCAGATGGTGATACCTTCGGCGCGCTGAGCTACAAGCTCATCTCGCCCCGCGCCCGTGGCATTCTGCTGGTCTTCATCTACCTGTACCTGCTGCTGATTATGGGCGCTTTCGGCCAAGTCATCGGCGTCACCTTTATGTCCGACGCCAGGGTACCTGTTGGCGTCCTGTCGGTGATCCTGATGGGACTCCTGGCCGGCCAGATGACGTATAAATGGAAGCAGGATATCATCCTGACCACGGTGGTCACCGTGGTGGTCGCCTTCTTCGGCATCTGGCTAGGGCAGACGGCTGGCATCAGCGGCATCTTCGAGGGACTGAACAATGCCCTGGGCGAAGGCAGCAAGCCCTACTTCTGGTCCATCGTGTTTGCCATCATCTGCTACCTGGGTGCGGTACTCCCCATCTGGCGCTGGGCGCAACCCACCAATTACGTCTCCTTCTGGGTCGTGCTGCTGGGGATGGCAGGAGGAATCCTGGGCATGCTCGTGTGGAGCTTCCAAGGCGGAGCCACCTTCGGCGACTTCCCGGTCTACACCGGCTTCACGGTGGCAGGACTGGGGCCACTGTGGCCGATCCTGTTCGTCACCATCGCCTGTGGCGCGATCTCCGGCTGGCACTCGCTGGTCTCCAGCTCCGGCACGGCACGACAGCTTGAGAAGGAAAGCGACGCGCTGCCGGTCGGCGGCGGAGCCATGTGGTTGGAGATGGTCGTAGCCGTCATCGCCCTGCTGACCGCCACCGCGGCCACCGGCGGGTGGGCAGCATTCCAAGAGGCGTTCGCCGGCGGCAAGTTCGGCGTCTTCGCCGTGGGTCTGGCTAACTTCCTCAGTTACATCGGCATCCCCACCTCTTTCGGACAGGCCTACGGGATGGTCTTCTTGACCATCATGGGACTGACCATCTGCTACCTGGTGGTGCGCTTCATGCGCGTGGCCAGCGCCGAGCTTGTAGGTGAAAACATCCCAGCAATGAGGAACATCCACATCGGCGCCATCGTGGCCCTGATTTTCTCGCTGATCGTGATCTGGACCGGCGTGTGGCAGACGATATGGGTGCTCTTCGGCGGGTCGAACCAGATGATGGCGTCGCTGGCGCTGTTAATCATCACCCTATGGCTGATGTCCCAGGGCAAGAGAGCCGGTTGGACGTTCTGGCCGTTCGTCTTTATGTACGTCACCACCATCGCAGCCTTGATCTACACCGGCTTCTTCACAGCCCTTCCCGCTGCCCTTTCTGGCACGAAGGTGGTGGGCAACATCATCGCCGCTGTCGTCGCAGTCGTGCTGGTCATCTGTGCGCTGATCCTGGGCTACGACGGCATACAGGCAATCGCTCGCTACCGCAGGGGCGAGGCACCAGCCACGGAAGAAGCGTAGTGTAAAATATCGACGATGGGAGGAGCGCCCCCGACCTCCCATCGTCACTGGTACTCCATCAAGTTGATCTTGATAGATGACTCTACGTCCCCTATACTCAAGGGACATCTGGCTCGACATATCGAAATCACTCCGATGAAGCCCTAGAGTCGAACTTCGATAGCTCACGATCCGACCGCTGGAGGCGGTCTACAGTTCAAATGCAGGGTCTCACGCCAGAGAGGATACGAGAAAGAATCCGTCACGCAGTCCACACAGCGGGCGAGATCCTCTACGGAGCCACCGTCTTCGAGTGGGTACGAAGCCTAAGGCAGCAGCGTGGGGAGATAGAGCGACTTTTTGTGCTCATCACTTTTGGAGATATCGTCGGCCTCCCCATTCTGCCCCCCTATTATACCCTCCGGCTCCTGCCCTACGTCGTTCCCGTCCTGAATCGTTGGAAACGGAGCCTCCTGCGCGAGCGAGACCTGACAGATCTGAGCGAGTTAATTGATGGGGTGTGCTAAGGTATCCCCCCGAATTTCTGGAGGTAATATGAGCAAAGAAGAAACGAACGAAGGTGTACTGAAGCGGTTTGGCCGGTCAGCCAAGCAGTTCCTGTATGGCATGGCCGGTCACGACATGACACGCTTTGCGCTCAAGACGCGCGGCAGTATGGAGCATTTGTTCATCCTGATCACCATGGGCGATCTATTGGGCATTCCTATCCTGCCGCCGTACTACTCACTGCGCCTGCTGCCCTACGTTGTGCCACAGATCAGCACCTGGAAGCGACGCATGTTGCGCGAGCGCGACCTGACCGACGCACTGGCATAAGGAGGCGACGTTGTCACTCGCACAAGTCTTTAAGGAATGCCCCGACCGCCGCTACGTCGAGTTCGGGGGCAAGGGCGGACTGGGCAAGACCACCTTCTCCGCCGCCACCGCCTACTGGCTGACGAAGCAGGGGTACAAGGTGCTGGTATTCTCGGTCGACCCCCAGGCTTCCCTCTCCGACATCTTCGAGCAGGACATCTTTGGCAAAGGAGCGGTGGAGATCATCCCCGGCCTCTTCGCCCAAGAGATCGACGCCGACCAGCACATCAAGGAGTATCAGGACGAGATTCGCCAGCAGATTCTCGACATGTACGGCTTCGACGAGATCCCCGAGGAGATTGAGAACTACATTCAGGCTGCCGCAGCGGAGCCGGCTATGGAGGAGAGCGCCATCTTCGACGCCGTGGTAGACATCGTCGTCGGCGGTGAATATGATTACTACATCTATGATCTGGTGCCGTTAGGCCACGCGCTCTACTACCTGAGTATGGCCAGCGTCTACGACGAGTGGATCGGCAAGATCACCGGCCTGCGCGAGGAAATGCAGGAATATGCCCAGGTGGCCGCCATCCTGGAGCGCGAGAAGGAGACAGAGGAAGACAAAATCCTGGCCGAGCTACAGGACATCAAGCACCGGATCAACACCTCCTCTCAAATCCTCACCGATCGAGAGAAGACGGCCTTCTTCTTCGTCGTCACGCCAGAGGAGATGATCATCTTAGACACACTCAAGGCAGCGAAACTGTTCGCCAGGTATAAGGTGCCCACCTGCGGCTACATCGTCAACCGTGTCATCCCGCCGGAATTGGCCCAGCAGGACATCCCAGAGTACCTACGGCATCGCATCGAGATGCAGGAGCAGTACCTGAGACAAATTGACGAGACGTTTGGCGATGACGTGCTGACGCGTGTGCCGGAGTTCGAACGGGATATCACCGGGCTGGAGATGATCGGCAAGGTGGCGGAGGCCCTGTTTGGAGGTGAGGCATGATCACCCCGGAAATCGACCAATCGACCAAGCAATTCCTGTCCGAACACCCACAGATGAAATACGTCTTCTTCGGCGGCAAGGGTGGCGTGGGGAAGACTGTCATGGCCGGCGCAGCAGCGCTGTGGATGGCCCAACAGAGTAAGCACACGCTGCTTGCCTCGACCAACCCGGTCCACTCGCTCACCAGTCTGCTCGATCAAGACGTCTTCGGCAAACCGACGCCGGTAGAGGGAGCGCCGAACCTGGAAGCCTACGAGATTGACACCAGGGACACCATCGAGAGATCGAAGGTAGAACTGACACAAAAGATCGAGTGGTTCCTCAAATACGCCGACATCAAAACGAAGGCTGATGAGTTTGTGGAGTCGGCCACGATGAACCCGGCTTTCGAAGAGTCAGCTATGTTCGAGAACATGATCGACCTCATGTTCGAGGATGAATACGAGGCCTACGTCTTTGACACCGCGCCCACAGCCAACGCCCGGCGACTGTTAGGTATGTCCAGCGTGTATGGCATGTGGGTGAACAAGATGATGCAAAGCCGCGAGGAAGCCAAGTCACTGAAGGAACTCCTATCCTACAGCAAGAAGAAGGAGAAAGACCCCCTGATGGATTACCTGCTCGGGTTCCGCGCCCGGATGGAACGGGCTAAGGAGTTGCTCACCGATGAGGAACAGACGGCTTTCTTCTTCGTGACCCTGCCGGAGGCACTGCCGATCGCCGTCATCAAACGCTTTATCAACTGGTTCCAGGAGTTTGGGATCCCCTTGGGCGGTGTGGTGGTCAATATGCTGATTGACAAAGAGGGAATCGACGACGACGCTCCCGACTTCGTCGTCAATCGCGTCGCTATGCAAGATGGCTACATGGACGAAATCTGGCGTAGCTTCCCCGACGTGCGCGCTGTCGTGCCCCTGTTCGAAAAAGAAGTGCGCGGCGTAGAAATGCTGGAGCGGACCGCCAATCATATATTCGCCTAGACGAACAAAGCGTTTTACGTTCCAGATTTCAGGTTTCTGGCACGCGATAAACCTGAAATCTGGAGCTGCATCACTCGAAACGTGAAGGTTCATATCTTATGCATCCTTCCCTGGTAATCCCGCTGGTCGGCATGCTGTACCTTCTTAGCTTTGGCGCCCTTTCCTACATGCGCCGGCAGGGTTTGTCCACCCGCTTCGCCATTGAGGGGCTGTGCATCACTGCCATCGGCACTGCGTTCACCCTCGCCTCTGTACCGGTGCACCCCCTTCCCTTCCTCATCGTCATCTACCTGGTCACGATGCGCGTCCGGTTGCTGGTCGATATAGGCAACTGGCTCACCTCCCAAAAGCGGCACAGACAGACGTTGGCCCTCTACCGGTTAGCCCTACGCCTATGGCCGGACCCCGTCAGCCGCCAGATCGTGCTCATCAATCGCGGAGTGACCGAATTGTGTATGCAGGAGCCAGACATCGCCCGGGTCACAATTGAGGAAGCACTGGCCAACGAGGAAGTGCAACCAGGCGCACGGTACCTGGCCGCTGGCTACTATAACCTGGGCCTGGCCTGTCGTCGCACGGGACGGGAGGCGGAGGCAATCCGTCGCTTCAACCAGGCGATCGACACGATGCCCAACTCAATCTATGGTCGTGCAGCCAACCGGGCGCTGAGAAGACGCAAGTCTGCAGAGGACTCGGAGACTCCCAAAGTCTAGGAACCGCTCGGAGTCAACACCCGTCGTCGTTCACTTCGCTCGTGCCACGAGGAAAGAGAGGCACGATTTTGGTGGAGGGGGCTTGGATCACGAATGAGCCGCTGAAACCGCCCCGAGGACGGGGCTCCGAGCACTTTCCGAGAGGTCTCACTTACATAAGGAGGTGTCACCTTGCGTGTCATCGAGTCAGGAATCGGGGAACTGATCCAACCTCCCGACCTGGACAATTTCCGTGAGTGGAATCGGGAGAAGAAATCGCGGGCACTGGTGGACAAGGTGATGACGGAGGCGGAGGCGGTCTCCCGCTTCGTCTACGACGGCTGCTACATCGGCACTGAGCTCTATGGCACAGTGCGCTGCCCTATGTCATTGGCGCGGGAAGTCGTGCGGCAGGGAAAGAAGGACCTGCGAGTGGCCGGACAGGGGGTGACTGAACTAGACCTGTGGCTTGGGGCTGGGCTGGTTAAGAAACTGGACATCACGTACATTGGCCTGGAGGTCTACGGCACTTCCAGCGCGCTGCGCCGCATGGTCGAGAGTGGGCAAATAGACACGGTCGTCGAGTGGTCCAACGGCGGCATCACCTGGCGCTTCAAGGCCGCCGCTATGGGGGTTCCCTTCATCCCCGTCCGGGCTATGCTGGGGAGCGATACATTCAAGTACAGCGCTGCCAAAGTGATCGAGTGTCCCTTCACCGGCCAGAAGGTCTGTCTTCTGCCAGCGTTGATCCTCGACGTGGCTCTGATCCACGTCCATCGCGCCGACAGATATGGCAACGCCCAGATCGACGGCATCTCGGGGTTCGCCTTCGAGATGTCACGGGCCTGCAAGCGGCTGATCATCAGCACAGAGAAGATTGTGGATACGCTCGAGATCCGACGGGATCCCGAGCGCACCATCATCCCCTACTATCTGGTGGACGCCGTCGTTCACACCCCTTATGGCTCCCACCCAGGCGAGATGGTCTACTGCTATGAACGAGACGAGGTGCAACTGCGCGAGTGGGTCGAGGCGTCGAAGACAGAGCAGGGAACACAGACCTACCTGGACAAGTACGTCTACGGCGTGGCCAATCACCAGGAATACCTAGAGCTGATCGGCCCAGAGCGACTAGGGCAGTTGCGAGCAGAGGAGGAGGGACGCCGATGAGCGAGGCGGAGTACAATCCCACAGAGCTGTTGATCTGCATCGCGGCGCGGCAGATGCCTGACAGCGTCACGGCCTTCATCGGCACGGGCATTCCCATGCTGGCCGCCAGCCTAGCACAGAAGATGCACGCACCTCATGTCGTCTCAGTCTTCGAGTTTGGAGGGACAGGGGCTCAATTGGTGCGCCTGCCTCGCGCGGTGGGGGAAAGTCGCACGTTCTATCGGGGGGTAGCCGCATCAGGGATCTGCGACATTATGGAGACTGCCACGCGCGGCTTCATCGACTTTGGCTTCCTCGGCGGGGCACAGATTGACCCCCACGGGAACCTCAATTCGACGATCATCGGTCCCCAACATCATCCTCCCCAGGTGCGCCTCCCCGGCTCTGGTGGGGGCAACGACGTGGGCTCCCTGTGTTGGCGCACCATCATCATCATGCGTCACGATAGACGCCGCTTCGTGCCACAGGTGGACTTCGTCACCACGCCAGGCTACCTGGACGGCCCCGGCGCTCGCGAAGAGGCCGGCCTTCCCCCCGGTACCGGACCCTATCGGGTGGTGAGCACATTGGCGCTCATGGACTTCGAACCGGAGAGCAAGCGCATGCGACTCCTGTCCACCCACCCAGGGGTGACGGTGGAGCAAGTAATCGAGAATACAGGGTTCGAGCTGGTCATCCCCAAGGAAGTAGGACGGAACGGGCCGCCGACAGCGGAGGAACTGCACCTCCTGCGAGAGGAAATCGACCCGGAGGGATTCTACATCTGATGCCCGGCTACAAGGTGATCGTCAACCCGGCCGCCGGCCGCGGGGCCGGCGGCCGGGCCGTTCCTCAGGTCGAGCACCTGCTGAATCAGCATAGGCTGAACTTCGACCTCGTATGCACCGAACGCCCATGGCACGCCGCCGAGCTGGCCCAAGAGGCGGCTGTGGATTACGACACTGTGGTCGCGGTGGGCGGCGACGGCACGACCAACGAGGTGCTCAACGGCTTGATGCAAGCCAAGCTCGCGGGCGTAACCCCATGCGCGATGGGCATCTTGTGCGTCGGTCGAGGTAACGACTTCGCCTACGGAATGGGCATACCTCTCGACTTAAAAGGGGGGTGCCAGGCGCTGGCACAGGATCACCGACGCACCATCGACGTCGGCCGAGTGGTCAGCAGCCGCTACCCTCAGGGCCGTTATTTTGGGAACGGCATCGGCATCGGCTTCGACGCCGCCGTCAACGTCGAGGCATCCAAGATGACCCGGTTACGCGGCTTTGTATGCTACTTCGCGGCGGTGCTCAAGACCGTGTTCCTCTATTACAGGGCCCCGACCACCGTGATAGAATGCGATGTTCAGACAATCACCCAGCCCTCGCTGATGATCTCGGTCATGAATGGGCAGCGGATGGGAGGGGGCTTCGTCATGGCCCCAGAAGGCAAACCTGACGACGGCCTGTTCGACCTGTGCATCGCCCGTGAAGTCAGCCGTGCTCGCATCTTCGGACTGATCCCCCATTTTATGCGCGGCACCCAGGCCACCCAGGAACCGATCAAGATGAGACAGGCACGTCACGTCATCGTCACAGCCATCCAGGGAATGCTGCCGGCTCACGCGGATGGGGAGACGCTATGCATCGACGAGCAACGGCTAGAGATGGAGCTCCTGCCGAGCCGGATTGAGGTCATCTGCTCACCAGCGTAGAAATACCAGTCCTATGAATGCTTACACCTGGGCGACCGCAAGGGTACGCCCTACGTAGGGAGAAAATGACAAAGACGCTCACTCACCGAATTGTGACTTCATCTATCAAGGTCATGACAGGTGCTCTGTGTCGGATAGACGCCTCCCAGCTGGCGCGAGTGCCAGACAGGGGACCGCTGATCATGGTCGTCAACCACATAAACTTTCTGGAAGCACCAGTCCTATATACACAACTCCGCCCACGACCGATCACGGTCCTGGCAAAGAGCGAAGTATGGCACAACCCAGCCCTGCGATTCCTGGCTAACCTGTGGGGAGCCATCCCGCTGCGCCGAGGCAAGGCCGACATGGCCGCCCTCCGCCGGGCACTGGAGATA
>Ga0180432_10003389_pt1 | contig 22761 bp, 13 predicted proteins | sample SS_ome_10_FD_132414 | JGI IMG/M metagenome (GOLD analysis project Ga0180432, IMG submission 132414) | Hypersaline lake sediment archaeal communities from the Salton Sea, California, USA - SS_1_MS_2 metaG | ecosystem: Environmental > Aquatic > Non-marine Saline and Alkaline > Hypersaline >...
CAGCAACGGCCGAAGATGGAGGACTACCAGGAATACTTCTACATCGTCGTTCGCATGCTCCACTTTGACGAAGCCGAGATGCGGGTCTCGGCAGAGCAGATCAGCTTGGTCCTGGGACCCAGCTACGTCATCTCCTTCCAGGAGCGCCCGGGAGACGTCTTTGATCCGGTGCGCGATCGCATCCGCCGCGGCAAGGGCCGCGCCCGTCGGATGGGAGCCGACTACCTTGCCTACATGCTGCTCGATGCCGTGGTCGACAGCTACTTCGTCATCTTGGAGCGGATCGGTGAGCAGATCGAGGTGTTGGAGAATCAGTTGCTGGAGAGTCCGACTTCGGATCTGCTGCAGACGATCCACGACCTCAAGCGGGAGATGATCCTTCTCCGCCGGTCCGTTTGGCCGCTGCGCGAGGTGGTGAGCGGATTGGAGCGCGCCGAGAGCGAACTGGTCGGAGATGAGCTCGGGGTCTTTCTGCGCGACGTCTACGATCACACCATTCAGGTGGTCGACGCCGTCGAGTCCTACCGCGACGTGTTGTCCGGTCTGCAGGACCTCTACCTCTCGAGCATCAGCAATCGAATGAACGAGGTGATGAAGGTGCTGACCATCATCGCCACCGTCTTCATCCCGCTGAGCTTCCTGGCCGGCATCTTCGGCATGAACTTCGAGAACATGCCCGAACTCGGATGGAAGTGGAGCTACCCGATCTTCTGGATGGTCATCCTGGCGATCGGCGGGGGGATGATGGCCTACTTCCGCCGGAAGGGTTGGCTCTAGACTAGTACTCGCTCTCCCAGTTGACCTCGATCGCCGATTGCTCCCGCGGACCCAGGAGAGTCTCGATCTTCAGGTGGCGGGAGAGGAAGTACTCCAGGTTGAGGAACATGAGCGCCCGATCCTCCAGCGACTGCTCGTAGCGCAGCAGGGCGCGGCGACTGATGTACTTGCCGATCACGAGCGCCTGGCCATTGCTTCCCTGTCGAAACTGCAGGAAGTCGACCCCGAGCTGTCGCGAGAGCCGGGCTTCGAGCTGGGCGCTGCCGTAGGCGGCCGCCATCTCCGCCGCCCGGCGCTGCACCAGTCCCATCTGATCGCCGTCGAGCTCGTCGACTCGCCGGCCGAAGAGCAGAAAGGCGATGATGTTACCCTCGGACATCTCCGGATCGGAGGAGAGGAGCACCTCGGGCTGCTTGAGCGTTCCGAGGATCCGTACGTCGATGAGATGGCCTTCGATGTTGGACGAGAGCGTCACGTCGAGCGTGGGATTGACTTCCGCCTGCCCGTGAAAGACGACGCGCCCTTGCGCCATCTGGAAGATTCGGCCCAAGAAGACCATCTGTCCCCGCACCGCTCGGAGCTCGCCGGTGAGGATCGGCTCGGTCTCCGCACGGACCAGTTCCAGGTCTCCCGCGAGCTCGACTTCGAGCCCCCGTCCCCGGATCCAGAAGCCGGATGGAATGTTGACCGACAAGTCGAGATCCATCGGCGACTCCCAGGCGGTTCGCTCTCCGATTCGATCCGCGGGCTCCAGCGGGGTGGGTCGGGCGGTCGTGGAGTCCCAGAGCACGGCCGATCCCCGCGTCGCGTGCAGCGTCCGCGGAGGATCGGGGATGCGGAGGAGTCCCCGCCGGACGTCGATCTCGCCGGTCAGACGGGGATGGGAGCGTTGCCCGGCGAGGGCCATGCCCGTGCGTGCGGTGACCCGGGAGCCGTCGGCCGTCGAAAACAGGAGCTCGGGAATGGAGAGGTTGCCCCTCAAGGCGGGATCTCCGGCAGGGCCGGAGGCCGACAGGTGGAGTTGGCAGGTACCGGCCAGTCCGATGTCTGCGGGCAGGAGGGGGCTGAGCGTCGTGAGCGGAAGGCCGTCGGCATCGAGATGGATTTCCAAAGCCTCCGCCTCTCGGATGCGAAGGCCGGGAGGGGCGAGCGACCATGAGAGTGGATAGCGCGCGGATCCGGTGACCAGCGTGTCGTCGGGCGCCGTGATTCGGACCCTCGCGAGCAGCTCCCCGGGCCCCGGTTCCGTCCCGCGCCGGGACGGATGGATGATACGTGGATCGAGACCGGAGCTGCCGGCCAGGGCGGCGGCAAGATCGAGACGGAACGGCCTGAGCTCCGGCGACTCCGGAAACCGAATGGACCCGGAGAAGAACCCGCTCGGGTCCGCCCGACTTCCCCGGACGATCAGCTCTCCGGAGAGGTGGGGGGCAACCCCGGTCGGCGCGCCCTCTCGCCCCCAACGGAGAGGAAGCCGGTTGACCTCAATGTCTGCCTCCAGCTCTCTTCCGTAGGGTTCCCGCCGCTGCCGGCCGCTGGCTTCCGCCTGCGCGACGACCATTGGCCCCAGGCTGTCCTGGACGGTCACGGTCGCACGCGCGCGGCCCGTTCCAGTTGTCAGCTCGAAGTGCGCATCGACCGGCAGGACCCCACCCCAGCGAAGGCCCGTCACTTGCCCGCGGGCCGTGAGCGCGTCCCGCCCCTCCGCGCTCAGGTTCAGTTCCGCGTGACGCGGCCACAGCCCTTGGGGAAGACCCGCTAGGGGGCACTGGGACGGCAGGTCAACGTGGATGCGGGCTTCGCCATGCGCGGTATCCGGTGAGATTGCGCCATGGAGAGTCACTGTCCCCATCCCACCCTCGAGGTGGAGATGCTCGATGGCCAGCGCCCGGGTCTCCGGCTGGTAGCGGAGCGCGAAGGGCGTGGCGTTGCGGAGGCCCTCCGGCCCAAGTCGGATGGCAAGCGAGTCGGTCTCCGCGCTCCAGGCCGAGCCGGATTGAAGGACCGCCGAGTGGCGAAGCTCCAGATCAGGCCCCTTGGCGATCCAGCGGATGCGAGCCGGCAACACGCCCTCCTGATCCTCCAGGCTGGCGAGGGCCACGCGAACTCGATCGATGGGGGTGAGCCGGTTGCGCACACCGCGGGCGGCTTCGACCATTGCCGTCAGCCGACCGCCGCGCCAGAATCCTTCCGCGGAGACATCCGGGACCTCGATGCCCGGCGCCGCCGCCGATCCGCGCGCGCTGAACCGGACATGCGGGGCCGCGGTCGCGCCGTCCAGCGTTGCGGTCGCCCGGCACTGGAGATCCAGGCTATCGGACGCAAGCAGGCCCAGGCGGCGCAAGAACCGGCTATCGGGGAGTTCGAGATCCGCTCGCCCCATCCAGCTGCCTTGGCGGCGTGAGCCGGCGGCCTCGAGCTTCAGACCCTCGAGTTGCAGCAGCAACCGCTCGAGCACCAGATCCTCACCGCCGCGGAGCTCCACGCGGGAAGAATCGAGTCCGTGCGTATCCCCCAAGTCGAGGGTCAGCGAGAACGACGTGGAGTCCCCGAGGGTTCCGTGCGCGGAGAACGATCCCTGCAGCGGCTCGATCTCCTCCAGTCGCGCTCCGGGAGGAAGAAACGGTGTCAACGTTCCAGCTCCGGGCAGGCGCAGGATTCCGGTCGCCTCCGCCTTCCGAGGTGTTCCCCATGCCCTCAGGGCAACGGTATACGGGCCATTCCGCCTCCAAGCGGCACGCAGGGAGTCCATCCGATCGCCGGTGTCGGGGAGTCGAATCGAGAGAACGCTCGGCGGATCGGGCCACTCGCCGCGGAGGCGAAGGCTCATCTCCCCGTCGGGCACGGCATCCATCTCTATGAGGATGTCCCCGTAGTCTCCGGTCACGCGAAGCGGGGAAAGCCGGACCCGCCCCCCTTCGTTCTCTCGGCGCAGGAGGCCGGAGAGGGGCATCGAGGCTCCCGTCGTATCCGCCGGCCGGTCACCGCACCCGATCCAGAGTGGGGAGAGACGGGCGATGAGCGCGCCGGGGTCGGGATCGATCTCTCCGGTGAGCCGGGCCTCGTGTCCGCGAGCCCCGGCGCGTAGCGCGACCGCGATCGCCCGCTGGTGCAGGGCTTCGGTTCTCGCTTGCAGATCGAGGTGCTCCACGGCCAGGTTGCCGACGCGGCCTGCGGCGCGCGCCTCCACCTCCAGGGATGGGGCATCCCGGGGACCGCAGATATGGGCATCGATCTGCATGACCAGGCTGTCGATGCTCAGCTCCTGCGGTGCGATCCGGCTCAGCCACTCGGCGCCGGCGACGGTGATCCGTGCCCGCCCGATCGCGCTGTCGGCGGTAACTCCGCCCGCCGCCTCCACGGTCAGATCCGCCAACCGGAGGGCGAGCGAATCGATGCGGAGGCTTCCCCGGCGGTAGCGAAGGTCTGCCCGACCCGATTCGATCCAGGCACTACGGCGCACGGTGGCGGTTGCCTTCGCCGTCAGGGTGGGGTGGAGGGTCAGCTCAGCCTCCAGCACAAGCGGCACACGCTCCACCGGCGGCCAATCCGCCAGCAGGGAGTCAAGGGGGGGGTAGGCCCTGAGCTCCTCCACGGAGGGGAGACACAACTCGGCTCGGCTCGCAATGGCGTGAACGGTCCCTGAATCCCGGTGGAGCGTGGACGACACATCGATCCCGATGCCGTCGGGGGGAGCGGATCCTCCGGCGGGAACCAGCCGGATCCGCCAGCGATCCGACCCCGGGCTGCTCGCTTGGAACTCCCAAGGCCAGCCGGGGAAGACGTCCCCTCGGCCGCGACCCTCCATCGACCCCGCGAGGAGATCCACCGCGAGCTCGGCCTCGTGTATCGCCCAGGATGGGCCCTCTACGCGCACGTGGGCCAGGTGGAGTCGCGGCGGCCGATCAGCACGCAGGTCGAAGCTCCCCTCGATGTCGCCCGAGAGAGCCGGCTGATTCGGGGCAACGCGGCAAGATGCGACGGTCCATGTCGCCTCATCCAGGCTCACCGATGGAAACCCGGCAACCGCACCAGGTCGGAGGAAGCCTCGGGCCCCGGGGGAGGCCTTTGTCGGAGTCACCTGCGTCCGGAGAGCGGGGACATCGATCCGCAGCCTCCGGCCGCTGGCGCGCCGGATCCTCAGGTCTCGTCGAAGGAGCGAGATCCAATCGACCGAAACCGACAGCGAGTCGACAGCCAACAGCGTGTCGGATTCCACGACCCAACCGGCGCCCTGGATCGTCACGGTTCCCGGCGTCGGCCACCCGAGGCGTTCGAACTCGATGCTTCCCGGGGCGGCCGCACCGACACGGTGAAGAACGGCACGCAGCAGCGCGGTGCGCACGGCGGGAAGACTCAGGAGGAGAACGGCAACCGCAAGCAACGCCAGCAGGGCAATCCCGCCTCGGGCGATCCAGCGCCCCGCGCGTGCTCTGCTCTCCGTCCCCACCGGCATCGCGCGTCTTCTCACCTCCCTAGAACGGATGGCCCACGGCGACGTGGAATGCACTCGTAGGCTGACCGCTCGGCGGATCGGTCAGAAGCGCGCCCCAGTCGGCTCGAAGGGGACCCACCGGCGTCTGGATCATCAAGCCGGGTCCCACCGCTACCTGAAGATCCCGCCTCCTCATCGCGGTGACCTTGCTCCACACCTGACCGACGTCCACGAACACGGCCGCCTTGAATCGCCAGAGAAGCGGAACCCTCAGCTCGAAGGAGCCCAGCGCCCGAGCCTCTCCGCCGACCGGCGACCCCTCGGAGTCAAGGGGCCCCAGCATCCGCCGCTCGAAGCCGCGCATCGACCGTGACCCACCGGCGAAGAAGCGCTGGTTGGGGAGGAGGTCGACCGAGGTTCCGAGCGGAGATGCGAGGCCCAGCTCCATGCGGGCCGCCGCGACCATCGAGTGCGACACTCTCCGAAAGACGGTCGCATCCGCCTCACCGCTGATGAAGTGGCTTTGGGAGATCCCGCCCACCGGGGCCCACTCCACGCCGAGCCCGGCCACTATCCCGCTCGTGGGATTGAGCCGATCGTCGGAGCTGTTTCGCATCCACTTGGCTCCGAAAACCGTGAGGATGCCTCCCTGCTCGAGGAAGGCGGCCGGGTCACCGGTCTTCACCGTGAACGCCTCGTCCGACACCGTGACCCCCACGCGCAGCATGGTGACAAGGCTCGCGCGGTAGACCGTCGCCAGCTCGAGGCGCCGGCTGAAGGCGTCGAAGCTCTCTTCTCGCTGCGTCTCCACTTCGCCATCGAGGACGATCCGGGTGCGGGATCCCAAGACCGCCGGCCACCAAAACGAAAATCCCACCTGCTGGCGAAAGCGGGAGTAGGCCGTGCTCGCCTCGAATCCGCGACCCGCCCGGAGCAGATTCCGGTGTTGCCAACGGGCGTGGGCGCGCAGGAACTCATCGGACCAGTATCCGACGCCGATCTCGAGCGTGCGCGGCCGGCGTTCGATCAGATCGACATGGAGATCGAGGGTGCGGGGACCCGACTCCTGGGTGGTCAACCGGATTTGTCGGTAGAGGTCGAGGAGACGGAGACTGGCATGGCTCTGCCGAATCAGCCCCGGGGTGTAAAGCTCTCCGCCTCGGATCCCCGCCGTTCGGCGAACGAGCGGGATCAGGTCGGCCCGCGTTCCTTGGACAGAGATGCTGCCCAGATGGTAGACATTCCCTAATTCCACAACGAATCGAACCACGATGCGGGTCGGATCGAGGCGCTGACACTCGGCGCGCACCATCGCCCGCGCGTAGCCTTCAGATTCGAGGGTGTTCCGGAGCGCCTCCACCGTTTCTTGGAGTGCCGACTCGGTGAAGATGTCCCCACGCTGTATCAGCAGTGGCGGCTCTCCTACGTCGCGCGTGGCAGGGGGCCAGCCTGTCACCCCTACCTGCTCGATCCGAACCGGTGGCCCCGGTCGCACCCGAAACCGCACCGTGAGCCTGCGCTTTCGAGGATGGGGCAGAAGATCGACGGTGATTGCTGACCGGGGATAGCCGTGACGGGCGAGGAAGAGACGAGAACGCTCAAGGTCCTCGTTCAGCAGTTTGGGATAGAAGTCGGGCTTGACCGTACGATACAGCTTGAACTGGCCCGCGAACGCCAGGCCGCGCCTTAGCTCTCGGGCTAACGTCCGTTCAAGACCGTGGAGTTCAAAAGACGAGATGCTCCAACCTCTGTATGCAGCGGCGTGTGCAGAGTCGTCGGCGGGTCGGGCCACCCCCGTGCTGACGAGGAGAAGAAACAGGCCGGCTGACACCAGCCGAGCGCGAGAGCGTCGCGCACGGGAAGCCCTAACCGTGTATGCACAGCGCAAGAATCGCCACCTCCGCAGGTCAAGCCGGCAAGCTGATCCCGAGGCGCCTCCGTAAGACATTCTGACACGAGCATCATCACCGCCCGGCAAGGATGTCGCAATAGGTCATCGTTGCCACGCACACCAGGAGTGGGCATAATTGCCGGATGATCGAACCCAATCCCGGGCAGCGCGCCCGACTGCAGCGCATCGCCTTTCGCGCGATGACCGAACGAGGACTCCTAGCGGAGTTCGCCCCCGAGGTGCTGGCCGAAGTGGACCGACCCGACCCGTTGCCGGATGCGCTCGGCCCCGTGCGGCGCGACCTCCGGGAGCTACCGTGGTCGTCCATCGACAATGACGACTCCCGCGATCTCGATCAGCTCACGGTGGCCGAAGAACTCCCGGACGGGGCCACGCGCGTCCGGGTGGCGGTGGCGGACGTCGATGCCGGTGTGGCTGTCGACTCGGCGGTGGACGGGCATGCAAGACACAACACCACGTCGGTCTATACTGCAGCGCAGATCTTCCCGATGCTGCCCGAGCAGCTCTGCTACGATCTCACGTCCCTGGGGGAGGGGGAGGATCGGCCGGCCCAGATCGTCGACATGGTGATCGATGCCAGCGGTTCCCTGTCCGGCTTCGAGCTCTACCCGGCCCGCGTGCAGAATCACGCCAAGCTGACCTATGACCGGATCGGCGCCTGGCTCGGGGGGGACGGTTCCCCACCAGACCGGCTGCGCGACGTCGAGGGCCTGGCCGCCAATCTCCGGATCCAGGACGGTGCGGCGCAGAGGCTCCGGCGCGCCCGGCACGGCCATGGCGCCCTCGACCTGGAGACGATTCAGGGGCGCGCGGTCCTGGACGGGGATCAGGTCGTGGATCTCAAGATCGAGCGGGGGAACCGGGCCAAGGAGCTGATTGAGGATCTCATGATCGCGGCCAACGAAGCCACGGCACGCTTTCTCGAGTCGCGCCGCGTTGCGTCGCTGCGGCGCGTCGTGCGGTCCCCCAAGCGGTGGGAGCGGATCGTCGATGTGGCATTCGACCTCGGCGCCGATCTGCCCCCCCAGCCGAACTCCAAGGCCTTGGCCGAATTCCTGCTCGAACAGAGAAGGCGCGACCCCGTACGCTTCCCGGACCTCTCGCTCACCATCATCAAGCTCATCGGGTCCGGGGAGTACATCGTCCGGCTCCCCGGGCGGGCGGACGTGGGTCACTTCGGGCTGGCGGTCAGGAACTACACCCACTCGACCGCCCCCAACCGCCGGTTCCCGGACCTCATCACCCAACGCTTGGTGAAGGCGGCGATCGCGGAAAGCCCCCCGCCCTACGACGCCGAGACGCTGGCTGCCCTCGCGAAGCACTGCACGCGGAAGGAAGATGATGCGGGGAAGGTCGAGCGCCAGGTGGGGAAGTCGGCGGCGGCGCTTCTGCTGGAATCGAGGATCGGCGAGCGTTTCGAGGCCGTCGTCACCGGGGCCGCGGCCAAGGGCACCTGGGTCCGCTTGTTGACCTTGCCGGTTGAAGGGATGCTTGTTGAAGGTGCCCGGGGACTGGATGTGGGAGATCCGTTGGAGGTGATGCTCGTTCGCACGGATGCCGAACGCGGGTTCATCGACTTCCGGCGCCTACGCCGCGGTCACGACTGAGCCCGTCGTATCTTCATCCGGCCTTTGCGATGGCACGCCGGCAAGGCTGTGGCGGCGCAGGGATTCGAACCCCGGACACGCGGATTATGATTCCGCTGCTCTAACCAGCTGAGCTACGCCGCCGGCGAGCGGACACAGTATCGAATCGGCCGGCGGAAGGGCAACTGGATTTTTCCCTTCGCGCCGGCCTCGCGCGCTGGCGCACCGCCTTGACATCGACGGGGGAGGCGACTATAGTGCAGCAATCTAAAACCCGTCAGGACACTCTGTTGAACGGGGTTCGTCATTGCCGCGCGCGCTGAGGGCGAGTGCAGACCGCGAAAAGGATGGCCACCGATGAAGAGGCGCCTTCTTCTCCTAGCGGGGATTCTCCTGGGGCTCGTCCCCGGGGTGAGCCACGCCGAACTGAGTTCCGACCTCAACAACATGGGCAGCTTCGGCATCAGCTTGGGTGGCATGCAGTTTTTCGCCGACAGCGATGCCCGTGAGTACGCCGGCGACGAGTACGGCCCGGGCGGCAGCGCCCAGCTCCGGCCGATCGGCAAGGCGATGTTCCGTTACCGCTGGAGCCAGACCTGGGCCCTGGCGGTCGAGACCGGCTTCGGATGGAACAGCTACCCCGACTCCGATGACCTCGTGCTCCGGGTGATTCCGCTCACGATCGGCTTGGAGCGCCGGATCCGTGATATCTCCGGCGCCGCGGTGTCCGCCTGCTTCGGCGGGGGCGTCTATGTCTGGGGCCTCAGCCGCGAAGGGGAGTATCTGATCGACGCGGAAACCCAGCAGGACTACCACACGGCCGACCCGGGGCTCTACCTGGGGCTGGCCGGCGAGTTCCACGTTGCCCCTTTCTTGACCATGATGGGGCAGCTGACGGCCAACTACATCTACAGCGCTCACAGCAACGACTTCCGCGCCAGCCTGGGCGGGGATGATATCTACGCCGACTTCCGGATTGGCCTCCACTACTACTTCTCCCCCTTGGAGGGGTTGTTGACCAAAGAGCCGGAGTAGAGGTGGCGCAACCCGAGTAGACGACCGGGGGCCGGCGGGCGCATCGTCGGCCCCGTGTTGTATCCATAGCAAGGAGGCTGATTCAGATGGGCGATCGGATCGCACGTGAGGGTCTCACCTTCGATGATGTTCTCCTCTTACCCCGCCGCAGCGGGGTGATGCCGAGCGAAGTCGATCCATCGGTCGAGCTCTGCCCCGGCCTCCAGCTGGCCATTCCCATCCTGAGCGCCGCGATGGACACGGTGACCGAATCCCGCATGGCGATCGCCCTGGCGCGCGAGGGCGGACTCGGGGTGATCCACCGGAACCTCGGCATCGAAGAGCAGGCGCACGAGGTCGACAAGGTCAAGCGCTCCGAGAGCGGTATGATCACCGACCCGGTAACCCTCCCGCCCGATCTGCCCGTGGGCCGCGCGCTCGAGGTGATGGAGCGCTACCGGGTCTCCGGTGTCCCGATCACCGAGGGGGGGCGCCTGGTCGGGATCCTCACCAACCGCGACCTCCGATTCATCGAGGACAACTCGGTGCTGATCCGGGATGTGATGACCCGGGAGAACCTGATCACGGTGCCCGTGGGCACGAGCCTCGAGGACGCCAAACGGATCCTCCACGAGCACCGGATCGAGAAGCTCCCCGTCGTCGACGAGGGCTACCGCCTGCGCGGGTTGATCACGGTGAAGGACATCATGAAACGCATCGCCTACCCGCGTTCGGCCAAGGATAACCTCGGCCGCCTGCTGGTGGCGGGCGCCGTGGGCGTGGGGGAGGAGGCGCTCGAGCGCGCGGCGGAGATGGTCACCAAGGGAGTCGATGCCCTCGCCATCGATAGCGCCCACGGTCACAGCGACAATGTGATCAAGACCCTCCGCTCGCTGAGAAAGCGCTTCACCGACACGCCCATCCTGGCCGGCAATGTCGCCACCGCCGAGGGCGTGAGGGATCTGGCGGAGGCGGGCGCGAGCGTCATCAAGATCGGCATGGGGCCGGGCGCGATCTGCACGACGCGGGTCGTGGCCGGCGTCGGGGTGCCGCAGATATCCGCGGTGATCGAGTGCGCCGCCGAAGCCGAGAAGCACGGTCTCCGCGTGATCGCCGACGGCGGCATCAAGCACTCGGGCGACATCGCCAAGGCGCTCGCCGCCGGGGCCAGCGGCGTGATGGTCGGCAGCCTGCTCGCCGGCACCGAGGAAAGCCCGGGCGAGACGATTCTCTTGCAGGGCCGGACCTACAAGACCTACCGCGGCATGGGGTCGATCGGCGCCATGCAGAAGGGCGCCCGTGATCGCTACTTCCAGGACAGCGTCACCGAGACCCAGAAGCTCGTGGCCGAAGGGATCGAGGGGCGCGTTCCCTACAAGGGGAGCGTCGGCATCCTCGTCTACCAGCTCGTGGGGGGGGTGCGCGCCGGCATGGGCTACTGCGGCGTCCGCACGATCGACGAGCTCCGCACCCAAACCTCCTTCTGCCGCATCACCAACGCCGCGCTCCGCGAATCCCACCCCCACGACGTAACGATCACCAAAGAGGCCCCCAACTACAAAGTCGACTAGCCCCCTTCGCGGAGGCGGCGTGGCCCCGCTCGCCGGACCTCTGTTAACGAAACACCCGCCCCCGGCACGACTCCCCAGTGGGGCGAAGGCCGAGGGCGGGGGCTCGCGGGAGTATGGGAGGGTAGTCCTGACTCCCGAGGCCGGCTTTCCGTCCCCAGTCCGGCGGGCCGCACCGGCCGGGCGGCTGCCGCGAAGGGGGTGACCAGGGACGGTGGCTAGACGGTGTCCTCCTTGAACTCCTCCGGGAACTCGAAGGTGAAGCTCGGATCGAGCTCCTTGATCTCGGCGACCAGCGCCTCGACCTTCGCCCTCGTCTCCTCGGTCGGGTTTGCCTTCCACTCCATGTACAGGTCGAGGAAGTCGTCCTGCTTGGTGCGGAGGTCTTCGGTCTTCTTCGATTCATCCAGGCTCCGCTCGAGGTGGTAGATCTCACCCCGCGAGAGCCGATCCATCAGGTTGAAGTACTCACCTCTCATATGCGAGAGGATGCGCAGGTACTTCTCGAACCCCACGCTCAGCTTCTCCATGACCTCGGTGATCGCCGCGTGCGGGTCGTGGATCTGCTGGCTGTACGTGTACGCAAACCGGTAGTACGTCTTCCCCCGGCCGACGTACGCCTCCTCCGACGGCTGGTAGAGCTTCTTGGCCGGACTCAGCAGCGTCGAGGCGTTCTCCGGATCCATCCCCACCGGGTTGTTGAAGATGCCCAGGGAGACGAGCAGGAAATCCGCGTTGGTCTTGTATAGGGTGTACTTGAGCCGGGCGTCCTTGGATTCGGCGAGACGCCCGAAGACCTCGGTGTCGTACTTCGAGAGGTACTTGCTGGCGCGGCGGACGTAGTCGGGCTTGATGAAGGAGTTGAGAAGGTGCGCGATGTAGACGTTGACATCTTCATCGTAGTAGTCCTTGTTAGAGACCAGACCGGTTTCCATCCGCGAGTAGAGCAGACACTTCATCATGAAGTAGTACGTCGGCTTCAGATCTCGCGAAGTGCCCTTGATCTCCAGGTAGCAGTCGCGCGTGTCCATCTTCCCACTCCCGTTCTCTAGCCTTGGCCCGCCGCTCAGAAATCCGTTGACACTCGATCGCTCCCCTCTCATGTTCTGGCTTGACGAGTTCCGGGGGGGAGTTAAGCAACGGGCATGCCAGGGTCCCGAACCCGCCTGTCGTTCGGGAAGCCGGCGGAGAGAGTTCTGCGGCGTGGGAGTCCGCGGAACGTGCAGCATCACAGCCATCATCCTGGGCCGCCATGTCTAACCTGAAATGCCTCAGTCCTATGGGTTGCGGGTTCCGCGGGCAGCCAAGTGGCTGCTTTGAGCTGGGCTGCGTCGACCACCCCCCACTACGACCTCAAGCTCCTGGGCATTTCGTCCCGGTTTGGCGTGTATCCGCCACCGGTGCCCTCACCGAGCGCCGGCAACGGCCGTGCAGCTTGCACCCTCGCTCGCGTGGGAAGCTGCAATCTGCCGGTCGGTTGGGGGGAGACGGCGATGGCCATCGCCCGTGACATCCCGATCGAGACGCCGCGACGGGGAGGATTCCGCGGCCGGCTGCTCCTCTACTTCATGGGGCCGGTTTTGCTCCTCGGGGTCGGTGCCTTCGTGCTGCTCGAGTTCCTCTACGCCGACGCGGGGGCCGAATTGGCGCTGTCATCCTCCCTGGCCCGGGGGATTCTCTTGGGGATGGTGCTGCTGGGTCTCTCGCTCGCGGCAGCCCTCGCGTTGCAGACCGGGGATCGTCTCACGGAGCCGGTGGCCCGGCTGCTTCGGGCGATCGATGCCGGTCAGGTCCACCTCCTGAGCCAACTGCCCGACCCGGAGGCTGATTGGGAGCTCTCGCTCCTCTGCGACCGCGTCCGGGTGCTCCTGGGGCAGAACCTCTCGGGGGCCAAAGCGGTCGAGGAGCTGGATGCGTTGCGGCGGGAGGTGGAAGCGGTGCTCGATCGGGCCGACGCGGGCGATCTGGGGCCCGAGGAGGAGTCCGCCCACCCGCTCACCCAGCGGCTGATCGAGTACTTCCGATCCCACCAAGAGCGCTGCCAGGAGGCGGCCGCCGGCATCCACCGCCTGCAGGGGGTGGTGGAGCAGGATTGGCGCGAAGAGACGCTCGCGGTGGAGGACATCGTCCGGCGGGCGGAGCGGGCCTTCCTGCAGCAGACCCAGCTGGCCGTCGAGCTGGAGCGTTTGGAGCGGCTGGTGGGTCAGGGGCTGGGGGGCGGGCGGCTGGGGAGCGAGGTGCCGGCGCTGCTCAAGGACCTGCGGTTGGGCATCGAGCGCTGGCGCCACGAGCTCGCGCCCGGCGGATCGGGGGTCGGGAGGATGCGCCAGTGGGAAGCGTGGGTCGACGAGAGCCTGACCATGCTCGAGGAGGCGTTCACCAAGGCGACCCGCGGGGGAGGGGACGCGCAGGAGAGAATGGCGGCGGGGCTCGAGAAGGTCGCCGCCGTGGTGGCTGAGTCCAACCAAGAGGTGAGCGCGCTGTCGCGGGATATCGTTCATCTCCAGCGGGCATGGAATCGCTTGGGTGAACGGCTCCGGACCCTTATGGTTCGCGTGGAGGAAGCGAGGGACGACACCTTCGGGGGTTCCCCGTCAGAGGAGCGTGATGCTGATGTCTGAGGACTCGACACCCGCCAGCGTTCCGAGATTGGTCTCCCTGCTGGGGCAGGTTCTCCAGGAGGTGGGCGGCTTGATGCAGTCGGGCCGTACCCCGGCGCTCCCCGCCGAACCCGCGGAGCCGGTCGAACCCTCCCCGGCGGTCGAGATCGAGCGGGCGGTCGAGGAGGGATTCGATGCCCTCTTCACCAAAGAGACAAAAGCCGCTTCCCCTGCATCTTCCACTGAGTCAGTGCTCTATCTCGTCTACCAACCGCTGTCCGGGCGCCGGGTGGCCGTACCCTGGGGGTGGGTGGTGGACACCCACCTGGATGGCGAGGGCGTCCCGGAGGCGTTCACCTTCTCCCATGCCGGGGAGCGGAAGCGGGCGGCGGTGAAACGGGTGATCGGGGTCTGGACGGCCGATGAGCTTCGCCAGAGCAAGGACCAGGTGGAGTGGGTGGAGGCCCTGGCCGATCTCGAGTCCTCGGCCCCGAGTCCGGCATCTCCCCCCGATCCCCCGCTCACCCTGGAACCGCGGCCCGATCCGGTACCCGACCGTCCCGTCTGGGTTGTTTCCCCGTCCGCTCTCGCTCGCCGCTTCCTCATGCGGCACCTGGACCACATCGGACTCAGCGTCCAGGAAGCGCGAGACCTTGATGATCTCCTCCTTCCCGCCGATCTAGAGAGTGCAGGGGCGCTCTTCCTGGATGAGAGCCTCCAGGAGCACTGGCGGGATCACCCGTCGGCCGGGCAGGCCGACTTGCCGCTCGTGTTCCTCACGGTGGACGGACGACTGGAGATGCCGTCGGCCGGTGGTGTCACCGGCCAGGAGGCCGTGCTGCCGCGACCCTTCGAACGCTCGGAGGTCGAATCGGTCGTCGGTTGGCTACGGTCGGTCTGGTCTGACCGCGGGATCGAGGGATGCGAACAGCATGGAGACGAAGAAGACGACACCTGGCTCTTCGCCGACCCATTCGGGAACTCCGGCGCTCGAGAGCATCCTGGTGGTGGATGATGACGTCCGCGTCATCGAGCTTCTGCAGATCACACTGAGCGGGCGGGGCTACACCGTCCACACCGCATTCGACGGCAACAACGCACTCGAGGAGATCGGCCACCGCAATCCCGATCTCGTCGTGCTCGACGTGCAGCTTCCCCGGATGAGCGGCTTTCAGGTGCTCGAGAAGGTGCGGGAGGCGCCGGAAACGGCCAGCCTGCCGGTCATCCTGATTTCGGGGAACACGTCGAACGAGGCGCGGATCCAAGGGCTGCGCAAGGGCGCCGACGATTACCTGGTCAAACCCTTCTCGCCCCGCGAGCTGATCATGAAGATCCGGCGCATCCTCGATCGCGTGGCCGATCAGAGGGTGCTGCGGGTGCGGAACGAGGCGCTGCAGGAGGAAATCCGGCGTCAGCGTGAAGATCTGCTCCAGGCGCACGCGGAGATGAACCAGAACCTGTTGAGGATCGGCAGCGTGCTGCATCGCGTCGAGCAGCTCAACGAGCGGGGGACCATTTCGGAGGTCTACGCCGGACTCATGCAGTCGGTGCTGAGCGACGTGGGATTGGATCGCGTCTGCGTGCTCCGTCGCGACCGTGGAGAGCGCGTGTTCACGGCCGAGGTTTGGCGCGGCATCACCGACTCCCAGGCCGAGTCTCTCGTGCCGGTGATCGATGACTTCCTCGGTCAGGTTCTGACGCTCGAGGGGCGGACCATGCTGCTCGATGAGCTGGAAGAGTACCCGCGCGCCAAGGACGATCTGCTCCGCTTCTCCGCCGCCGGATTCAGCCATCTCACCCCGGTGCAGATTGGGGGGGAGATCGCGGCGATCATCGCCGGCGGACCGAAGAGCGACGAGACACCGCTCGACCGGCTGGATCTCCATCTGCTCCAAGTGCTGGCAAGGGGGGCGGCGGGCGCGATCCAGAGCGCGGACGCCTTCGATGAGGTCCGCCGGTCCTTCGTCGAGACGACCACGCAGCTCGTCGCCACCGTCGAGGCCAAGTTCGAACCCTTGGCGGGGCATTCAGCGCGCGTCCACGCGCTGGCCATGCAGCTGACCGAACATCTCGGCTCCGCTCGCAGCGATGGGCAGACGGTCTCCTATACCGCCCGCCTCCACGACCTCGGTGCGTTGGAAGAGTACGACGAGCTCTTCGAGCGCGAACGCGTGCTGAGCGATGAGGAACGGGCCGATCTGCGCCGGCGCACCTCGACCGGCGTGGGACGGACCCTGGAGGGTGCGCGGATGCCGCAGGTGGCCGACGCGGTCTATCACCTGAACGAGCACTACGACGGCAGCGGCATCCCCGAGGGGCTAGTGGGCGACTCGATACCGCGGGCGGCCCGGATCGTCGCCGTCGCCAATGCCTACGACGCCCTTACGCATGCCCGGCCCCACCGGCCGGCCTACGAGCGGGACGAGGCAATTCGGCTGATCGAGGAACGCGCCGGGCACCAGTTCGATCCCGAGGTGGTGGCGGTGCTGCCCCAGGCGCTGCGGTCGCTGGAAGGCGCGGCAGTCATCAGCCCCGCTCGACGCCGATGATCCGCGGCCCCCGCTCGGCATCGAAGTAGATGTGGACCCGCGTCTCACCCTCGGCTCGCCGTCCTCGCGCATCGTAGGCGCAGAGAGCCGCCACGCCGTACCGGCTCGGATCATCCCGGTGGCGCCAGTCGGCCGGCAGGAAGGGCATGAGGTCGAACTCCAGTCGATCCCCGCCGCGAGCCTGGAGTCCCAGGGTTTCCCCCAGATCGGGCAGACGGAACTCCAGGACGTACTGCACATCCTGCGGGTGCTTGAGGCCGCGGGTGATGCCCAGATCCTCGACGGTGAGCGAGTATCGACCTTGCGGCGATCGCACGACGCGGAAGTTATCGGCCGCATTGATCTCGGCGAGATAGCTCCAGCCGATCCGGTCCCGACGTTCGGCCAGCACGCCAGTGAGATAGTTCGTCGCGGCGGGGTTGCTCAGGTGGCCCGCCTCGACCGCGGCGCGGATCTGCTCATCCGTGAAGGCGGTGACCCCACGCACGCCCCAAAAGGCATCGGCCCAGTCCGCGCGGCGGAACGGCTCGTAGGCATAGGCCGGTCTCCAGCGGGGGGGATCGAAGCCGCGAACGCCCAGGTCTCCAACACCGCCGAACCGTGTCGCTCCCCGCCTCGCGGCGTAGACGTCTCCGAAGCCCATGGCTCCCCAATTGCGGAGCCACCGGATCCAGTCGACGTAAGGCTCACGCCCCTCCATTCCCCCGGGGTGCGGGTGGGTCATGCGGGCGCCGAGGGTCGCGCCCAGGCCCGTGAGGTAGTGCCGCAGGAAGCCCTGCGGTTCGAGGTAGACATCGAGCGTTCGATCGGTCCGCATCCGCGTGTGATCGAGCCAGGCGGCGAAGACGCGCAAGCCGCGCAGCGAGCGCCGGTCCTCATGCGGGATCCGATCGTTCGCGTCATCGGATCGGGTTCCACGTTCGGCGAAGCCGCCGATCACCCGGCCCTCGGGAAGCCGGCTCGCCGCAACCCGGATCGAGCCCCCGGCACCCTCGGGCGCGAGGCGGGATAGGAATTCCTGCAGCTCGAACGGGTCGAGTGCGCCGGTCTTGCCGAACTCGCTCACCCGCCGGGCATCGGGTTCGGCGGAGAGGTCGGAGATGAGGATCTCGTCGATGAAGCTCGGCAGGACGTTGTAGCCGGCCGCGTGCAGGAGCCGGCTGGCGACGATGATGGCCGCGGTGCGAACCTCAGGGTAGCGGGAGTCGTCGAACTCGAGCACCACGTGCCGGCCCGAGCCCTCAACGGCGATCGCGAACGGCTCGGGACCCTCCAGCCGAGCCTCGATGATCCGCAGCGGCACGCTCCGGTCGATCTCGGACTCGGCGACATTGCCCCAGGAGACGACCTCGGGGGGGAGCGGCCGGAGACCGTTGCGCGGCGTGAACCAGGAAGAAGCGGGGACCTCCTCGCGCGAGTTGACATCGGCGGCCGGGGGATGCGAGCGCAGCGACAACACGTCGTCGACCGGCTGCAGCCAGTACTGATCGATGAAGCTCTGGTAGCGGTTCCAGCCCGAGGGCTCGGGCGCGGGGATCGGGATCGTATCCTCGACCGCCCAGACGGGGGGCTGATCGGCAAAGCGCCCGCTCGCCCAGGCGGGGGCGGCGACAAGCGCGAAAGCCAGCAGCACCCATCCGATCATCGCCGATCCCTCCGGTCGTTCCGGTAAAAAGCGGGCTCCAGCGTGGCGAAAAGGGCCCAGCACTCGTCACTGATTGCCCCCTGCATCCGGAAGAGGAAGCGGTCGTCGGAGAACATGCGCAGCCCGAGGCCCCACGAGCGATGGACGGCGAGGAACTGGAAGTCGAGCAGCCGCGGCATCACCTTGCCGAAGTCGGCAAAGAAGCAGGCCTCGGCGAAGGGGGCGATGCGGTAGCGGTACTCGACCGTGGCGAGCACGGCGGCGTTTTCGCGGAAGCGATCTTCGACGTAACCGCGGAGGCTGCTGGGACCGCCCAAGCTGACCAGCTCGGTGAACTTGATCGGACGGTTCTCGGAGGTTCGGGCCTCCTCGCCGGCCAATCGCAGGGCCAGCACCCGGGAGCCCCCGAGCGGCACGTAGGCATGGCCCTCGCCCCCGTAGCGCACGTAGTCGAGGTTGTCGGCCCCCGTCCCGTAGGCGTAGCCGCAGAATCCCTCGGCCGACCAACCCTCGGTGGGATGGGCCGGGTGATTGCGCCGGTCGAGCGAGAGGGCGATCTCGCCCCAGACGTTCTGGGGATCGATTCGCCAGCCGGGCGCCATGAACTCGCTATGGAACCGGCGTTCGAGACTCCACTCTCCGGGGTCGAGATCCGTGGCCGGGGAGGGCTGGTCACGGTGGATGCCGACCGCCAGATCCCAGCTCATCCAGGGCTCGGGTTTGTAGCCCAACTTGCCCAGGAAGACGTAGCGCTCGTTGGTGTAGAACGTCCGGTAGACGTAGGTCGAGATGTTGCCGAGGCCGAAGTAGCTCTGACGGGAGCGGATCTCGTACTTCGCCGTCAGCCGGTAGTGCCACCCCACGCTCTCGGGGCGTCGGTCGCGAAGGGTGAGGGCGTAGACCTGATCCTCGGAGCCTCCCCAGGCGGCGCGGTAGGTGATACAGCTCCCTTGGTGGAACGGGTTGCCGTGCCCGGCGCGGAAGCCGACGTTCAGCCCCGGATCGGGATCGACGAAGAAGGTGGGGATGAAGTAGCGGTCATCGCGAAACCCGCGACCCATCCGCTCGATGAGCCCCGAGGAGGAGATCGCTCCCGCCGTCACGCGCAACGGGGCCGTGGCGACATGGGTCGCGATGCGAAAAGGGAGCAGCAGCACCCGGGGCAGGAAGAGGGCGGCGTCCTTGCCCGCCTGATCCGGCGGCGAGGCATACCCGCGTGCGCCGCCCGGCTCCGTCGCCGGAGGTAGGTCGCGTGTCGCGTCCTGTGCCGTCACGATCGGGGGCAGCAACGCGAGCAGCAGCAGAGCACATCCTACGCGAAGCGGGCTGTGCTGCCGGTGGGTTCCCACTGCAATCCACTCCATCCTGGTTCGAGCCATCGGCCGGCGGCCAGTCTAGCGGGGGGGCGGTTCCCTGAAAAGCCCTTCTCCCTCTGCTCCATACATCGGCAGGCTCGGGCCGACCATTTGCGTGGCCGAACTGGACCAGCCCCAGACGGGGCTGAACCCCGGGGCGGGATGGCCGATCAAAAGGTACGGATGGCTGTTTGGACCCCGGCTGCGCCCGGCATGCGATGGGCTGATCCCCAGAGGATCCCACCCGGAGTCCAACGCCTGGTGTGGCAGGGGGCCCGTCCCACAACTTGCTTATCATGCTTCTCGAGCGGGTCGGGCCCCGATCACCGTATCGGCCACCAGCAGAACGCGGGTATCTTCCTTCATCCTAGCTCGATAGCTCGAGCCTCCCTGCGCTCTTCGCGCCCCGCAACCCCCCATTGATGCCCGCCCCTTCGGTCGACTAGACTTTGGCGCACGCATTCGACCGGCAAGGAGGGTGATGCCCATGTCCAGTTCGGAGGCCGCTCCGCCGCTGGAGCGGATCCCGCAGCACATTGTTCTGATCCCCGACGGCAATGGCCGCTGGGCCACCGACAAGGGCCTACCCGTGGCCGAGGGCCACCGGCGGGGAGCCGAGGCGGTCAAGGCCTTCCTGCGGGTCTGCCGCGACTGGAACGTACCCTATGCCACGGTGTGGGGCTTCTCGACGGAGAACTGGGAGCGCAGCGGTCTCGAGGTGAAGGCGATCATGCACATCATCGAGGTTTCCCTGCGGCGCAATCGGCGCAACTTCAAGCGCGACGGAATCCGCTTTCATCACCTGGGTCGGCGTGATCGCATCGCCGAGCGCTACCCGCGCCTCTCGAAGTTGATGGCCGACCTCGAGGCAGAGACCCGTCAGAATCGGCCCTTCACCCTGAACCTGGCCCTCGACTACGGCGGTCGCGACGAGGTGGTCCGTGCCGTGAAGCGGTTGCTATCGGAGGGCGGGGATCCGGCGGGCATCCGCTGGGAGCACCTCGCCACCCATCTCGATACCGCGGGGCAGCCCGACCCCGACCTCATCATCCGATCCTCGGGCGAGCACCGCCTGTCGGGGATCCTTCCGCTTCAGGGCGCGTACGCCGAGATCGTCTTCGTCCCGCATTTCCTGCCCGCGCTTCAGGAGAGCGACTTCCGGGATGCGATCCGGGAATTCGGCTCGCGGCAGCGCCGATTCGGACGCCGGCCGATCGAGCTCGGGGAGGAGCCATGACCGTCGATCGTGCGGTGGAGGAAGCCAAGACCTACGTGGCTGAAAACGCCGAGTCGGTGAACCCCGTTCTCCGGCGGTTCTGGGAAGAGAAGCGGGCCGAGTGGCAGCGATTCGGGCAGATCGTCTCCGGTACGGCCGATGCGTATGACCTCCTGACCGCGGACGGCAAGAAGATCCGGGCGGCCCTGGTCAAGCTCGGCTTCGACGCCTGCCGCCACGAGGACTCCCCATCCTCGGAGGTTGGGGATGGAATCTTCCGTGCGGCAGCGTGCGTCGAGGCGCTCCACAACGCGTTTCTGATCCACGACGACATCGTCGACAACAGCGACCTGCGCCGCAACCAGATAACCGTCCATCGCCGGTATGCCAACGACAATCGATCTCGCTTCGAGAGCGACGAGGCGGCCCTGGCCTACGGATGCGCGGTGGCGCTCAATTTCGGGGACAAGGGCCAGGCGTTGGCTCAGGAGCTGTTGCTCTCCTCCGGGTTTCCGGGGGAGGTGCTCTTGCGGGGGGTGGCTCTGCTCAGTCAGGTCACGATCGAGACCGTCACCGGCCAACTGCTCGATGTGGAAGACGTGCCCCTGCGAGAGCTGAGTGAGGAGCAGGTGCTACGCATCCAGGAGTACAAGACCGCCCACTACACGGTCATGTTGCCCCTTCTGTTGGGTGGAATCCTGGCGGGAGCGGGCCCGGGGGTGCGGGAGAGCATCCGCGCCTACGCCATCCCGATCGGGATCGCCTTCCAGATCCAGGACGACATCCTGGGGCTCTACGGCGACTCCTGTGTGCTGGGCAAGCCGGTCGACTCGGATGTCCGGGAGGGGAAGAAGACGCTCCTCATGGTGCACGCCTACGAGGCGGCCAACGCCGAGGAGCGCCAGGTGCTCGAGCGTACCCACGGCAATCCCGATCTCCAGCCGGGAGATCTGCACCGGGTGCGCGAGATCGTTCGCTCGACGGGGGCCCTGGAGCGATCCGAAGCGATGGGGCGAGACTTCGTCGTGCGGGGCAAACAGCACATCACCGGGATGACGGAGTCGGACCACTGGCGGAGAATTCTCGGCGGGCTGGCCGATTACTTCATCATTCGGCGCTACTAGAGCAGTCGTCTGCCGCGTTGACCTCCCGGGGCCGGCTGACGTAAGGTCCCAGTTTGAGCTAAGGCAGCAATCAACGGAGCAGCCAATCCATGAGGAGGTTCTTGTCCACGCTGGTCGCGGTATCCGGCCTGATCGATGCGGCGGCAGGCGTGGTGCTGATCACCCTGGGATGGGATCGGGGGTTCCAGGCTCGTCTCCTGGGCCAGGTGGGAATTGCGCCCGATTCGGAATCCCGGCAGCTGACCTATCTGATCTACATCATCGCCCTGGGCTGTCTCCTGGCGTCCGGAGTGCAATGGGTAGTCTGGCGGTGGCTCCGGGAAGAGAAAGAGGATGCCCACCACCTGCTCAACCTGTACGGCGCATTCGTTCTGGTCGCCGGCGTGCTTCTCCACTTCGCCGTCAACCATGCCATTATTGGTCCGGTCTTCTTGATCCTCGACGCGCTGCGCGGATTGCTGCTCCTCCTCTTCTCGAACATCGTGGCGCTGAGTCCGAGCACGGTGAGCGAGTTGCGCCTGCCGAGCACCCGGCCCTCCTCTCATCGGCGAGATCGATCCCGGACCGATCGCCGCCGGTCGGACCGGAGCGCCGAGCGCCGAACGCAGAGAGAGAAGCCGCGGCCGCGGCCGTCCCGGAAACGAGAGGATGCCGACGAGAAACCGGAGTCGCAGCGCCGGCGTCGCCCCCAGCGCCGACGTCCGAGCAGGGAAGATCGGAGCGACTCGGGCCGCCGTGAGGAGACGCGCGAGACGCGGTCGCGCCGGCGCGAGGAAGAGCGCGAGCCACGATCGCGCCGCCGTGAGGAGGAGCGCGAGCCGCGGTCACGCCGCCGTGAGGAGGAGCGCGAGCCGCGATCACGCCGCCGTGAGGAGGTGCCCGAAGAGCCGCCGCGGACTGAATCCGCCCGTACCCGTCGCCCGCGGCGGCAGGAGACGAAGCCCTCACCCGAAGCGGCGCGAGGTGCGGTCCGCCCGCTC
>Ga0180432_10003390_pt1 | contig 22757 bp, 14 predicted proteins | sample SS_ome_10_FD_132414 | JGI IMG/M metagenome (GOLD analysis project Ga0180432, IMG submission 132414) | Hypersaline lake sediment archaeal communities from the Salton Sea, California, USA - SS_1_MS_2 metaG | ecosystem: Environmental > Aquatic > Non-marine Saline and Alkaline > Hypersaline >...
ACTCCTCTGCGCTCGCGTCGACCGCGAACATGCCTTGCCACGGCTGGCCGTCTCGGTACACGCCCTTGCCCAGGACAGCGCCCTCCTCGCCATACCAGACCCATTCGCCCTCGCGGTAGCCGTCCACGTACCTTCCGCGCTCTTTGAGCTTGCCGTTGGGGTACCACCAGCGCCTCCACACGCCGTCGAGCTGGCCCATATTGTAGTGCTGCTCCCACGTCAGCTGCCCATGATAGTACGTACGTCGCTCGCCATGCCATTTGCCATGCCGCATCTGCTCGGTTAACATTACCCTGCCGTTCCGGTCAAACCAGACCGCTAGGCCGTCCTCTTGGCCGTCCACGTATGGGTGTCGGACCATAAGCCCCCCATCCAGCCCCCCATGTCCCATGTACCACTGCTTCCAGATTCCGGTGTAATGTGGAGGTGGCGGGATCGTGGCGCCCGGGTAACCGGGTTCTACGTCCGCCTGGAAACAGTACACCCAGGGGTGCCACTGCGGGTTGCCGAAGCGCAGCGTGAGGAACGCACCCGCGCACAGGCCGCACACCAAGAGCAACGCGGCCAGGACGCGCGGCCGCCTCGGTCGCCAGGAACCGGACATGGAGGCTCCTTTCGAGTGTGGGTCGGTTAGGTGCCTGAGCTTTCTTGGGGCTTGTCGCACGGCGATCGCGAGGGTCGGGACGGGGTGTAGGTCTCTTGGTCGACGAGCACTAGGCCTCCGGCCACGAGCGCAACGGCCGGACCGGTAAAGGAAACCCAGAAGGCGATCTCAGCGGCTCGCTCGCGGGACACAGGCCGCACGATTTCGCCACGCCCGCTTACAAGTTCATATCCATGGCCGCGCTCAGCCTTGCTTGGTGCGCCGAAGCTTAGGCCGTATGAGGAAGGGACTGCGCAACAGGCCGCGAGCAGCAGGCTGGCCCAGCCCATGAGCTTGATTCGCGGCCGGGCCCAATGGGACTTGGGGGGCGGGCCAAGGTCCTCAGGCCTGTTCCTTTCGCCTATTGGTGCGTACCGCACGAAAAGAACCGCGGCGCACACGGCAGCGAGCCCCAAGGCTAGCACAAAGGAAACTGCCTGAAGCCCTGTAACCTCGAGTAGTTCGTCGCCAAACCGCCCCTCGAGGCGACGCCGGATCACTAGCCCCGCATCTGCGAGGCCCGCGGCAGAGGTCAGGCATCCGAGGACAATCGCTATGCGCTTTCGCATGAGGATCCCTCAACGGGGTGCCCGCGTCCCGCCGGTGCGGCACTGCGCGGCTACGTTCTGTCCCCGATATGCACGAACCAGACGTCCTCGTCAAGCTTGTGGTGACTCTTGTAGCTGCCTACAACCTGATCCGGGCTCAGTGGATCGTCGGTGGGCGCAGGGCTTGGGTCCCGGCCCGCGCGAATACTCGTACCGGAGGGCGCGGAAGTAGCCCACGGTTACGATCTCGACCTGGGCTTCGTCGAGGTAGGTCATTGCACCCCCTCAAGATCGAGTCCAGTTGATGCCGACTCTCGCCTCAAGAACCACGTAAGAAACCAAGCTTGCACGGAGCCTTGCAGATCCGCCACGGTTGTGCCCACGAGAAGGCTCCCCAGTGTCACGAGAAGCAGGACGCCTGTACCAGCAACGAGAATCCAACCAATTACGGGACTAGCTGTCGTCAAGCCAACTCCTGCACCGAGCCCAACAAGAATCAAAGCGCCCAAAATGATCGATACCACCCTGGCGCACCATATCGCCTTCCGGTGGCATCGCCAATACAGGCGCTCCTGAACGCGTTTCTTCTCAGCTCGTTCGACGCCCAAATTCGCCTGAGTGGCACGGTGTGCGGTCTGTTCGGCCGTCAGTTCATCGCTCGCTTCCTTCTTGATCTCAGTCGTTACCCGATCAAGCGTCTCTGTGACCGTCTGGTCAGTTAGCGCGTCTTCTTCGCCGAGGGTTAGATTCATCAGCTCGCGCTGGGCCAAATCGCTACTGCGCAGCAGCTGGTGATCGCGTTCGGTGATGTTGCCTCGTTCCTGGAGTTTCTCAATCTCGGCAAGGTACTTGTCAAGCAGCCCTTTGGACGGTTGAAGCGCCGCATATGAGAACGCGATGACCTCCGTCATGGGGAGCTCTGGCGCACCGAGTGGCGCCTTCAGCCACGCCATGTTCGCCAAGCTGAAGTCGGTGATGACGCTGGAGACTTCACGCGACTCCTCATGACCCTTTCCATACTCGAATGCTGCTTGGGCAAAGCCGCTGTTGCTGGTGACAAGCACGGCCTTGGCGCGCTCAACGTTTCTCGGGGTGTTGCCCGAACGCAGGACGTAGATGCTCCGGACCGAGTTGATGTCGTCTTCTCTGGCTCGTGGGTTGAGATAGGAGACCTCGTCCTCGAGCACGCTCGCGAAGGTATTCTCGTCAATCTGGAAGTCTTTGACATAGCGTGGGGTGGGCACGACCTCGATGTCGGCATCCGCGAGCTTGTCGTCGATCTGCCCGGCAACTACGAGCAGATCAGACTTGGTCGTTCCGGCGCTACGCGCTTCCATGACAATCGAGCCGCGTCCGTCCGGTGAATCTACGAAGTTCGATGCTCCACGAATAACGCGTTCGAGCTCGTCGCGGGAATGGGAGAACGCAGCGATCCTGGCACCTAGGTTGCGCAGCAATGCGATCAGGTCCTGGACAGCAGCCTGCTTCGCCTGGCCCTCAAGGCCGAGCCGACGAACGAGCAAAGGCGTGTCGAAGTAGAAGGTCACCGCCTTGTAAGTCCTCGGAGCCTGTTGGAGGTCCGGGCACAGCAGCGCATTGGCGAGCATATGCCCCTTGACGAGGACCAGGAAGCTGTCGAATCGTTCCGGGTCTGTCTCCTGGAGCGAAAGGACGTACTTGCTCACCAGTACGATCAGGACGTTGTCGTGCTTTTCGATGATCGGTATGGCAGTGCCCCGGAGGTATGCGCGGAGGCATGGGATGTTGAACTTCGACAGAAAGGCACAAATCGCCTGGACCGCCTCCTCGTTGGAAGCGACGGGCCGAGTGGTCTGTATCGCGAAATCCTTGAGCCCAGCAACTACCGCTCGGATGTGACGCTCCGCATCCGCTTTCTCTGTAGCGATGCTCGGGTTCGGCAGGTCGCCAGTGATGCGATACATCCCATGATCGCGAGTCAATGGGTGCTGGCGCGACAGGCGCTTGAGGACCATCTGTACGGCCCGCTCCGGTATCTCCAGTCCGAAGTCATTGCGGATGTGATCGCGAACGGCAGCCCCGGTCACCGGATTCGGCTTGTGGTCGCATAGCACCTGAAGGATGAACGGGCGCAGGTAGTCAAAGTAGTCTCCCCCTTGGTCAATGTTGACCTTGAGCATCGCCAAGCTGGTCAGAGTTGCTGATGACACTGTGACATCTCCTCCGACAGGCCATGGGCTTCAGGCAGCTCGATCTGCCCGCTCAGGAACCTGGCCAGTAGCCTATCGTGCGCGTGGCCGTCTGGGCCGCCGAGACAAGGCCATCCCTGCGCCTTTCCGGCTATGGCTTGCGGGCGTACGGGCCGCTCTGTCCGGCCGAAGCGGGCGCGCCCCTCGCGCGCGGCACACCCCCGTCAGCCCCATCCTAACCTACCACGCGCACGGGGCGTGGACAAGCGGGTTTAGGGGCGCGGGGCCGGCTTGGGGGCGGTGTGCACACACGGATGCGGTCAGGCGACGTAGGCTGCTCTATGCGGTCGCGCGTACCGGCCCCGCCCGCTCGTCGCCCCGCGCGCCTTGCCCGATCCGAAAGGCCTATGCGAAAACCCGCTCACACCCCCTGTCGCTGGAGGAGCTTGCGGATGCGCGCGAGCATCTCGGCGTGGAGCTGGCTCACCCGGCTCTCGGAGACCCCGAGCAGCAGGCCGATCTCCTTGAGGGTGAGCTCCTCCCCGTAGTACAGGGCCACGAGCCGGCGCTCGCGGTCGGTGAGCGCGTCGGTGACGAGCTCCAGGATCTCCGCATCCTCCAGGGACAGGCGCTGCGGGGTGACGGCGCGCTCTTCCAGGACCTCGGCCAGGGACCGCCCGCCCTCCTGCGCGGACACGGGCTCGGACAGGCTGATCAGCCGGCTCGCGCGTTCGCACAGCACCGCGTCGCGGTACTCGTCCGGGGTCAGGTCCGCGGCGCTCGCGACCCGGTCGGGGCCGGGATCCTGGCCCTGCGCTCGCAGGGACTCCTCGGCCTCGCGGATGCGGGTCACCCGGTCGCGGGTCACGCGGCCGAGGCGGTCGTGGTGGCGCAGCTCGTCGAACACCGCGCCCCGGATGCGGGTGATCGCGTAGGTGGTGAACTTGGCCTCGCGCTGCGGGTCGTAGCGCTGGATCGCGGAGAGGAGTCCCATGCACCCGGTGGAGTAGAGCTCCTCGTAGTCCACGAAGCTGGGCAGGTTCATGGCGATGCGACCGACCGTGATCTTGACGACCGGCAGGTACCGCTCGACCAGGGCCTCGTAGGCCTGGGCGTCGCCGCGGCGGTACGCCTGCCACAGGGCCTCGTCCGACGGGCTCACGCAGGGTCCCCCCGGTCCGCGCGGGGCACCCGGCGCGCGCGCAGCGGGCGGCGCTTGCGCGAGCGGCCGCGCGGGCGCAGGTCCCCCAGGGCCCGGCGCACGGCCTCGGGCAGGGCGCGGCGGGCGTGGGGCAGGTCCGCGCGCGCGTGGCGCAGGTGACACAGGGCCAGGGCCGCGGCGTCGGCCTCGTGGTCGGAGGCGAGCGGGGTCTCGAGCTCCAGGAGCGCCTGGACCATGGCCTGGACCTGGCGCTTGGCCGCGCGGCCGTTGCCGCACAGGGCGCGCTTCAGGCGCGCGGGCTCGTACCCGCACACGGGCACGCCCGCGCGCGCGGCCGCCAACAGGGCCACGCCCCGGCCCTCGCCGATGACCAATGCCGCGCGCGGGTTGCGGCCCAGGTACACGTTCTCCACGGCCGCGGCCTCGGGCGCCCAGGCGCTGAGCACGCGGCCGAGCGCGTCCGCGATAGCCACGAGCCGGTCGCCGAGCTCGCGGTCCTCGGGCAGGCGGATCGTGCCCGCCTCGCACAGGCGCAGGCCGCCGTCGCGGTCCTCGACCACGCCGTAGCCGACCGCCCGGGTGCCCGGGTCAATGCCCAGTACGCGCACAGGATCCCCCTTCCGGCTCGCGGACGCGTTGCTCGCGGGCTAGTCTAAGCGAACCCCGGGGCCGGGCCAAGGGATTTCTGCGCCCGACCCCCCGCGCTAGAGTTCGCCCTCGTCGGGCTCGGCATGGGCCTTGTACGCGAGGAGCTCGTCCAGGTGGCCGGGCGCGAAGTTGAGGTCGCGCCCCAGCCGCGTGATGCGCTCGATCAGGTCCTCGGCCGAGGCGCGGTCCTCGAGCCCGGGCGCCGCCGCGCCCCGGCGCAAGGCCGCGGCCCAGGGCGCGACGCGGCTTCGCAGCAGGTACCAGTACCGGTTCTCGATCTCGCCGTTGTTCTCGAAGGAAAGGCCCACCTCGCGGCTGAACCGGACCAGGGTATCGATCTCCTCCAGGTGCGCGGGCTCCGGGCCCTGGGCCAGGCGTTCGAGCAGCGCCAACACGAGCGCGCCCACCTCCTGCGCGCCCGGGCCGCGCTTGACCTCCAGGCCGTACTGATCGGCCTCGGCCAGGACCGCGCGGGCCTCGTCTGCCGCGGACCGGTCCCACCCGCCGGCCGCGCGCAGCCGCGCGCAGGCCTCGGTGAACCGGGTGGACAGCACCGACTCGGACAGGGCGCGCGCGGCCGCGGGCACGGCCACGCGGTGCTCGTGCAGCGCCCCGAGGTACGGGCGCAGCTCGTCGTACGTGCGCGCGAACCGCTCGGTGCACTCGGCCACCTTGTCCCCGAGCACGTGGCCGAAGAGCCGATTGCGCGACTCGGCGGGCAGGTCGCGCAGGTGCACGCCCGTGTCCGCGAGCTGGGCGATGAGCTCGGCCTGCGGCTGTGCGGTCCAGGCGGCGAGCTTGTCGTGGGCCTCTTGTTCCTCTGCGCACAGGTGGACCCAGCAGGCCGGCCCCTTGTCCGGCAACAGCGCGGCCAGGAACGCGCCCGCCGTGGTGGTGTGGAGCCGATGGTCGTCCAGGGTCAGCCGCCCGCGCAACGCATCGGCCCCGTCCAGGGCCGCGCGGTCGGTGGCCTGGAGCCGGACCGTGTACGCATAGGGCGGGGCCTCCAGGTCGCACAGGGCATGGAGCACCACGCACGCGGCCACGGTCTCGGGCGGGCACACGGAGGGGCGCACCTCGCGCGCGAACAGGTCCGCGCCCGTGCCCTGGTCGGCCCGGTTCGACTTCGCGTGCGAGAGCGCGTCCACGAGCAGGGCCTCCAGGTCCGTGTGCGCAAAGGGCTGGGCGAGCTGGGCCGCGCGCAGGGCGTAGCGCATGTTCTGCACGGGCTCGGGCCGGGCGAGGTCCTCGAAGAACCATCCGCACGAGGTGTACATCAGCATGGCGTTGTGCTCGGCCTCCAACAGGCGCCACACCGCGTCCTCGGCGGCGCGGTCGCCGCGCGCGGCCGGGGCGTGGGCCGCGAGGAACCGGTCGTGCACCTCGGCCGAGGGGTCCAGGAGCACGGCCACGTACGCGTCGCGCGCCTCCCACGGGTCGCGCAGCCATCGGGCGCCCGCCTCCTCGAACGCGGCGTCGATGCGCGCGCGCAGCGCGTCGAACGCCGCGCGCAGGGGCGCGCGCCACGCGGTGGTCCAGCCCTTGGCCTCGTTGCGGCCGCACCCGCAGTCGCGCGCCCAGCGGTCCACGCCGTGCGCGCAGCTCCAGCTCGTGCCCTCGCCGCGGGGCCCGGGCGCGAGCTCCACCTCCCAGGCGGGCGGGTGGTCGGCGCGGTACTGCGCGTAGTAGGTGAGGGCCGGTTCGTCCTCTTTCATCAACAGCTCGTGGAAGTACGCAAGGCACATCTCGCCGAAGGGGTAGTGGTGGCCGTAGTCTTCGCCGTCCGTGGCCACGGACGCGAGCTGGGGGCCGGACTGCGATTGGTCGAAGGCCGCGGTGAACCGCTCGAGCATGGCCGCCGCGCTTCGCAACAGGTGCTCGAAGGAGATCGCGTGCGCGAGCTCGCCCCGGTAGAAGAAGACGTCCAGCCACCGGTTCGGGAGCGTCTCGCCCGAGCCTGCCCGGTCGAAGAGCCGGTAGGCGCCGCGCGTGTCCAGGGTCTGCGCGTCCACGTCCTGCCAGGCGCCGCCGGACAGGGGCCGCACCCGGCCGGCCTGGCCCGGGGCGAGCACCACGAACCGCACCCCGTGGTCGATGAGCGTGCGCACCGTGGCCACGTCCACCGCGCATTCGGGCAGCCACATGCCCTCCGCGCGGCGGCCGAAGGCGTGCGCGAAGTCGGCCAGCCCCCACAGCACCTGGGTGCGGCGGTCGCGCTCGTTGGACAGGGGCAGGATCAGGTGCCCGTACCCCTGGGCCATGGCGTTGCCGTGGCCGCCGTGGCGCCGGGCGTTGTGCCGGTCCGCGCCCACGATGCGCGCATGTACGCGCGGATGATGGCGCGCCAGCCACTGGCGAAGCGTAGGCCCCAGGTCGAAGCTCACGTGCAGGAAGTTGTTCGCCAGGCGCAGGATGCGCCGCTCGTGGTCCTGGACGCGCGCGCGGGTGTTGGGCGCGTAGCACTCCGCGGCGATCCGCTCGTTCCAGTCGTGGTACGGGTCGGCGCCGGGCTGGCGCTCGATGACCCCCAGCCACGGGTTCTCGCGCGGGGGCTGGTAGAAGTGCCCGTGCACACAAACGTAGCGTTCGGCGGGCGTGGTCATGACGCTTGCTCCTGCGTGGCCGCGGTCCCGGCCGACCGGGGGAACATGTCCCGCCGCCAGGCGACCTCGCCCCCGTCGGTCCGGATCTCGTGAAACGTGCCGTGGCTTGTCAGCGACCCGGCGCACAACAGCTCGCACCCGAACCCCAGGTCCACGGCGTACGCGCTGTGCAAATGCCCGCACAGGTACAGCCGCGCGCGCAGGGCGCGCAGGTGCGTGCGCAGCTGCCCGGCGTCCTCCAGGCAGCGCTTGGCCGGCAGGCGCACGCCCCACGGCCCGCACAGGGGAAAGTGCCCGGCCACCACGCGCACGGCCGGCCCCCCGGGCGCGCCGGGGCGGGGGGCCGCGGCCGCGAACCGCTCGAGCGCGCGCCACTGCTCCGGGGCCATGCGCCCGCCCGCGGACAAGAGGCCGCGCGGCTCGGCCTGGTCCAGGAGCACGAACTCCACGCCCTTGACGCGCACGCGGTGCACCCCGGGCCCGAGCACCTGGCCCCCGCCGAACTCGGCCATCAGACTGTCCACGCGCGCGTCGGCCTCCGGGTCGCGGATGTAGCGGTCGTGGTTGCCGGGCACGTACAGGACCCGCGCTCCGGACCGGGCCAGGGCCTCCATGCCGAGAAGCGGCGCCTCGAGCTCCGGGACCGAGCCCATCTGCGCGAGGTCGCCGGTGACGACCACCGCGTCCGGGGGGTCGGCGGCCGCGGCCTGGACGAACGCGGTCCACCGGCCGTGATGGTGCGCGTAGCGGCGGTTGAGCATCCAGTTGAGCCACCCGGCCCAGCGCTTGCCGCGCAACTGTCCGATCCGGCGCGGACACGCGAAGTGAAGGTCCGAGCAGTGGAGAATCCGCATCCATGCCCCTTTGTCTGTGCTGCGCTCGCCAAGTTTGCAAGGCGCGTGCCTGGCCCGCGCCCCGCTTGTGTACACGCACGGCGCGCCCGCCGCAAGGGCCGACGCGCTGTACGCAGGCGCGCCCGGTCGACGCCTTGACCCCTGGGAGGCCACCTTCTACCATGAGGCGGCCCGCTTGTCGACTGCTGAGGAGACCTCTGTGCACGTACTCGGGCCCGAAGACCGGATCAAGCACCTACTCGCCCATCCCCGGATCGGCGCGGAGGCCGCGGTGCACGGGTGGGTGCGCACGCGGCGCGAGTCCAGGGGCGGGTTCTCGTTCCTGGAGGTGAACGACGGCTCGTGCCTGGCGAGCGTCCAGGTGGTGGCCGACGGGTCGCTCGACAACTACGAGACCGAGGTGCGCCGCCTGGGCACCGGATGCGCGGTGCGCGTGGACGGCACGCTACGGGCCAGCCCGGGCAAGGGCCAGGACGTGGAAGTGCACGCCGCGCGCATCCGGGTCCTCGGCTGGGTGGAGGACCCGGACAAGTATCCCTTGCAGAAGAAGCGCCACACCTTCGAGTACCTGCGCGGGATCGCGCATTTGCGCGCCCGGGCCAACACGTTCGGCGCGGTGGCCCGCGTGCGCAACCGGCTGGCCGCGGCCACGCACGAGTTCTTCCAGTCGCGCGGATTTCTGTACCTGCACACCCCGATCATCACCGCGAGCGACTGCGAGGGCGCGGGCGAGATGTTCTCCGTGACCACCCTGGACCCGGCCCGGCCCCCGCGCACCGACGCGGGCGAGGTGGACTGGGCGCAGGACTTCTTCGGCCGGCGCACCGCCCTGACCGTGAGCGGGCAGCTCGCGGCCGAAGCCTACGCGTGCGCGCTCACGAACGTGTACACGTTCGGGCCCACGTTCCGCGCGGAGAACTCGAACACGGCCCGCCACCTGGCGGAGTTCTGGATGGTCGAGCCGGAGATGGCCTTCTGCGACCTGGACGGCGACGCGGACCTGGCCGAGGCCTACATCAAGCACCTGTTCCGCGCGGCGCTCACGGACTGCGCCGAGGACATGGCCCTCTTCGACCGGTGGATCGACCCGACCGCGGTCCGGACCCTGGAGCACATCGTGGAAAGCCCCTTCGAACAGCTCTCCTACACCGAGGCGGTGGACATCCTGTCCCAATGCGGCCAGTCGTTCGAGTATCCGGTCTCCTGGGGCATGGACCTGCAGAGCGAGCACGAGCGGTTCCTCACCGAGGAGCACGTGGGCCGGCCCGTGGTGGTGCGCGACTTCCCCAAGGAGATCAAGGCCTTCTACATGCGCCTGTCCGAAGACGAGCGCACCGTGGCGGCCATGGACGTGCTGGTGCCCAAGATCGGGGAGCTGATCGGCGGCAGCCAGCGCGAGGAGCGCGGCGAGGTGCTGGCCGCGCGCCTGGCCGCGTGCGGGCTGGACCCGGCGGACTACTGGTGGTACCTGGACCTGCGCCGGTTCGGGACCGTGCCGCACGCGGGCTTCGGCCTGGGGTTCGAGCGCACGGTCCAATTCGTCACCGGCATGGCCAACATCCGGGACGTGATCCCGTTCCCGCGCACGCCGCGGTCTGCGGAATTCTGAGGCCCCTTACTCGGCCCAGCGCAACAGGCCCGGCAGATAGGGATGGCACAGCTGCGGGTGGCGCGGAAGCACCCGCACCGTGTACCCGAACCGGCCAGAGCGCTCGCAGGTCACCGACCCCCGGTAGCCGACCGCCCCGTCCTCGGCCTCGCCGGCCTGCATGGGCTCGGCCCGCGCTCCGGCCAGGCGGCCCTGGCTGTCCATCACCCCGCAGTAGACCTGCACGGTCACGTCCTCGGGCGTGAGCGCGCCCAGCCGCACGCGGGCGCGCACGTCCAGGGACGCGCCGACCACCAGGTCGCTGTCCGGGCCCTGGACCTCCTCGATGCGCACCTTGGGCCAGGCCTTGCGGACCCGGCCGCGCCACGCGGCCAGGTCGCGCGCGCCGGCCGCGTTCTCTGCGCGCAGCGCGTCGAATCGGTCCATGGCGGGCCGGTACAGGCACTCCAGGTAGTCGGAGAGCATCCGGTTCGTATTGTAGTACGCGCCCAGGCGCTTCATGCTGGCCTTCATCTTGGCCACCCAGTCGTGGGGCACGCCGTCTCGGCCGCGGGCGTAGAAGAGCGGGACCACCTCCTGTTCGAGCAGGTTGTACAGGGCCTGGCTCTCGATGTCGTCCTGCAGGTTCGGGTCCTCGTACTCCTCGCGCCGGCCGATGGCCCACCCGACCTCCGGGGCGTAGGCCTCGTCCCACCATCCGTCGAGCGTACTCATGTTCAGCCCCCCGCCCAGGGCCGCCTTCATGCCCGAAGTGCCGCTGGCCTCCTGCGGGCGGCGGGGGGTGTTCAGCCACAGGTCCACGCCCTGGATCAGGTACCGGGCCACCGCGATGTCGTAGTCGGCCACGAACAGGATCTTGCCCCGGAACCGCGGGTCGCGCGACCAGTGCACGATCTCGCGGATCAGGTTCTTGCCCGCCTGGTCGTGGGGATGGCTCTTGCCCGCGAAGACCATCTGCACCGGGCGCTCGGGGTCGTTGAGGATGCGGGCCAACCGGTCCGGGTCGCGGAAGGGGAGCGTGCCGCGCTTGTACGTGGCGAACCGCCGGGCGAACCCGATGGTGAGCGCCTCCGGGTCCAGGGCCTCCTCGGCCTGGGTCAGGGCCGAGGGCGGCGCGCCCGCGCGGCGGCGCTGGCGCACGACCCGCTTGCGCACGAACCCGACCGCGCGCTCGCGGCGGCGCTCGTGCGTGCGCCACAGCTCCGAGTCCGGGATGTCGTCGATGCGCTCGAAGACCTGGAAGTTCGCAGGCTCCTCGGTGAATTCGGGGCCCAGGTACCGGTCGAACAGGTCCAGGAGGTCGTGGCTGAGCCATCCCAGGGTGTGGATGCCGTTGGGCACCGCGCAGATGGGCACCTCCTCTTCGGGCAGGTCCGGCCACAGGGCGTGCCACATCTGCCGGGTGGTGCGGCCGTGCAGGACGCTGACCGCGTTGGCGTGGGCCGCGAGCCGCAGGGCGAGCACGGTCATGCAGAAGGGCTCCTGGTCGTCGTCCGGGCGCTCGCGGCCCAGGGCCAGGGCTTCGGCCCACTCGATGCCCACGGCGGGCAGGTAGGGCTTGAGGTACTTCTCCACGAGCGCGGGGTCGAAGCGCTCGTTGCCCGCGGGCACGGGGGTGTGCGTGGTGAACACGTCCGAGGCCCACACGAGCTCGCGCGCCTCGGGGAAGCCGAGGCCATATTGTTCGCGCAGGTGGGCGATCCGCTCGAGCGCCAGGAACGCGCTGTGGCCCTCGTTCATGTGGCAGACCGCGGGCTCGATGCCCATGGCCCACAAGGCCCGCAGCCCGCCGACCCCGAGCAGAATCTCCTGGCGGATGCGCATGTCCCGGTCCCCGCCGTAGAGCTGGGCGGTGACCTCGCGCTGGTGGGGCGGATTCTCCGGGATGTTCGCGTCCAACAGGTACAGGCTCACCCGGCCGACCTGCACGCGCCACACCTGGGCGACCACCGTCTCCTTGTCGAACTGCACGGTGATCTGCACGGGCTCGCCCGCCTGGTCGGTGACGCGGCCCACGGGCATGGTGTACCAGTCGTTCTCCGGGTATTCCTCCTGCTGGTAGCCGTCCGCGTTGAAGTACTGGCGGAAGTACCCCTGCCGGTACAGGAGCCCGACCCCGCACAGGGGCAGGCCCAGGTCGCTGGCGCTCTTGAGCGTGTCGCCCGCGAGCATGCCCAGCCCGCCCGAGTACACGGGCAGGCCCTCGTCGAGCCCGTACTCGCACGAGAAATAGGCGATCGGACCCGGCCGGTCGGGGTAGGTCTTCGCGTACCAGGTCTTGGCCTGCATGTACTCTTCGAAGGCCGCGTCGACCCTGTCCATGCTGGCCAGGAAGCTGTCGTCTTGGCAGGCGCGCTCGTACCATTCCTGCGGGATCATGCCCAGCATGCGCACCGGGTTCTGGTACGAGGCCTCCCAGTACTCGCGCCCGAGCCGCATGAAGAGCTGCACCGCCTCCCAGCTCCAGCTGAACCACAGGTTGTACGCGATCTTGCGCAGGGGCGCGAGCCGCTCGGGCAGGTTGGGCAGCACGTTGCAGGTCCAGGTCTTCATGCGTTCTCCTCGCGGCGAGGCCGGCCCGGCCCGCCCGGGTCCGCTCCATCGGGACCAAGCGCGCGGTCCGAGCTCCAGGCCGTTTGCATGGACAAAGCCAACCGCGCCCGAAGGTACACCGGCCCGCGCGCCGGGTCAAGTGGGTAGTCGGGTCGTGACGGCGATGCCCGGGCCCGTTACACCAACCCGGTGCGGCAGGGGTAGGTGCGCGCCAATCTTCGTCTGACGAAGGGTTGCACCTCAAGGCAACCCGTGTAAGCTGTTTCGTATGGTCATGATCGGAGCCGCCAAGTGGATGGCGCGTCATGCAGTGCCGTTCTTGATACTGGGCTATGCATTGGCAGCCGCTGGATGCGCAGAGCCAATCGCGCACGGCGTACGCGGCGGGGATGATTTCCCATCTCGTTACGGGCCTGGCATGGGAGCGGCAACGCCCAGCGCCACCCAAACCGTAGGCGCCCCCGTCCAGGATGACGATTTCGAGCCACCGGAGCTGGATCCTCCGGCTACCGACCGCAGCCGTTCCGTGGCCTCCAACGAGGCCGATCCGGAAGGCCCCGCGGCCTCGAACGGCGCGAACGGGAAAGAAAACGGATCGGAACAGCCGCCCCCGCCGCCGTGGCTTCGCCGGGGCAAGGTGGCCGCGGTGAACCTGGTGCCGGCGGGTTTGATCGGTCTCTATGGCGTGTCCCAATGGGGCTGGGGGGACGAATCCTTCCGCTTCGGCAATGAAGGCGGCTTCGGGAAGGACACGAAGCACGGCGGCGCGGACAAACTGGGGCACGCCTGGATGGGGTACGTTCTCTCGAACTGGCACGGTGACCTATACGAGAACTTCGGCTATTCCAAACAAGAAGCGGCCAAATATGGGACCATCAGCAGCTTGGGCCTGCTCACGCTCGTCGAGGTCGCCGACGGCTTCACCAATGACCATGGCTTCAGTTGGGAAGACCAACTCGCCAATACGGTCGGTGCTTACATGGGTTATCTGCGTCAACGATGTCCGCGATTCAAAGAGTCCGTCGACTTCCGCATGGAATGGAAGCCCTCTCCCGGCTTCCGGGATCGAGTGCGTGACGGGAAATTTGATCCGTTCACCGACTACTCGGGGCAGAAATACCTGCTGGCCTTCAAGCCGGGCGGCATGCTACGGAGCGACAACAAGTTTCTGCGCATGGTGGAACTGCAGGCCGGCTATTACACGCGCGGCTTCCAGGAAGAAAGCGAACCGTATTTCGACGAGAAGTCGCGCCATGTGTTTGTCGGCGTCGGGCTCAACGTCACCGAGTTGGTGCGCCGGATGACCGGCAGCCGGGCCAAGGGCGTATTCGACTACGTGCAATTGCCGTTTACGTCCGTTCGTGCCAGCTCGGAGTTGGACTGATCCGGCGAGGTCGGTCCGGCCCGCCCGGGTCCGCTCGATCGGGACCAAGCGCGGGGTCCGACCTCCAGGCCGTTTGCATGGACAAAGCCAACCGCGACCGAAGGTACACCGGCCCGCGCGCCGGGTCAAGTGGGTAGTGCGTGTATGCGACAGGGCCGAGCGCCGAGCGGCGCGGGCCGGGTACGGACGGCCGCCCGCGCCTCAGGGCCTGGCGCGCGGCGGTCGGGACGGGGCGCCCCTCCGCTCGTAACCCAGGGAGGCGGCCACCTGCGCATCGAGCAGGGCGTTGAGCTCCCGTATCGCCGGTTCGCTGAACTCGTCCAGGTATCGCTCGGCCAGGTAGGCGTCGCGCTGCTCGCGGGAGAATTCGCCGGATTGGTCCACCTTGGCGATCGCGTTGGGCAGGAGGCGCGCCAACCACTTCGGCCGCATACCCGTGCGGGCCTGTAGGCGGGCGAGGGCCGCACGCGCATCGCGAAGCAGGTCCGCGTAGCGCACGAACATGATCCTGTCGGTCTCGCGCGAGAGCTCCAGCCACTTGCCGTAGAACAGGTTGTATTCCTGGATGTAGTGGTGCGCCGCCTGCGGCCAGTTGCACCGCTTCGCCCAACGCGCGTAGCTCAAGAACCAGGAGTACGGGTCCTTGGAGATGACGAGGTAATAGGCCGGCACGACATCGAGCCGGCGCTCCAGGTCCCGGATGCTGTGGACCCGGATGTCGTTTTTGTACAGGGGCTCCGGGATGAGGTCCTTGTCCTCATACAGGCGCACATGCTTGTGCATGGGCGAGCTTCGGTCCTGGACGGCGCGGTTGCGGATGCGCACGCGGTACTTCTTCTCCAGGAGCGCGGCCAGGAAGTTGGTCCCGCTTCGCTGTAGGCCGTAGTGCAAGAGGTCCATGCGCCCTCCCTGGACCGGGGCTGGGGCGGTCCGAACCCGAGCCCCGCGACATGCGCGGGGAGGATTGGCCGACGCGGGTTGCGGTTACTTCGCCGCGGTGTAGCAGTGGTAGGTGCGCGCGGCCTCGAGCTTGAGGAGCGCGGCCACCGCGTACCCGGAGGTGCGCAGGTGCACGCAGCAGAACGGGAGCCTCTCCCACGGGGTGAGCCCGTAGAAGGCGCCGGCCACCTCGCTCTTGTCCGTGTCCGGAACCTGCAGGGACAGCAGGTGCGCGCCCGTCGCCGCCAGGGCCTGGCTGTGCACGGGCTCGCCGAGCGCGGCGTGCAGGTCCGCGAGCTCGATGGCGACCGTGCCGCTCGCGTCTCGGTACACTCGGGGCTCGCCGAACGAGCCGTCCGGGTGCTGCACGGACGCCATCCAGTCGAGGTAGCGCTTGGTCGCGTCGAGGTACCGCTTCTCTCCGGTGATCGCGTACGCCTTGAGCAGGGCCAGGGACGAGAAGTCGTCGTTGTACACGTGGCGCCGGTCTACGTACCCCCGGGCGTCGGGCTGCGGAGAGACGGGCTCCTGGGCGTCGAAGTCGTAGGTGAGGTTGAGCTCCCCGTCCGGGCGGATGAACGCGCGCGCAAAGGTGTCCAGCCCCGGCAGGGCCAGGTCCTCGAGCCAGGTCGTCTCGCCCGTGGCCTGGTACAGGTCCAGCAGGAAGGCGAACTCGCCGCCACAACAGGATTGCCCCATGGCGCGGCCTTCGGCACGTCGGTTCGGCCACAGCGGAAAGGCGTGGCGCGCGTCGAATCGTTCCTTGCGGAAGCGCTCGGCATAGACCAGGGCGCGTTCGAGCAGGTCGGGGTCCTGTAGCGGGGCGCTCAGCTTGGTCATGGCCCAGGCGGCCGTGGTCGCGTCGCGGTTGGGGCCGAAGATCCCGTACCCCGGGATGTCGTGCCAGATGAGCCCGTGGTCCGGGTCGCGCGGGTTGAGGACCTGGAGGAGCTTCAGGTATCCGGCGGCCAGGCGCGCGGACTCGAGGTATTCCTCATCGCCTGTGCGCTCGTAGAGCATGTGCGCGGCCATGGCCGCGGTGGCCGTGGTCCAGCACACGCTGTACTGGGCGCGGCGCCGCTTCTTGGCCCCGGGCACGAACCCGACCGAGCTCTTGCCGCGCTTGAACCGCAGAAAGTAGGCCTGCAGGTATCGCCCGCGGTTCGCGTCGTCCACGGCCTGGACCTGGTTGCGCAGCATCCACGCGCCGCACCGCAGCGCGGCGTCGCGATACTGCTCCTGGGTGGGCGCGTGCGTCGGCTCCGGGGGCATGGTCGGTCCTGGCTGGGATCAGTCCGACAGGGCGTGGTCGGCGAGCGGGCAGTTCGCCGCGTGGTGCAGGAGCACCTCCACGGCCCCGATCTTGGGAAGCGAGGTGCGGGCCATGAGCGGGATGCGGGTGTGGCGCTCCACCCACACGCGCGTGGCGCCGCGCGCCACGAACAGGTTCGGCGCGTACGGGCCGCCGGCCGCGCTGTCCTCGAGCTCGACCACCAAGGCCTCGAACTCGCCGAGGCCCGGCAGGCTGATCCGGTCCACGTGCTTGGCCGTGACCTCCAGGAGGGCGGTCTTGCCCCGGCGGCCGACCGCGATCTCGCGGGTCTCGCCCGGTTCGAGGGAGAAATGCCGCAGGTAGTAGACCACGGACAGCGGGTCCTGCACCGGTCCCGGGATGGGCCGGGGCGGGGGCTGCGGAGCGCGCGTCTCCTGGACCTCGGTGCGCACGGGGCGGTAGTACTGGAGGTTGCGGTCGTAGTCGAACTGCACGTAGTCGTTCGCGGTCGAACCGCCCTCGCGCAGGTCGCGCACGTACAGCACGGACCGGCCGGTGTCCGCGTCCACGTAGCTGCGCACCCGGTCCTCGACGTGGTAGAACGTGCTCAGGAAGTCGTTGCTCGCGGTCTCCAGGGACAGGTAGTAGGTGGGCCGGCCCGAGACGCTGGTCTTGCGGTTCACGGACAGGGTGGCCTGTCCGGCGGCAAGGCCCTTCCACTTGATCCCGTAGACCAGGCGCTCGCCGATCTGCGCGACCTGGGCGAGGTCCCGGGCGGGCATGTCCACGTGCGCGAACCGCTGGCGCACGGTCACGGCCGCGGGCGCCACGTCCGAGTCGCGCCGCGAAGCGGACCCTTCGGCGCCTTCTGCGGCCCACGCCGCGGGCGCGGCCAACCAGAGCGCGATACAGAGGCAGGCCCGGAGGCGACCCCTCACGAAGCTCTCCTTGCGCTGTGCTGTCCGGATCGGTTCCAGACGCCTATGCTGCAACCCCGACCTTATCCAGCCCCGCAGGGCAAGTCAAGGGCGGAAATCGCAAGCGTCCTTCGCCGCCGACCGGCGGCCGGCCAAGCGGCGCGGCGCCCGGGGGACGCCGGGGGTCAGGATTCGTCGCGATGCGCGCGGATGGCCTTGCGGGTGAAGATTTCGCGCACCTGGAGGCCGAACCGCTCCCGCACGATCACGGCCTCGCCTCGGCCGATGGTGATGCCAGCGGCCTGCAGGTCCAGGGGCTCCTCCGCGGACTTGCGGAACTCGATGATCGCGCCGGGAACCAGGTCCATGATCCGCGACAGGCGCATGGACCGCTCGGCCACGGTCACGTACACGGGAAGCCGCATCTTCATGATCTGCGCGACGTTGTGGCCCTCGGGACCGGGCGGCGCCTCTGCGGGCGCCTGCGCCACGGCCGCGGCGGGCACCACGAGCAGGACCTCTGCCTCGGGCAGGCCCTCCACGGTCAGGTCCGCGCGCGCGGCCACGTACTCGCCCGCCTCCAGGGCCTCTGCGGCCGGGGTCTCGGACAGGTCCACGACCCGCGATTCGCCCGCGTCCACGGCCAGACCGGTGCGGCCCTCGGTGCGCGCGGCCTCCGCGGCCTTGGTCCACAAGTCGGCCGCCGCGGCTTGATAGGCCTCCAGGGCCTGGTCGTCGAGCTCGGCCGCCTCCAGGTCCGGCTCGCCGCCTGCGCTTGCCGCCTGCGCGCAGGCCGCGACCCCGGCCGCAAGCTCGGCGCCCAGCGCCCAGTACGCGGTGCCCGTGCCCGCGCCGCGCCACGCGGCCGAAGAGACCACGTACCGGCCTTCGCCCCCGCCGAGCACGGCCTCGGGCCCGCCGCGGAGCACGCTGGGCTCTCCGGGCCGGACCGGACGCTTCAGCTCTTCGGTCCAGGCCTGGGCCGCGGCCTGGAGCATGGCTTTCAGAAGCGCCTGCGCAGCGTCCTCTTCGGCTTCGGCCGCCGGCTGAGCCTCTTCGCCCGCGGCCTCCGGCTCGGCCTGCGACTCGTCGGCCGGGCCTTGCGCCTGTTGGCCCGGGGTCTCGGGCTCCTGCGCCTCGGCCTCGGCCTCGGGCTGGTCAACGGCCTGGTCGTCCGCGCTCTGGCCCGTGTCCGCGCCCTGTTCGGGCGAAGGGGTCTGGGCCTCGTCGCTCGCCTCGGGCGGGCGGTCCGGGGCCTCGTCCTGGGAGGGGCCGTCGGCCTGGTCGGGCATGGGATCAAATCTCCTCGTCGATCGCGGCCCGGCCCACGATGCGCATGGCCTTGCGGCCCTTGCAAACGCCCGGCCGTCCGAGGAACTTGGGCTTGCCGTTCACGGTGAGAAGAAGCGGCCCCCGGGCGTCCTTCTCCGTGGTGAGGATGTCGCCGGGCTTGAGGTTCAGGCACTCGCGCAGGGTGATCGAGGTCTGGGCGATGTACCCCACCGCCCGGAGCTCGGCGCGCTCCACGCCCTCCTGCATCTGGGTGAAGCTCTCGTCCTCGGCCCCGGCCTTGCGGTAGCTGAACCACGTGCCGATGGTCGAGAACTTGCTCATCACCGGCTCGATGACCGGGAAGGGGATGCAGAGGTTCAGCATCCCGCTGCACTCGCCCATGCGCAGCTCGAAGCAGACCAGGATCACCACCTCGTTGGGCGGCACGATCTGCATAAGCTGCGGGTTGGACTCCGTGGCGGTGATTTTGAAGTCGATGTCCAGGATGGTGCTCCAGGTCTCGCGCAGGTACTCGAGGATCATCTCCAGAATGCGGCTGATCAGGCGCTGCTCGATGATGGTCATGTCCCGCTCGGGGATGTGCACCTCGGCCGACCCGCCGCCGAGCAGCTTGTCGATGATCGGGAACACGATCGAGGGGTTGATCTCCAGAACCATCTGGTTCTCGAGCGGCTCGCAGGTCATCAGGTTGAAGCACGTGGGGTTGGGCAGGCTCATGATGAACTCTTGATAGGTGAGCTGCTCGACGGAGGCCATCTTCACGTCCACGATGGTGCGCAGGTACGCGGACAGGCTGGCACCCAGCTTGCGCGCGAGCACCTCGTGAAGCATCTCCATGGACCGGATCTGGTCGGTAGACACGCGCTCCGGGCGCTTGAAGTCGTAGACGGCCACTTCCTGGGCCTGGGGCGTGGGCTCGCCGCCGCCCACGGCCTCCAGGTCGCCCTCGTCCACGGCCGCGAGCAGCGCGTCCACCTCGTTTTGGCTCAGGATGTCGGGCATGTCAGCTCACTCCGGTTCGGTGTCCGGCGGCAGGACGACCAGGTACTCGCCCGGCCGGCCCCAGCCGAGCTGTTCGCGGATGGCGCGCTCCACGGTGGCCGGTTCGCCGGCCAGGAGCGCATTCGTGCGCCGCTCCATGCGCGCGACGCGGCCTTCCAGGTCCCGGACCTCGGCGCGTAGCGCGGCCTCGCGCGCCCGGATCCTGTGCAGCCGCGCCCACCCGGGCGCCACGACGCGCGTCCACGCGAGAAGCGCCAGGAGCGAGAAAAGGAGCGCCGCCTCCACGCCCAGGCGCCTGCGCGCGCGGCTGGGGGCCTCGGCGGAGCCGGCCGCTCGGGGAGCTGAGTCCATAGGTCCCTCGCAACACTGGGCCCTGCGCAAGCGTGCGGTGCGGGCCCGCGGACACGACGTCCGGGTTTCTCCCCTTCCTGTATCGACCAGACGCGTTATCGGTCTTTAGCGTCCCTCGCGCGCGCCGCGGAGTCAAGCCCGGGTCCGGGCAAAGGGCGCGCACCCGGCGCCAGGCTGTTGACCCGGGCCGAACCGGGCCCTAGAATCGCCTGGTCCGGGCCCGGGCCAGAGCCGAGCGTGTCCACCAGTGTATGTACGCATCCGGCGTTCGGACCTTTGCAGGAGAATCGCATGGTTTTGCGGGGCAAGGCCCTGGCGGCCGTGGCCGCCGTGCTGGCGGCGGGCCTGGTCGTCGCCGCATGGGCGTGGCGCGCTGCGCCGCTGGCGGGCGCGCGGCCCTTGCCCAGGTCCGCGCCCGCGCTCGACGCGGCCCGAGCCGCGGATCGTCCGGGCGAGGACCGGGACTGGGCCCGGTTCAACTACGAGGTTCTCGACGCGGCGTGCGCCGGGGACTTCGACCTCACGACCACGGTCCGCCGCGCGGCCGAGCCTACGGGTCCGGCGGCCGGGCGCATTCTCGTGCACTTCGCGGACCGAGAGAACTACCTCGCCCTCACGGTGCGCGACCGGGCGGCCGAGCTCGTGCGCGTCTCGTCGGGCGTGGCCGTGGTGCTCGCGCGCAAGCGGGCCGAGGCAGAGGACGACGCCGCCCTGCCGCCCGGCGAGGAGGTCGACTTTCGGATCAAGTGGCGCGCGCCGCGGCTCGTGGTGCTGCGCGCGGGGCGGCTTCTCTTCGACGTGCGCGCGCCGGGCATGGCCCCGGGCCGGGCCGGTGTGGGCCGGCCGGTGGACGGCGGCGTGGAGGTGGCCCGCCCGGTGGTCCAGCCCGTGGCGCCCATCACGGTCACCGATGACTTCATGCGCTCGCCCGGCGATCCGTCGGCCTGGTCGCCCGCGGGCGAGGGGTGGTCGGTGCGCTCGCTCGAGGCCCCGGCCCGCAGCACCAACGCGTTCGTGTACCAGTGCCGGTCGCGCGCGGGCAGCGTGTCACTGACCGGCCGCGCGCACTGGGACGCGTACCGGGCCGCGGTGTCCGTGCACGGGCCCCCGAAGGGCGCGATGGGCGTGCTGTTTCACGCCCGGGACGCGGACAACGGGTACCTTTTGCGCTGGACCGCGCGCGGATACGGCGGCGAGGAGGATGCAGGCGCCCTGACCCTGATGCGGCTCTCGGACGGGGCCCGGACCGAGCTCGCGCGCAGGCCCGGCGGGTACGCGCCCGGGCGCTGGTACCGGCTCGAGGTGCTCGCGGGTGAGGGCCGTGCCGTGTGCCGCGTGGACGGCCGGCTGGCCGTCTGCTATGCGGCGCCGGACCTGTGGGGCGGGCGCGTGGGCCTGTTCGCGCAGGGGCCTCAGGCCGCGGAGTTCGACGACTTCCAGGTGCAGACCCACCTGGGCACGTTCGGCAGCGAACAGGAGCCCTCGTCCGAGGCGCGGTGTGTGCGCGGGCGCGCGCCGCGGCTGTTCGGCCGCGCAGGATGGGACGGGTACGCGTTTGAGGCCTCCCTCGCCTTTGCCCAGTCCGAGCCGCGCACCGCGCGCCTGCTCGCGGCGTACAACGACCCCTTTGACCACGTGGTCTACGAGGTCACCGGCACGCGCGAGGGCGTCACCCACCACGCGCTGCGCCGCGTGCACGGCGACCCGGACTCGCCCGAGCTTCTCGACGAAGCCGATTTCGGCGACCAGGGGACCGGCGCCTCCGTGCGCGCGCGCGTGGTCCTCGACCGCGGGGTGGTGACCGCGTCCGTGGACGGCGCTGGCGCGCTCGTGGCCCATGTGGGCCGGGACGCGGTGGGCCCGGCCGGGCTCGCGCCCGGGCCGGTGGCCTACGCGGACCCGGCGCTGCGCCCGGTGCGCGCGGCCTTGCCCGTGACCGGTGCGAGCCCGGTGTTCGACGCCGAGGAGCTCATGGCCGCGTGGAGCGCCGCGGCCGCGCAGTGGGACCGCGCGAACAGCCCCGACGAGCGCTACGACCGGGTCTACTGGCACAAGGCCCTGTTCTTCGGGCCCACGCAGCTCGAGGCGCTCCTGCCCCAGACCGCGCGGCCCGAGGTCGGCGCCGAGCTCGCCCTGTCCGTGGCCAAGCCCGCCCGCCCCCGCAGCCCGTACAACGGGTACACGTTGCGCTGGCGGCCCGTTCCGCCGGAGGGCGCGGACGTCGCGCTCTTGCGCGCGGGCGAAACCGTAGCCCGGGCGCGCGTGCCCGGGGCCGACCGCGCGCGCCGGGTGCACCTGCGCCAGGCGGGCGCCATGCTCGTGGGGTATGTGGACGGCCGCGCGGTCCTGGCCTGGCGCGACCCGCGGCCCCTGGACGGCGAGCGGGTGGCCTTTGCGGTGCGCGGACTCGCCCAGGAGCCCGGACAGGTGACCGCGTTCAACGCGAACCTGCGCACGTATTCGTTCAACAGCGCGCCCGTGGACTGGCGCGTGGGCGGCGGGGTGTGGGAGGTCACCAACCGCTGGGAGTGCGACGACCGGTGGGCGTTCTGGTCGGGCATGCCCCCGGGCACCGCGCTGCGCCGCGCCAACGCGCTGGTGCGAAGCGGCACCGCGCACGGCCGGTGGAAGGCCGACTGCCTGCGCGACCAGGTGCGCCGCCTCGCCGACCGGCACGACCGGCACGTGGTGCTGTGGCACAAGCAGGCCCTGCACGGCGACCAGATGGTCGAGGTGTACATGGCCCAGATGATGGACCGCGCCCGCGGCGAGTACGAGGAGTACATGCGCGACTTCAACGTCACGATCTG
>Ga0180432_10003391_pt1 | contig 22755 bp, 16 predicted proteins | sample SS_ome_10_FD_132414 | JGI IMG/M metagenome (GOLD analysis project Ga0180432, IMG submission 132414) | Hypersaline lake sediment archaeal communities from the Salton Sea, California, USA - SS_1_MS_2 metaG | ecosystem: Environmental > Aquatic > Non-marine Saline and Alkaline > Hypersaline >...
AGCCTTCAGTCAGCGTTGGACAGCGTCTTACGCCCGGCATTGAATCAAATTCCGTGTCCTCCTGCGCCAGCTACTCATCCGTCTTCACCTTTGGAACCTTCTTCCCCCATCCAACGTCTAATTAACAGCAGACCAGCATACGATGAACGATATCAGGAGGCAAGACATGAGAATCCAATCGCCTTATAGGCCATCCATCACCGCCATCATCGCGATCGTCATGCTACTGGCTACAGCCCGGCCCGCCCTCGCCGACGGGATCATCATCCCGGAGCCACCCCCGTGGCCCGAACCGCCCCCGCTGCGGGAGACCTGGCTCACCATCCGTTACCATCGCGTCACCGTCAGCATCGGGGACCAGGTAGCGGTCACCCGCGTCGAGCAGGAGTTCCTCAACGAGCACGAGTGGGAGGCCGAGGGGACCTATGTATTTCCACTGCCGGAGGGAGCGGCGGTCTCCGAGTTCATCATGTGGGTGGATGGGAGCCCAGTCGAGGGCGAGATCCTCCCGGCCGATGAGGCGCGCGCGATCTACGAGGACATCGTACGCCGACGGCGCGACCCGGCGCTCCTGGAGTACGTCGGGCGCAGCGCTGTCCGAGCTCGCATCTTCCCTATTCCCCCAGGAGGTTCACGCAAGATCGAACTGGAATACAGCCAGGTGCTGCCGGTAGAAAACGGCCTGGTGCGTTATGCCTACCCGTTGGGCACCGAGAAGTTCTCCGCCCGGCCGCTGGAAGAGTGCTCCATCCGCGTCGAGATCCGCTCCCGCGACGCGATGCGCGCGGTCTACTCTCCCACGCACCAGGACCGGGCCTACATCGAGCGAGATGGCGACTACCAGGCCACTGTCGGCTACGAAGAGATGCACGTCCTGCCCGAGGAGGACTTCGAGCTGATCTACACCGTGGGACAGGAAGACATAGGACTGAACCTGTTGACCTACCGTGAGCCACCCGAAGATGGATTCTTCCTCCTATTGGTCGCTCCCTCAATCGAAGCGGGGAAGGAGCAGGTGGTCCCCCGCGACGTCATCCTCGTGCTCGACACCTCCGGTTCGATGGAGGGACAGAAGTTGGAACAGGCCAAGGACGCGTTGACCTACGTGCTAGAACACCTGAACGAGGAGGACCGTTTCAACGTCATCGCTTTCGCGACTGGATTGCGACAATACGCACACAGGCCGCGGCCCGCGTCCGAAGCCCGCGAGGCCGCCGGATGGGTGGAGCGGCTGGAGGCGGTCGGCGGCACCGACATTAACCGCACGCTGTTGGAGGCACTGACACAGGTGAACAGCTTGGCCGCAAGCGAAGCGACGCTCACTGCCGGCTCAGAGCGACCTGCGGTGCTCATCTTCCTCACCGACGGCCTACCCACCGAAGGGGTGACCGAGATCGATCAGATCCTATCCAACGTGGAGGCCACCGCACCCGACAACGTACGTCTTTTCCCCTTCGGTGTAGGCGACGACGTCAACACCGTCCTCCTGGACACACTGGCCGAGCAACACCGGGGAGCAACCGGCTACGTGCGACCCCACGAGCGAATCGACGAGGACGTCTCCGGTTTTTACGCCAAGATCAGCACACCGGTTCTGACCGACATTGAACTGGACTTTGGCAAAATCCTGGTCGAGGACACCTATCCCCACCCGCTCCCCGACCTGTTCGCCGGCACGCAGTTAATCCTGACGGGCCGCTACCGGGAGAGCGACGCGACGCGCATCACGCTTACGGGCAAGGTGAACGGCCAGCGTAGAGAGTTCGTATACGAGGGCGCCTTACGAGCCACGGGCGGCGATGCGTTCATCTCCCGCCTGTGGGCCACGCGCAAGATCGGCCACCTGCTGACCCAGATAAGGCTCCACGGCGAACGACGGGAATGGGTGGACGCGGTCGTCGCGCTGAGCGTCCACTACGGCATCGTCACTCCTTATACCTCATTCCTGATCGAGGAGGAGGATGTCCTGACCGAGCAAGGACGCGCAGAGGCGGCGGAGAAGTACATGGCCCTGCCGACAATGGCCGCCGTTGGCGCACCAGCGGTGGAGATGGCTGAGGAGGAGGCCACGATGCGCAACGCCGACTCGGCCGGCGGTGGTACAGTTCCAGAACAGGCCGCGCAGATTCTGCGCCTGGCAGGCGAAAAAACGTTCGTACTACAGGATGGAATTTGGACCGACACAGCCTTCGATCCATCGCAGATGGCCACCATCCAGGTCGGATTCGGCACCGAGGGCTACTTCGACCTGCTGGCAGCACGGCCGGATTGGGGTCAGTACCTCGCGCTGGGAGAACACGTCATCTTCGTCGCCGACGACGTCGCCTACGAGGTGGTGACAGGCGAGGGCGAACCCGTGGATATACCACCAACGCACACACCCGAACCTACACAATCAACGGCAGAGCCAACCGGTCCTGATCAGGCGACGATCACGCCCGCACTTGGGGACAGGCCGGTCGCGGAAGGGCGGCCTAGCACCGGCATCTGCACCAGCGCGACAGCGCTGGGTGTCGTTGCTTTAGCTATGACGGCGCTGAAACGCCGGATACGGGAGAAAATCAAGGGATAGTTCCACATTCAACCGATTTTTTCGGGGCACGAGCTGCCATGAACGAGTTGACCTATCCACAAAATCGTATATACTCTAATTGTCTTCAGACAACACAGCCACGGGAACACCTTGCACATGCGCATATGCGAAAGAGACCGGAACAGTAACGAAGGCGTCGTAAAAGCATAACTTCCCGGTATCAAGCCTCCGAGACAAGGACCAGAAATCTTGAGGACGGGAAGTTATTCCTTGACAGCCGCCAAGGCAGTGGGTCATCTAAGGAGAGGGATTCGATGACAATGCCCGCCCACCGTCAAGGTGTGGCGGGCGTTTCCTCGGCCCGGCCTCGACATTGTTGCAGGCCGACTTACGTCTCAGGTCTTCGTACACGCCTGGCGCACCGGGGGATATCCAGGATGGAAGATAGAGATAAGACTAAGGAACAACTCATCCGCGAACTGGTCGAACTGCGCCAAACGGTTGCCAAACTAGAAACCCTGGAAAGCAAACACCGACGGACAGAGGAGACGCTGCAACAGCGCAACCGCGAACTGGCCCTGCTCAACCGGGCCAGTCGAGTGCTCACCTCCACCCTCAATCTGGACCTGGTGCTCGCCACTGTCCTGGAAGAGGCACGTGGCCTGCTGGGTATAGCGGCCTGTTCAGTCTGGTTGATCGACCCAGCGACGGGCGAACTGGTCTGCCGACAGGCCACCGGCCCCCAGAGCGAGATCGTGCGCGGTTGGCGACTGGCACCGGGTCAAGGAATCGCAGGCTGGGTGGCCCAGCGCGACGAAAGCCTGATCGTACCCGACACCAAAGCCGACGAGCGTCACTTCAGAGGCGTAGACCAACAAACCGGCGTTCAGTTACGCTCCATTCTCACCGTTCCATTGCGGGTCACGCAGGAAGTAATCGGGGTGCTTCAGGTGGCAGACACAGAAACCGATCACTTCCAAACGGCTGACTTGACGCTGGCAAAATCGCTGGCTGTAACCGCCGCGGTCGCGATCGAGAACGCGCAGCTATATGAGCAGGCTCAGCGCCGCTCCGAGAGCCTGACTAACCTCAACCAGGCCTCGCAGGTGATCGCCTCCTCGCTAGATACGAAGGACATCGTGGAACAGATCGTGGAACTGGCGGGGACTGTGGTCCACTCGGACTACACCAGCGTGGTGCTGCTGGATGAGGAAAGAAAACCGGTGAGAGAGACCGAGCACTTCCATCATATGCCTCCCATATCGCAACGCATCCGCTACGGAGGCGTCACTCGCTATGTGCTGAGTAAAGGCAGGCCCGTGGTCGTCGATGTCATCTCCGACGACGGAGAGATGAGCCCTTCCGTCCGTCGCCCCGACGGAGAGGCGATCAAAGCCAATCCCGTCGCCGTCAGGGCTGGCATTCGCTCGTTCGCCGCCGTGCCGATCCAGGCCAAGGGAAGGACGATGGGCGTGCTGTTCACGCACAGCCTGAGGCCATGTGCTTTTCGGGGGCAGATTCCGCTCCTGAACACCTTCGCCAACCAAGCCGCTGTGGCCCTGGAAAACGCATGGCTGTACGAGCAGGCTCAACAAGAGATCACCGAGCGCAAGCGGGTGGAGGAAGCACTACGGCAGCGCACGGCCCAGCTAGAGGCACTGCGTGAGGTAGGGCTGGAACTCACCGCCCAACTGGATTTAGACGCTCTCCTCCACTCCATCGTCTCTCGTGCCGTTGAACTGTTGGGAGGCACCGCTGGCGGGCTCGATCTCTACCGCCCAGACCAGGACGTGCTGGATTTGGTCGTGTCAATCGGCCTCGGCCACACGCCCACCAATGCCTACCTCCGACGGGACGAGGGCATCGCCGGCAAAGTCCTGGAGATGGGCGAACCGTTGATCGTGGATGATTACAGCCAATGGCCGGAGCGACCGGACATGTGGGAGGGATATCCCCTGGCAGCCGTCATAGGTGTGCCGGTTCGGTGGGGGGAGGAGTTCCTGGGCGTGATCATCGTGGCGACGGAAACGCCGGGGGCATTTTCCCCAGCCGACGCCGAACTGCTGAGCTTGTTTGCTACTCAGGCCGCCATTGCCATCCGTAACGTGCGACTGTACGAAGAGATCCGGCAGCGGGCCCTGGAGCAGGAGACGGTAAGCCGCGTCGCCCGTGCGCTCAATACCTTGGACGTGCGCGACGCCTTCCCCGTGCTGATCGAGGGCCTTCAGAATCTGACCGCCTGTGAGCGGGTGGATATGGCCTTGTTGGATGAGGGTAGCAAGCACTTCAAAATAGTCAACCTGGAACCTCCCTTCCCAACCCTGGAGGAGGGTGCTGGTTCCGCCGCCTTTATCCCGGCTCACTATGCCGTACGGCCCAGTATGATGCCGTTCGAGCCCCAGGATCGAGGAGGCCCGGAGGGACCAGCACAGGAAGTGAAAACGTCGCCCCCACTCGTGGCCATAGTCGAGGATCTCACTGACGCCCATCCTCGCATGACGGCCGACTTGAGCGTGGAGGTGGATCTTACTCATACAAAGAAAGCGAGGCAGCTCCTTCCATATAAGCAGGCGCTTTGCCAGGCTGGCTTTCGTTCGCGGGTCAGCCTGCCGCTACTCGTCGGAGGCAAGCCCATTGGAGTGCTCAACCTGCTCGGCCGTCAACCGGACCTGTTCCGAGAGAGTCAACTGCCAGCCCTCCAACAGATCGCCGACGCGCTGGCCAGTGCGGTCGAAAACAGCCACCTCTTTCGAGCAGAGCGCCGTCAACGACGCGAGGCGGACACCTTGCGCAAGGCAGCGCTGGCACTGACGACCGCCCTGGAGCGGGATGAGGTGATTGAGCGGATTCTAGCTCAGTTACAGGAGGTGGTGCCCTATGACAGTGCCTCGGTCCAGTTGCTCAGAGAGGATCAACTGGAAATTGTGGGTGGACGGGGCTTCCCCAACCTGCCGGATTTGCTGGGCGTCTGCTTCCCCGTGACCGCCGACAACCCCAATAGAGAGGTGGTCCGCACCCGCGATCCCTTCATCGTAGAGGATGCCTCTGCTGTGTACACAAGGTTCCGAGAAAGTCCGCACCTACAGGCAAGGATCCGCTCCTGGCTGGGCGTGCCGATGTTGGTGGGCGAACGGCTGGTAGGGATGATCGCACTGGATAAACAGGAGCCGGGGTTCTACACCGAGGAACACGCCAGGCTGGCGGAGGCATTTACTGCTCAGGCTGCTATCGCCGTTGAAAATGCTCACCTTTTTCAGGCCGAACGGGAGCAGCGAGAACTGGCAGAGGCCCTGGAGGAAGCCGCCGCCGCCGTCAGCAGCACTCTGGAGCCCGACCAGGTGCTCGACCGCATCCTCGAACAAGTGGAACGCATTGTCGCAGGGGACGCCTTCAACGTCATGCTGATCGAGGATGATACCGTCCGCATCGTCCGCTGGCGGGGCTACAAGCACTTAAGCGCGGATGGCAATATCTCCCGAGCCTCTATTCCCATCGCCACGTATCCCTCGCTCCTAAGGATGATACAGACACAGAAATCGGTCGTCATCTCGGACACGACCGCCGATCCCGACTGGATCGCACCGGAGGGAAAAGAATGGCGACGGTCATACGTCGCCGCACCCATCCGAGTCAGGGATTTGATCGTAGGCCTGCTGAACGTGAGCAGCACACAACCAGGCCAGTTCGACTCTGCAGACGCCCGGCGGCTGGAGGCATTTGCTGCCCACGCCGCCACTGCCATCGAGAATGCCCACTTGTATCGAGAGCTCCTCAACCACACCGAGCAGTTGGAGCAGCGCGTACAGGAACGCACCGCCCAGCTCCGGGTCCAGTATGCTCGACTGAACGCGATTCTGCGCAGCACCGCCGACGGCATCATCGTCACCGATGCCCAAGGACAAATCATACAAACCAACCCCGTCGCCCAAAGTTGGCTCAACCAAGTCCTGTCCCCGGAAGACGTGGCCAAGTTGAAGGAAGCAGTACGAGACCTGGCGCGTGAGGTGAGCACCGAGGCCACCAACCCCGAGATACCAAGCGAGGAACAACCGGGAACGATGTTGGAGCTTACAGGGCTGGATTTGGAGCTGAAGGCGGCTCCGGTAGCGAGAAGGGACGAGAAAGAGGAGCCGGCGGCCGTCGTGGTGGCCGTACACGACGTCAGCCATCTCAAGGCACTGGATCGAATGAAGACCCGTTTCGTGTCCAACGTCTCCCACGAACTACGTACTCCCATCACAACGATCAAGCTATACGTCGCGCTGATGCAACGCCGGCCGGAGAAGTGGGAGGAGTATCTGCAGCCACTGGCCGAAGAGGCCGATCGGCAGGCACACTTGGTGGAGGACATCCTGCAGATCTCGCGCATCGACACCGGAAGACTGGAGATGAGGCCCCGTCCCACCCCTCTTAACAGGTTAATCGAGGTTGTGGTGAGCAATCGCCAGGTACTGGCTGAGAGTCGAGGACTCACACTGGAACACCTCCCAGCGGAATCGGATCCGGTGGCGCTGGTGGACTCGGAGCGAATGATGCAAGTGCTGAACAACCTGGTGGAGAATGCGATCCACTACACGATGGAGGGAGGCAAAGTGACGGTCTCCACCCGGCAGGAGAAGGCAGAGGGCCGCATGTGGGCCACAGCGACGGTAGCAGACACCGGAATAGGTATCCCAGCAGATGAGTTGCCCCTGGTCTTCGACCGTTTCTATCGAGGCGAAAGGCCTCGATCGATGCAGATCTCCGGGACCGGTCTAGGGCTGGCGATCGTCAAAGAGATCGTGGAGCTACATGGGGGACGGGTGACGGTGGAGAGCGAAGAGGGGCAGGGCACCACCTTTATCGTCTGGCTGCCTCTGATCTCCAAACTGTGACGACTGGAATCACGGGTACGTTGACAAACGCCCCCAACGGTGCTATCATAGTGCAGCTATCCGCGGTGGAGCTATCCAATGCGCAACACAAGTGAATGGTACCCCATCCATTGGGTTCTAGCCAGTCTCATTCTCCTGACTCTGCCGTGCTACTGTATCGGTGTCTCCATGCTGATCCTGAAACCGAAAGCCAGGGTGCCGACGGCTACGCCAACCACGACAGCCACTAAATCGCCCACGGCCACACCCGTAACGGGATCGGCGGAGCCGACAGAGACGCTGGAACCAACCCCTCCCCAGTGGTTTCCACCCACGTACACACCTACGCCACGCCCGACATCAACCGGGACACCGACTCCCACACACACCCCTTCCCTGACGCCTACGCCAACGAACACACCTGCGGCGACTTCCACGTCCACCCTGACCCCCACCAATACACTGACGCCGACAGAGACACCAACCGAGCCACCCACGCCAACTGAGACACCCACCGAAACACCCACCGTCACGCCAACGCCGACCGAGACATCCACCCCGACCCAGGTGGCGACCGAGACACCCACTGCTACGATAACACCTACACTCACGCCCACCTCGACGATCACTGTGACGCTGGAGCCATGATCGGCTAGCATCCCGATCACAAGTACGTGTGAGACACCCGACACAAATCACAAAGGAGTCTTGCGTGGAAGTCATTCCCCTGTTAAAACAACTCTCGCAAATCGACGGCATATCCGGCTATGAGGAGCCAATACGTCAGTTATTGCGTCAGACCTGGAAACCTTTCGTAGACGAGATGCACGAGGATGGACTGGGAAGTCTGATCGCCCTCAAGTATGGCACACAACCGACAGGACCGCCCGAGTCCACAGAGACTTCACGACCCAGGTTGATGCTGGCAGCCCACATGGACGAAATAGGGTTGATGGTGACTGGCATCGAGAAAGGCTTTCTACGCATCGGCCGGGTCGGAGGTACGGACCGCCGGGCACTGCTGGGGCTTGAAGTAGTCGTACACGGACAGCGTGACCTGCCTGGTATCGTCGCCACCCGCCCCCCACACGTGCTGCCCAAAGAAGAACGCAAAAAGGTCGTCCCATGGGACAAGCTCTTCGTAGACGTAGGGCTGCCGCCAGAGGAGGTTGGGCGGCTGATCACAGTCGGCAACCTGATCTCCATCCGCCGCGAGATGGTAGAGCTTAAGAACCGTTGCGTGGCCGGCAAGGCGCTGGACAATCGAGCCTGTGTGTCCGCTATAACACTGGCGCTGGAACGATTGGCTGGCATGCACCATGCCAGCGATGTCTTCGCCGTGGCGACGGCACAGGAGGAGACCGGGTTGAAAGGAGCCATCACCTCCGCCTACGGCGTCGAGCCGGACCTGGCGGTGGCGCTGGACGTGACCTTCGGCAAGCATCCAGGGATCGCCGAAGTGGAGGCCTTCCCCCTGGGCGACGGACCCACCATTGGGATCGGCCCCAACTTCCATCCCCAGCTGGTGACACGCCTGAAGGAAGTGGCTGACGCTCACGAGATTCCGTACCAAATGGACCCCATCCCGGGTCGCAGTGGTACCGATGCCTGGGCCATCCAGGTCGCCCGTGAGGGAGTGCCCACAGCTCTGCTCTCCATCCCCCTGCGCTACATGCATCAGCCGGTCGAGACATTGGCCGCGCAGGACGTCGAGCGAGCGGGGCGACTGCTGGCGGCGTTCATCGCCGGGTTGGAGGCAGGCTTCCTGGAGAAGTTAGCCTGGGACCGAGAAGAAGGAGGGAGCGAGAGGACTCATGATACTTAGAGAGCTTTCCGAAGCGACAGGCGTCTCTGGGAACGAGAGAGAGGTACGCGCCGTAGTGCTCGATGCGATACAGAAGCACGCGGACGAGGTCAGGGTGGACACCATGGGCAACGTCCTGGCCCTCAAGCACGGGGCCGATGACTCGGACTCGCCGACGGCAGGTCACCGACACATACGCGTAATGCTAAGTGCTCATATGGACGAGGTGGGTCTGATGGTCGTAGGATATGACAACGATGGCTTCCTAAAAGTAAGAGCCGTCGGCGGCATCGACCCACGGTTATTACCCGGCACTCTCCTACAGGTTGGCCCGGACCACATCCCCGGCGTAATTGGCACCAAGCCCATTCACCTGCTCAAGGAGAAAGAGGGTCAGAAGGTTCCACAGATCGAGAACCTGGTGGTAGATATCGGAGCTAAAGGCAAGGACGAGGCCCAACGACTGGCCCCCTTGGGTACGTATGCCCACTTCGTCACGCAGTTTCGAGAACTAGGCCCTACCGTCAGTGGCAAGGCATTTGACGATCGGGCCGGCTGCGCCGTGCTGGTGGAACTCCTGCGCGGCGCGAGGTTTCACTTCGACCTCCACGCGGCCTTCACCGTGCAGGAAGAGGTCGGTCTGCGTGGGGCCAGGGTGGCAGCTTACGCCATCGAGCCAGACTGCGCCTTCGCCCTGGAGGGCACCATCGCCGACGACATACCCAAGGACAAGGATATCAGTCCCACGACAGAGCTGGGCAAGGGGCCAGCCATCACCGTGATGGATCGGTCCTTCGTCGCTGATCGGCGGCTGGTGCGGTTGCTGACTGACACGGCCGAAGAACTCGACATTCCATACCAGATCAAACAGCCGGGCATTGGCGGCACCGACGCCGGGGCCATCCATCTGGCCCGCGAAGGAGTGCCCTCAGTCACCGTGGCAGTCCCATGTCGCTACATCCACAGCCCGGTGGCACTTCTGAGCGTGGACGATTTCAACAACACGGTGCGACTGATGCGTGAGTCCCTCTCGCGCCTCACACCGCACACGTTAACGAGGAGGCAATGATGAAAGACCTGATCCGCAAGCTGGTGGAAACCCACAGTCCCTCTGGAACGGAAGAGAATATCCGGGCCGTCATCCGCGCGGAGGTTGAATCCGTTGCCGATGAACTCCGGGTGGATCCATTGGGGAGCCTGGTGGTCCACAAACGGGGCAGCGGCGACGGACAGCGCATCGTGCTGGATGCCCACATGGACGAGATCGGGGTGATGGTGACCCACGTGGACGAGAAAGGGTTCGCTCGCTTCACAAGCATCGGTGGGGTGAACCCGCTGACGTGTGTGGGCGCACGGGTCGCCTTCGCCGACAGGACTGTGGGGGTCATCGGCATTGAGGAGAAGCGAGAGAATAACAGTAAGATCCCCAAGCTCGAACAGCTATACATCGACGTGGGGGCCACAAGCGGCGACGACTGTCCGGTTCACGTGGGCGATCCAGCCGTATTCACACGGCCCTTCGTCGCCCAGGGAACACGCCTGATCGCCAAGGCGATGGACGATCGCATTGGTTGCGCGGTGCTGATCGAGACGCTCGTACGGCTGACGGACACGCCTCACGACGTCTTCCTCGTCTTCAGCGTGCAAGAGGAAACGACTCTCTCGGGCGCACGCACCTCGACCTACGGCATCGAGCCCGACATGGCCATCGCCGTGGACGTGACGAGAACCGGCGACAGACCGGAGTGCCATCCTATGGCGGTGGAACTGGGCAAGGGGCCAGCGGTGAAGGTCAAGGACTCAAGGATGATCTCGCACCCGGCTGTGAGAGATCTGCTGGTGCGACGGGCGAAAGAGGCGGACATCCCCTATCAATTGGAGGTTCTGGAACGAGGGACCACCGACGCAGCGGCGATGCAGCTGGTGCGGTCCGGCGTGCCCTCGGGCTGTCTCTCCATCCCCTGTCGATACATCCACTCCCCCTCCGAAATGGTGGACGAGAGGGATGTAGAAAACAGCGTACGGCTGTTATTGGAGGTGCTGCAGTCAGCATGACGCGGTAGCAGCTCCAGGTGACCGGCACCGGGCCGTACGGCCCGGTGCCGGTCACACACCATTGACGAAGCACACAACGGAGTCCAGATGGAGGAGACGACAGAGCAGAAGGAAACACAATATCGTCGAGGGCACCTCATCCTCTTCTCAGTGCTCAGCCTCGTCGTCGGCGGTGTGACGGGATACTTCCTGCCGCGCCCTCAGGCCAGCCCCCCTATCGTTGTCTCTACTCCAGTCCCCACCCGAACTCCGCTCCCCACCCCCACACCGGCCCCCGTCCGGGTTCACGTCAGTGGCGAGGTACTCCAGCCCGGCGTCTACGAGCTGTCCCCAGGTGGCATCGTCCAAGACGCCATAGAAGCCGCCGGCGGCCCTGCCCCCAACGCTGACCTGGATTGCATCAATCTGGCGCTGGAGCTAAAAGACCAGCAGAAGGTGTACGTACCGTGCCAGGGGGAGATGGCTCCACCACCGCCGCTCTCCGGTGGCGGGCCAGGCAACGGGGGGACAGCAGAGATGTCCCCTCTCAACATCAACACAGCCACGACCACGGAACTGGAGAGGCTCCCAGGCATCGGGCCAACGCTGGCCCAGCGCATCGTGGAATATCGCCAGGCGAATGGCCCGTTTGTGACCGTCGAAGATATTCAAGAGGTGTGCGGCATCGGTCGGGCGACCTTCGAGGATCTCAAGGATCTAATCACAGTGCAGTAGGCCATCTCGAAGATCCCAAATCCCAAGGGCCTTTCAGGGCTCCACCATAGCTGCATCGAACAGGATACCAACCATCGGGATGTCGAAGTACCCCTCGCCCCTCAGGAAATTGTCCGGGTCTACGTCGGTGCCCGTGACTTCCCCTAGCATAATGCCGACGCGATCGCCCTCGGGCAAAGGGCTGACCTCAATGGAAAACCGACCATCAGGCCCGATCGTTCCACTCCCTAGTTCCCGGCCCATGCGCGTGATGTCCACAACAACAATCGGCACACCGGGCGGCCCCTGGCCCGTCACCACGGTGCTACCGGCACGAAGAGGCTGATCTAGCGTAAAGCTAGGCCCCATCACGAGAGTTGAGGTAGGGGGGGGAGGGACATGGATCGGGGACGTAAGAGGGGACACGAGAGGGGATACGACCGTCGGTGGACCCTCCTCGGTCGGGGTCAGCGTGGTGCTGGTGCAAGAAGCGATCAGGATCAGCGACAAGCTTAGGAATGTCACGTATCCAAGGATCTTTGTCGTCGCCATCAAGCCTCCTTAGCATGAGCACTTGTTCATGAACAATTTCCTGCCTCACGGCAAAAACCAAGTGCCAATAAGGGAAGTTGTTTCTGAACGAGTACTTAGCTCCAATCATCTCGACAATGGTCTGACAAACAGAACAGGCACAAAGAGGGGCCACCTCAAAGGATGGCCCCTCGATAGTCCTGTGACGTACTGTACTACGGGGTCAAGTTGAAGCCCTCGTAGCAATTCTTGTCCTGGCCACCAGCGCTGAAGGGAAACACAGACTCATTGGCGATGGCCACGACGGGCTGGCCGTTAGTGGACTCGACGATGACGCCCATGATGTATTTTTCGGTCGCTTGAGGCTGAACATCCCAATTGCCGGAGTAGTTATCCAGAAGCAGGTAGGTCTGAGCAGCGCCCGAAGAGATCGATTCGTCGCTCAGTGTGTACGCGGTGCCGGTGTCGGAGTCCGTGAAGACCAGGTCGACTGTGCAGTCGCTACCCCCCACGCACTGGACCTGTAGGCCGGTCGTCTTGCCGTAGTACCGGTTCTTGTACAGCGGCACGGCGATCTTGGCTGTCGCGGCGCTGTCAGGGACGCAGGAGTAGGTGGTCTGCGCCTGATTCGTGCCCGCAGGCAGTGGATAGAACGTCTCGTTTACCACACCCGCGATATTGCCGCCGGTGGCCTCGATCTCCGCCGAAGCATAGCAGCCAGACGGCAGGCTCATCGTGCTCTGGAAGAAGGTGTAGGACTCTCCCGCCGGCAGGTTGTTCTTGGTGTCGCTATATGAGCCGCTGCAACCGTCAACGGGATAGTAGGTCACCGTGACGTTCACGTTGCCCGAGTCATTCACGTTCTGCACCTGGATGCCCGTCGACCGACCGTAGTACCCCTTCTTCACGATCGGCGCGTAGATCTTGGAGTCGAAATCGCCAGGTACGAACCCACGTGTGGCTTGCAGCACCGTGGCCGGTGATTCAGACGTCGGGTGCTCCATCACCACGCCCGCGATGTCCTGGTCCGACGTCACCGTCAGCGCTCCAATGCTGGTCGCCCCCGAAGGCACACCTGCATCACCCGGGTTGACCACCACCATCTCGTTGGGATCGATGCTGTACGTCTTGTCGTACGAGCCCGCGTCCACCTTGTAGGTAGCTGTGATCGTCGCTGTGCTACCACCCGCGTTCTGAACGTAGAACGTGGTCGTCTTCCCATAGTAGTCGTTCTTCACCAACGGGAAGCCGATGGTCGTGTCCGCCTGTTCACCGTCGATCCCCTGGTACTGGGCTGCCGCCATCCCTCCGGTGATGCCGTAACTCGCCACCGCCTTATTCGTCACGTTGACGATGGCCTTAATCGGCTGGTCGGAGCTGACCACAGCCGCTCCCTGGAACCCGTCCGTCATGCCGCTGAAGTCATTGGGCAGGTACGTCGTGGAGGCCCCATCATCCAGCTCCCGCGTGTCGCCTGAGTAGCTGGTGCCACTCCCATAGGCCACGATCTGAACCGTGCCGGTGTCCGTGCCCACATTCTGGATCTGCTCACCGGACCACCAGCCGCCGCCGGGCAGGTCAGCCGCGGCGGTGCCGACCATGATCAACGCCATGGAGAGCACCAACCCCAGGGCAACAACCGTCCGTCTCGCTTTCTTCATTTCACTTGCTCCTTTCTAACGTTTCTTACGTTATCTGAACGATCATGTGCCGTCATCACTACACAATCCACCCATATTCTGTCTTCATTATATACGAAGCACCCCGAAGTATCAATAACCCGAGTGGGTTATTTTGCCCAGGGCAACGGTTGGTGGTAGGAGGAGATCGATGATACACCCCCAAAGCACCAATAACCCGAGTGGGTTACTTTGCCCAAAACCGCACCTCAACCCAGATAACCCAACCCGCGCAACCGCGCAACCACCTCCTGTTCATCCTCGTCCGTCCATGACGTATCACGCTGACGGCCCTTATACGGGACGTCGCTCCACCGAGGCGGAGCCCCGACCAGCCTGTCGGGCGCGATCCACTCTCTCAGCAACCGCCCATCCATCCAGCGCGGAATCCGCTCACCCAACAGATAAAGAATCGTCGGCGCCAGATCCATAATCGACACCGCTTCGATCTCCCCCAGGTTCCGCACGCCCGGACCGCTGGCAACCACGACGCCCTCCAACCGATGGCTGCCGGACTCGTGGGTCGTCGGTGGAGAGAAGACCGCGCCGCCGCCGTACCCGAACTCATACCCCTGGCGGGTGATGTAGGCGAAATTCCGCATCACCAGGACGAGATCAGGGGCCTCCTCCAAGCGAGGCCCGTGGTAGATCTCCTCCCGTCTGACGAGCTTCGTCACCACCGGCTGGCCATCCTGTGGATCACGCCAGGCCAAGAGCGCCTCGATCAACTCATCCCGCACCTGCTCGTACTGAGCGCCCGGCTCCACGATCCCCTGCGGCTCCCGGCCGCGCACGTTGAGGAAAACCTGTCCATGGTAACCAAAACTATAGGCCTTGGTACGGGACCAGTCCACCGCATCCTGCAAATCCACCCGTCCACTCCTGGGAAAAAGAGAAATCTTCTCTCCCAGGCGATCCTTGAGCCACGTCTCCCAGCGCCCCAGCCCCCCTCGCCGCAGCCATCGAGACACGGCCTCGCGCGTAAATCCCAGCCGCCTCATCCAGCGCCGCGATCTCGCGGGGAGCCGCCTGCTCAGAAAGCCAGCCCGCTCCAGCCATACGTTCAGGAAAACGTCCTTGTACAAAGGGCCGGCTCCATGGTCCGATATGAGAAACACCGTGGCCTCAGGGCCTGCCTGTGCCACCATCCGGCCCACCCACTCGTCCACCAGGCCGTAGTACTCCAGGAGAGCATCGCCCCACTGTTGTGCCGCACCTGCATCATAGGCGGGATGCGTCTCATCGAAGAAGCGCCAGAAGAAATGCGCCATCTCGTCGGTATCCCGAAACACGAACATAAACAGGTCCCAGGCCTGCGACGCCATCAGCTCAAGCGCCGTGCCAGCCTGTAAATCCGTCATGGCCTGCACCTCGGCCAAAAATGCGCTCTCCTGTCCAGGTCGGTAGATACGCTGCTTGTTCACGCGATATCCTCGCTGGCGAAGCCCTTCAAACAAGCTCACAGGATGGGCAAACGGCCTGAAGTCCGGCGTTCCCAGCCCGCTGACCAAGAGCCCCTCCACCTCCTCCGGGGGATAGGTCATCGGCACATTGACCACCCCCACCCTGCGGCCACTCTCGCTCAAAAGCCGCCACAGGGACGGACGGTCGATCCAGTCCGCCCGCACCAGTCGAAGGTGGTAGCTATCCGGCTCCCGCTTCCAGAAGTCATAGATCCCATGCTGGCCTGGATTGGTGCCGGTCATAAATGATGCCCAAGCCGAAGGGGAGAGGGCAGGGAGAACAGAGTTTAGCACCCCATAGGTACCCTCGTGCATCAGGCGCGCGACGTTAGGCAACAAGCCCGCATCTGCCCATGGCCTGAGCAAGGTCCAGGTAGCCCCATCCAGGCCGATCACCAACACTCGGCCCGGCCTCACGTCATCCATAGACTTCCTCACGTTTCACCGCTCCTCTCATAACCAGGCACCAACCACCGGTGCGGCCCGAAGCCCAGCAGCAGCATAGACAGACCATACACACCGCAACCGATCAAACCCTGCACCCACAACGCCTGCCCCCGGGCCAGCCAAACCAGCCCCCCCATCAGACCAGCGGCAGCCGAGGCCGACAGGACGCCCCGCCAAGGTGTATAAGGACAGATATGCCGGTACACGGTCATGTGGTTGAGCACGAAAAACACCACAGACGACAAGAAGCGCACCAAGCCCACCCCCGGCACGCCCAGCAGAGGTATCAGGGACAAGTTGGCCAGCAAACTCACGCCCATACTTATGGCCAGGAACCGAGCCGCCTGGCGTTGCCGCCCGCTGGCCAGCATCAACCGGGCGTCGGGCACGTTGAGAAACTGGATCAGCAGAGCCCATGCGATCCAGCGCAGCGCACCGGCCGCCGGCGCAACCGGCTGGCCAAAGAAGAGGGCGGTGATCTCAGGAGCCAACAACGTGACGCCCACGGCCAAGGGCAGGCCCAGGAAAAACAGGAACTGGAAGGACACGCCATACAACTTCTGCAAGCGATGCCCCCCCCCCCCTTCCTCTGCGTATAGCCGGGACATAACCGGGTAAAGAGCGGTGCGGTAGGCCTGAGGTACCAGCAGAAACACGGTGAACACGGTCTGCGCTACACCATACCAACCCACGGCCTGCTCCCCCAGAAATAGAGACAGAAGAACAGCGTCAAATTGAAACTCAATCACGTAGAAGACGTTGATCAGGCCAAAGGTCGACGCCTGCCCCACCTTATGGCTCAGGAAACGACGGTCCCAGCGCAGGGGCAACGAACGAGCGCACGCGGAGGACTTGCCCAACAGATACAACACGCCCAAGCCATACGCCCCTACCCCAATCCAACTACTGAGGGCGAATACCGATCCCACGACCACCACCCGGACAAAGGGCGTCTGACCAGCGGTCACAAACAAGGCCAGGACGCCGCCCAGCGCCTTCCCCATCCCCGTGACGGCAGCGACCAGCGCAGGGAAACGCAGATCCTCAAATGCGTTAAACAGCGCCTGGCCCAGGAAGCTCAACCCATCCGCCACCAACGTGAGCCCCACCAGGCTGATGAGCAAGCGTGTGGACGGCGCGTAGGGCAAGACCAGGTATAACAGCGCCAACAAAACAACGTAGGCACCCGCCGAGAACACCAATCGGGCGACGCCAAAGTGAAGCGTAAAGAGGCCCGCCTGACGGCGGTCCTGGGCCACGTCCCGCACGAGCAGCTCATCCAATCCCCACTGGCTCAAGGAGAGAAAAATCGCGGTATAGGTCAGCGCCAGCTTAAACGCGCCGGCCGGCTCCGCGCCCAGGTGGCGGGCGATAAACGCGAACAACAGCACGTTGGCCATGCGACTGCCCACGCCGGTCAAAAGCATCAAGAGGGCATTCCCCCATAACGTAGGCCAGACGTTGATCATAGGTAAAGGGAAACGAAGCGGTCCCTTCATGGGGCCTGCTCCAGCTTCACCGCCACGCATACGTATCCCAACGTGTGATCCTTCGCCCGGTCCAGGGGGTCCAAGTAAAACAATACCAGGGGCAAGACAACCTGGGTCAGGAGTGTGGTCACTGCCTTGAGGGGCAACCAAAGCCATCTCCACCAAGGGGTCGGCACTCGTGAAAAGGCCCAGTAATTGAACATCTGCAACTGAAAAGACATAAACCAGAAATACCCACCCATAGGGCTCAGCTCGATCACCTCCAGCCCGCTTCGAGCCAGCAGGTGACGCAAGCCAAACGAGGTATAGCGGAAGAAATCGTAAGGCTTCTGATGCTGATGCCAGCTCTGAGGAGCCACCAGATAGAGCCGTCCCCCCGGCTTCAACACGCGGGCGATTCCCTGCAGCACGGTTAGAGGCTCCGGGACGTGCTCCAGCACCTGGATACATACGGCCGCATCGAAAAGATCATCTGCCAGAGGCAAGGCAGCCAGGTCAGCGACGGCGTCTAATCCACTGTAATCCCAGGTCGCGTCACCAGCAGCCAAGTCCACAGCCAGGTAGTGGGTGTGATCGAAAAAACGGCGGAAGCGCCCGTCACCGGCCCCCGCATCCAGCACCCAGGCCCCGGAGGGGATCTCCGCCTGTGCCCGCTTCATAAGCCGCCGCAGGTGATACACGTTGACCGCCACACGCTCCTGGACGCAAGGCGGCACCCACGGGGGCAGACGCTTGTCTATCCTATCACCCATGACGAGGCCGGCCCCTATGTCCGTCGTGGATCGCGAGCACCCTGCTTACCTCCCTTTCTATCACACCACTCATCGGGCTCCCAGCCTCCGCGCCCAGAACGTGATCGCCGGACCGCGTCCCAAGCGATCCGCCAACCAGAACAAGGGTTCCAGAGGGAAACGAATGCCCGGGACATCCAGGACGCGCTCCAACCAGGGACGCCATCCGGCCTGAGGCCAACGCGTCCGCAACCAACGGCGCAAACTGGCCCGAAAGGCGAAATAACCGGAGAAGTAACACCGATGACCCACCGAATCAAAGCCAGCGGTCTCTAACGCCCGCACCATCACCGGCCGGGTAAATACGTACAGGTGACGGGGCACGTCGAAGCCATTCCAGTGTGGACCGAAAAGGGCAGCACCCCAACTGTCCCAATTGGGAATGGTCAAGATCACCCAGCCACCGGGCCGTAACAGATGCCGGGCCCTTCTCAAGGTGCCCAACGGACTGAACGTGTGCTCGATCACGTCCCCAAACGTGATCACATCGTAGGACGCAGCTGGCAGGTCCACAGACTCCAAGGTGCCCTGGTGCACGGTCAAGCCAAAGCGTTTACGGGCATAGGCCGCCGCATCGGGACTGATGTCCACTCCCTCCACCTGCCATCCATGACGCGCTGCCTCGTGGATGAAAAGCCCCGTCGCGCAGCCCACGTCCAGCAGACGGTCCTGCCGCAGACCCGTGATCCGCTGCACCCGGCGCAGGCGCGCCACCAATTTCTGTCTACGCGCCCAGCGCATCGCTATCCACGGTTCATCTTCGACGGCACACCTGTAAGGACCATAGGCAGACGGGTAATAGGCGCCGATCTCCGCCGCCGAAGGGCGCGGTGTCACGTAGATCAGCCCACACAGGCGGCAGCGCACGATGGGAAACTCGCCCGGCAGGCCGAACCCTACCTCCGGCAGGACGTAGAGCACCTCCGCATCGTCGGCCCCACATAAATCACAGGGGACGTGTTCCATTTACCCCGATCCCCAAGATCTCCTCAGACCATCGCGCAGCCCACGCAAATAGGCCAACGCCGACTCACGCTTCCCCTGGCACAAAAGTCGGGTCGTCATCTTGACCGCGCTCCCCAGGCGATACGGGACGACGATCAGCCATCGCCAGCCCCGCACGTGCTTGCCGAAGAAACACACGCTGTTGCGCGCCACCAGATACCGCTCACGGGGCGAGTCAGCCCCACCGCCACTGGCCGACACTTTATGCCACATGCGGGCACTGGGCACCATCAGCAAGCGATAACCCGCCTGGCAGGCGCGCAGACTCAGGTCTAGGTCTTCGTAGTAAATCGGATGATAGCCCTCATCGAACAGCCCTACGTCCTCCAGCAACGAACGCTTCAGGAGCAGGGCACACCCGACCAGGTAATCCCGCTCTATCACCTCGTCCCACTGACCCTGGTCCAACTGCATCTTGCCCTTATCCGTCATCTCCAGGGTCCATGGATGCCGTCGCGCGCCCACGGACCATATGCGGTCCGGCTCATCGGCGTAGTAAATCTTCGGGGCCAGCATCCCCACATCTGGTGGGCCAGCGCACGCCATGAGCTGGTCTAAAATGTCGGGGGCCACAAATATATCGTTGTTGACCATGAAAACGTATTCGGCGCCTTCGTCCAGCGCGCGACGCAGCCCCACGTTGAAACCGCCGGGGAAACCCAGGTTGCGCGAGTTGGCGATGATCTCGACATCGGAGAAGCGTTCCTGGACCGCCTCAATTGTCCCGTCGACCGATCCATTATCCACCAGGAGAAATCGGCGGTGAGGGTAGGTCATGCGTTTGAGCGACTCGAGGCAACTGAGGGTGTCCTCCCGCTGGTTCCACGTCAGCGTGACGACGTAGACCAGGGGGGATGTGTCCTCAGCACGTCTCGATCGCCCCTCCTGGAGTGCGCCTGACACATCCGTCATGTGACCAACCCGCGACGGTCCAACTGCTCCACGGCCAGTGACACCTGGTCCGAGACATCCGATTGCTCCGACACCCAGCGGATCAGGTCCGTCATGCCCTCCTCCAAGCTCACCTGAGGGATGTAACCCAGCTTCCGCCGGATCTTAGAGATGTCCGCGTAGCAGTGGCGGATGTCCCCTGCCCGAAAGCGCTGAACAACCTGCGGTCCCAGGTCAGAACGACCAAGCCGATCCACGAGAAGATGGGCCAGGTCAAGGATCGTGGTAGGCTCGCCTGTGCCCACGTTGAAAACCTCATAGTCCGCCTCGGGGCTCTCCAAAGCCAACAGGTTGGCCTGGACGATGTCCTTGACGTGCACAAAATCACGGCTCTGCAAGCCATCCTCGAAGATCAGAGGCGGATTTCCATTCAAGATCCTGGAAGAGAAGATCGCAGCGACGCCCGTGTAGGGATTGGAGAGCGCCTGCCGAGGTCCATACGTGTTGAAATATCGCAACGCCGTCGTCGGAATCCCGTACGCCCGTCCGACGCAGAGACACATTTCCTCCTGATCGCGCTTGCCGATGGCATAGATCGAGGTAGGAGCCAGGGGCTTCTCCTCGTCCGTCCTCAGAGGCCACAATTCCGCCAGACAGTTCGGGCAACGCATCTCCCACTGCCGTTTTTTAAGTTGGGCGTCCTCCCGCAGTCTGGGGAACACGACCCCACACTCTGGACATTGATACTTGCCCTCTCCGTAGATGGACATGGAGGAGGCCACAACCAGTTTCTCGATCTCAAATCCCCCGCTCACCAAGATTTCGAGGAGGTTGGCGGTCCCGAGCGTGTTGTGATCCACGTAATGGCGGATCTCGTACATGGACTGGCCGACGCCGACAGCAGCAGCCTGGTGGAATATCACCCGCACACCGTCCACCGCTCGCGACAGCGCCTCTCTATCCCGCACGTCTCCCAGGACGAACTCGGCTTCCGGATTCAGATACGCCGGTCTCTCTCGTTCAGTGCCATGTACCTGGGGATCGAGATTGTCGAACACACGCACCTCATATCCCCGCTCGACCAAGCCATCCACGATGTGTGAGCCGATGAAGCCGGCCCCCCCAGTAACTAGAACCCTCGTCATATTCCCTCCTCAGCTAATCCGTCCTAATCCTATCGATCTGCGCTCCTCGCCCTGCCGACCACCTCGGCGGGACGATACCACTCCACTCGCCCACGCAGCCGCTTGGACGCCCCCCAACACCACCCAAGCTTGGCCACATACACAGCAGGCAGGGTGTAGAAGTAGCGCCACAGGTGCCTGTCGGAGAAAACGCGCCCCGTCACCCACGCAGCCATCGCCGGCGCCGCCAGGACAGGGAATACCCAATGCTTAAACACAGGAGGCGAGCGCAAGGCCGCCCGGTAGCGCTCGTCCACTTTGATCGAATACGTACCAAAACCCACCGCGTGACGCCACAAGTCACCGAACGTCGTACGGGTTGGATAGTGCGTGACCACGGCACGGGGCTCAAAATGGAGTTGGTGCCCGGCCAACCGCGCCCTGGTCGTCCAGTCCGCATCCTCGCCAGCCGGCCGGGGGTATCGCTCGTCAAACGGCCCCACCTCCTCCCACACCTCCCGCCGAAAGCTGAGATTGAGCGAAGGCAACTGGTCGCGAGTGCCCGGCGGACTTGTACGAAGGTAGGGATAAAAGGTGGAGATGTTGTCGGCTAAGCGCCAATATTTATCGGTCGGGAAAGCCACCCCTCCCCCGACGACGGTGACGTCAGGAGTCTCATAACGATCCAACAAGCGCTGTAACCAAAGACGATGCGGAACGCAATCGGCGTCCAGGAAACAGATGACTCGGCCGCGAGCTCGCCCCATGCCGACGTTTCGAGCGATGGCCGGGGGCACCGGGCGCCCTGTATCCACAAAGCGAATAACCTCATCCTCCCATACAAGCTCCCGCTCGTCCCTTCCCACAACAACGACCTCGACTGCCCCCGAAAGGGCGGTCGCCTGCCCGCGGATGGCCGTCAGCACATCGCCGATCAGGGGGGAGTTCAAGCTGGGTATGACGACAGAGATGGAGAGCATCTAATCAGACCCAAGCTGTTCCTGCAGGACATACTCCGCCAGCACCTCGCCGATTCTTCTATGGACAGCGGCGGAGGGGTGGGCGTCAAACTTGCTGACCTGGAACTCCTCCAGAGTGAACTCGTCACGCACGGGCGCAAGGTCCACGAAGCTGATCCCGTCCTCCGTAAGCCGCCCCGTCAGCATTTCCAGGAAGTCCTCTTCGAATAAAGGCAGAAGCACAATACTGTAGGACAGATCATGTTCCCGGGCGGTCTCCTTGAACTGCACGACGTACCTATAGGAATCGGGCAGCAGGGACACGCCCGAGACAGAGCCTGAGGCGTCCTGACGGGTCTTCAGTTGACGGTAGACATCACGCACAACGTACATCAGGCGGACCTCTCGCAACGATCGCTTTACCACGGAGTTCATCG
>Ga0180432_10003392_pt1 | contig 22748 bp, 13 predicted proteins | sample SS_ome_10_FD_132414 | JGI IMG/M metagenome (GOLD analysis project Ga0180432, IMG submission 132414) | Hypersaline lake sediment archaeal communities from the Salton Sea, California, USA - SS_1_MS_2 metaG | ecosystem: Environmental > Aquatic > Non-marine Saline and Alkaline > Hypersaline >...
AACGATCTCGCCGCGGCAATCGAGCAAATCGGTGACTTCAACGCCATCGTCGTTGAAGGCGCCGATCATATCCTCGGCTACCGGAGTCCGGATTTCCTTTATCGGCCGCCCAACGCCGACGGACTGAAATTATTGCTCAAAAATTATCGCCTCAGCGACGATATCGCCTTTCGGTTCTCCAATCGCCACTGGAGCGAATGGCCCGTTACCGCCGAGCGGTTTTCGAGCTGGGTCAATGCGATTAACGGCAATGGGTATGTTGTCAACCTCTTCATGGACTACGAGACGTTGGGCGAACATCAATGGGAAGATACCGGCATCTTCGGGTTTATGGAGCGATTGCCTTCGGAAATCCTGAAACATCCGGACAATGATTTCAAGACGCCCAGCGAGGTCGTGGCCGCGTACGATCCCGTCGGCGAATTCGATGTCCCGTACACCATAAGCTGGGCGGACATCGAGCGGGACCTTTCGGCGTGGCGGGGCAATCCCATGCAGGACAACGCCCTCCACCGGCTCTACGCGCTCGCGGATCGGGTCAAAGCGACGAACGATCCGGATATCATCGCGGACTGGCGCCGGCTCCAGACGTCGGATCACTTCTACTATATGTGCACGAAATACTTTGCCGACGGCGACGTGCACAAATATTTCAACCACTACGACTCGCCTTACGAAGCGTATATCAACTTCGTGACCGTGCTGGACAATTTGGATTCGCGCTGCAGTCAGGCCCTGACACGGGAAGACCAGGCCTCAGAGATTAGAGGTTTGGCCTCTGAAGCGAAAAAACGCAAGCCGGGATATAGAAGTCTGAAAACACAAGTGTAAGACTCCGGACGATGCATTCGCCACACGATGTATCCCGTCTTGGGAACCGGTTATTTCCGCTCCCCGCCGGCATCCTTGATTTTCGAGATACCCTCTATCGCGAGAGTTTTGCGAACGGCAAAGTAATCTTCGCGTGAAATCGTTTTGCCCATGGCCCCGACGGCTTCGGTGATTTGAGCCGGATTCTTGATGCCGACGACGGCTACATTGATAGCGGGATGCATCAGCGTTGCCGTTAGAACGAGCTGATAGATAGATAAGTCATACTTTGTGGCTAACGGTTCCAGGCTTTGCACCGCCTCGGCGAGGGCCGTGAAACGTTCGCCCTGGAAATCGGGCAGGTGCGTGCGAAAGTCGGTGAAGGTCTCATGGCCGGTGTATTTACCCGTGAGCAGGCCCTTGTGCATGGGCGAATAGATCATGACGCCGATGTTCCGGGCCTGGCAGTAGGGCAGCAGGTCGCTTTCGATTTTTGTATCGATCAGGCTGTAACACGGTTGGACGGCATCGTATGCGCCAAATTGTCGGTGCGCCCGAAGCTGCTCGACGGTGTGGTTGCTGACGCCGTAACAGCGGATTTTTCCCTGTTTCTTCAATGATTCCATCGTCTCGGCCACGTCCGCAAAGGACGTCATCGGATCGAACAAATGAAGCAGATAGAGATCGATGGTCTCGATGCCCATGCGCTTCAGCTCCAGATCGCAACGCCGGCGGATATGGTCCGGCGACAGATCCGGATACCGCGATGCATCCGGATTGAAATGATTGAACACCTTGGTACAAATCACAAAGCTCTCACGCGGCTTGCCGGCCAGGAATTCTCCGAGCACCGTCTCGGCATAGCCATCGCCGTAGGCATCCGCCGTATCATAAAAGTTGATCCCGGCATCGTATGCGGCGTTCATCGCGGCTAAGACATCCGTTTTGGATTGTTCGCCCCAGAAACGGGGGCTGAGCTGCCACGTCCCGAAACAAATAGGGGTGACTCTTAGTCCCGTCGCACCGAAAGGTATATGATGATCCATTTTTTCTCCTTTTATTCTATTTTTGTTCTCTCAGGATTATAACCTCCGACAAGAATTTTGCAAAATTGTAGCCAATCATATATGATCTGGAAAATTCAGCTTTTTGCATGACCGAGGTATAAATCGCAAGGAATGAGAGAAATGAGAAATGACCTGTCACCGAGTTTAATCATCGTTTATGCTGTCGTGTTGTTTTCATTATCTGCAAGTTCATTGGCCGGGGGTTGGAGTCCCGGGATTCAGGAATTATATCGACTCGATCGTCTGCCGGCGTTCAAAGAGTCGATGAAGGTGGCGTCCGTGTCCAGCTACGACCGGACGGGCGGCAACAACGACGGCTTCGGCGGGCAGTATTCCTTCGTGCGGAAGGAAGAAGGCGGCCTGGTGCTGGCCGACCTTAAAGGGCCGGGCGTCATTTACAGAATCTGGACCCCGACGCCGACGGACGACATGATGGAATTCTACTTCGACGGCGAAAGCGAACCGAGCATCCAGGTCAAATTTCGCGAACTCTTTCTGGGCGAGCATCCCGTTTTTGTCAGGCCGCTCGTCGGTTATGGGGCCGGGGGATTCTATAGCTACGTCCCGCTGCCTTACAAAAAGTCGTGCAAGGTCTTCATCCGCGCCGAGCGTATGCGGTTTTATCAGATCAATTATGCAACCTATCCCGAACGTACGTCCATTGTGAGCTTCCCGAAGCAATCTCAGGGTGAGTATGAGCGTCATCTTGAGAAAGCCCGGCAACTATTTGGTTCATCCGGGACGGATATAAGTTCCTATGCCGTTCCGCCCGGCGGAAACGTCGAGCGTTTCCATTCCAAGGTCCGGTTGAAAGCAAAGGAGGCCGCGACCGTTGTCAATATCGACCGGCCGGGCAGGATTGTGGGTCTTCTCATCTCGCCGCCGGAAGCGCTGGCGGGAAAGGAGCGCGGGATCGTTCTTCGGGCGTATTGGGACGACGACAAGGAACCCGCCGTTCTATGTCCCGCGGGGGATTTTTTCGGCTACGCATGGGGCAAACCTTCAGTCAAATCCATACCCATAGGCACAGCGGATGGAGTGAGCTATTGTTACTTCCCAATGCCGTTTGACAGAGCGGCGCGCATTGAGCTGGTATCGGATCTTCGAAAAGAATTAGCGCTTGATATAGAGGTTTTGTTCGTACCTATAGGCCGGCGGGAGAATGAAGGTAAGTTTTACGGGATATGGCGACGAGAGAATCCGACGACCAAAGGCAAGCCTTTTACCTTTATCGAGACGAAAGGGCAGGGCCACCTGGTCGGCTGCATCCAGCAATCCCAGGGATTCGAGTCGGGCAATACCTATTTCTTCGAAGGCGACGATCAGACCACTATCGACGGCGAGCTCGTGATCCACGGCACCGGGTCGGAAGACTTCTACAACGGCGGTTGGTACGATGTGCCCGGCCGGTGGGATGAAAGCCGATCGTTTCCGCTGAGCGGCTGCCTCGCCTATAAGAAGCATCTCGGCCGGACCGGAGGATATCGGTTTTTCTTAGGAGATACGTATGCGTATCGCAAGAGCATTTTGCAGACCATCGAACATTCGCCGACGAAAAATGAACTCCTGAATGATTATTGTGCCGTCACCTATGTGTATTCACAAAACAGACCCACGTGTGAGTTTGTTTTGCCCTCATCCGACAAGAGAAAAGTCATCGATCTCAAGCGTATCATTTTTGCGACGTGGTGGAATGTCCCCATCAGTTCGTTCTCGTTTCAGAATGCGACCTTAACGAAGGGCCGGGAAAAATTGAACGGTAAAGACGCTCGGTATATCTCGTTAAGGGCTAAAGGGAGGGATTCATTCGGATACCATTTCATCTGTTTCGTATGTGAGCTACCGGCCGCAGGCAGGTACAAAGTAAGTATCGATGCGGTGAAAGGCCCGGCGCAGGCGAAGGTGCAACTCTTTATGGACGAAGCGCCGGTAGAGCAGGCCGTGGATTTGTACGGCGCCGAAAGAAAAGCCGTACTGGATGAATACATCGCCACGCTGGATCTGGTCGAAGGACCGAATAAGTTACTTTTCAAGCTGGTTGACAAGAACGAAAAATCTCAGGAATTAGGTTTTGACCTGACGAATGTTATTTGCGAGCGGATAGACTAATACCAATCATGCATATTAAGCACGTTTGTTTGTGTCATTTCGAGCGCAGCAAAGTGGAGCCGAGAAATCTGGCTTCTATCGTAACATGCTTTACGTTCTGAACCGGATTTCTCCACGTCGCCCGCCTTCTGCGGGCTCTGGTCGAAATGACAAAGGGACAATCTCACAAATCAAGATGTATGGACAACGATGTACTAATTGCTTCGCTTCTCGACTCTTAATATTTTGACGCTCGGCAGGTCGTCTTCGATAAACGCGCGATGGTAACATTCGATCTTGCCGTCCTCACCGCCCAGGAACAGATCCAGCCGGCCATCCCCGTCCAGGTCGATCACTTCCGGCGTCGTGCTGTGCTCGCTGCTGATCGGGACGTCCTTCTTTATCAGCTCACCTCGCCATTGAAAAATAGCATGTCCGTCGCCCCCCATGTTCGCATACCACCCCGCGTTGGTCACCTTTTTCAGCAGAGCATCCGTTTGGCCGAATAAGTGATGCGCGTTGTAGATGATATCCAGATGGCCGTTGCCGTCCCAATCCGCAATGCAAACCCTCGCCCGCCCGCCCTGGCCGCCGGCCATTTCGGACAGGCGTATGACCTCGCCGTTTTCCGTTTTGAAAACGCGCCGTCCCGGTTTCGCCCATTTCTCGCCGTTCCTCAGAAAGCCCTCGAAGCAGGCCAGATACCCTTCATGGTCCACCGCGACATAATCCGTAAGGCCGTCATCATTCCAATCCACGACCGCCGGCTGGCAACGCCACGGTGTCACCAACTGTGACGGACCGGGCTCCCACCAGATCCAGCCCGGCTTCGGCGGCTCGCCCGGCCAGTCCACTAACAACGACCTGCCCGCCGCCAATCCTGGATTCGTTCTGCTGCCGACGTTTTCGTAAAAGGTGTGTTCCCCTTTAACATCCGACAGCAATAAATCGTGGATGCCGTCCTCGTCCCAGTCCCCCACTTGCGGCATCGTATAGCCATACTTCGCCTCGTCCGGCCCCTGAATCGAGCCGGCGTTGCCCGCCAGCACGCGCAGGTCCTTCCCGTCCGCACGAAGCCTTTTACCCGGGGCGTACGAAAATCCTTCCGTTTTTCCGCTTATGTTCTCGAAATACTCAACAAAGCCCGTAGAGTTTCCAATGAGAAGATCGACATCGCCGTCATGATCCCAATCGCACGCCACAGGCACCGATAAGCAGCCCACGTCGATCACGGCGTCTCGCTGCAGGAGAGATCGTTCCTCGCTCAAGGTCCCCCCGGCCAAATGCTCGAACCACGTCGGACGCCCGTCCTCGTTGCCCATCAGAATATCCAGGTCTCCGTCGTCATCCATGTCCGCTAAATACGGGCGAACGTAAATACTGAACGGTGACTCACCCTTTGCCGTTGCTAAAGGAATACCCTGCGCCAGCCCGGCTTTCTTCCTCTCAAAATACAGCAGTTGAAAAGAATTGCCTGCCATCAAATCCACATCGCCATCGTCGTCCCAATCCCCGGCGGTCAGATGAAGAGTGCCGTACGTTTCGATAGGGGCACCATCGGCTTCGACTGGAACCGCCGGCGCATAGGCCGGGGCTTTCGCCGTGCCGATGTTCTTATGAAAGACGATGCGATTCCGGGAATTTTCTCCCAACCAGACGCCGAGAGGTGAGTAGGGCGGACGTGTCCGATCCCAAACCGACGTTGATGGATAATACTCTCGCGAGAGTCGGCGAACGGTCAATAAATCTCTCAGACCGTCGCCGTCCCAATCGATATATATCCCATCGGCCCGGCCATACTTCGGGAGTTCTCCGGCATCCTTCAATTGGAGGCTTCCGTTTTCCCACGTTAAGTCATAAATTTTGTTTCCTATTAATAATTCAGTGCGCCCGCCCCCATCCCAGTCGATAGGTTGGAATTCCTTTTTCTGTGGATAAATCCTTTGGCCCGAACGAAAAAGTAAACCGTTTTTATTTTGGATATTCTCGAAGTAAAAAATGCCGCCCTTTTCCGGTGTTCCCGAATACGCTGCGAACACATCCTGATCGCCGTCCAGATCGACATCCGCCGCGGCGACGATCTCGTTATATCCCCCGCTAAAAGGTCCGACGACATCGCGCCGCCCGAACGAAAGAAAATCGCCGTTTCCGACGACGGGTATTTCGTCCATCACCTGTGTGGGACCGCCCTCTTTCCCGGAGAAATAGACCGCAAAAGTACTTATCTTTCGGATGTCCGTTCGCCAGCCAATCCGCCATCGGCCGGGACGATCATTCCCGCTGAACCGATGGGGAATGTAAAATTGCTCCTCTCCTTTTTTCTGCGGGTTGTGAATCCGTGCGTGTCCCTCTGCATTATAAGCGACGACGCGAATGCTATCAGTGTTGAAATCAGCGGAGGCTAAGTTGATCTCTTTTCCAATCCGTTCCAGGTCCATCTCCACGTCCACCGGCGTCGTCTTCCATAATGACCGCCCGGGCGCAATCGAGACGATCATGCGATACGAGTTGGAACCGATCCAGGCCGATTCCCCGGCAACGACGCCCACAAGTGACAGGACAACAAGGCAAGTAAGTACGATCAATTTTTCACTGGCTCTAAACATACACCCCTCATTTTGGCGACGGATTGCAGATGACACGATTTCTATTGGCTGTCAATTCTCCGCCAGACCTCGATTCCCGAAAAGTTCGCTGCTCCGCCGGTGCTGGTGATTGTGATCGAACCGTTTGTCACCGTCGTGATCCACGGCCCGAGCCGATGCCACTCGCCTTCGACGCCGCTGTAATGATTGCGGGCCACGAGGCGCCCCTGCAGAGAAATGCTAAACTGCTCGGGATGATTATCCTCCCAGACATATGCATAAACGGCATACGTGCCGCGCGGCGCATGAGTTATCGTGATCTTCGGACGTGAATTCCATCGAAACGAGTGGATCATCCGCGCGCGGGCGCTATCTGTCGGCGGTCGCAGATCGATCTGGGGGCTGTTAATCGCACGATCTTCACATAGGAAATTTGGTGCCTTGTTCCCCTCCCATTTGTTGCCGTCAATCTCGATGGGCGGGCCGTTTAGGTTAATCCCTCGGTAAAAGGCCCACTTTCCGGTTTCCTTCGGGGGTCCGCCAAGTTTAGTGATCGGCGTCCGCAGATAAACCGGGTCGGCCCCGGCATCGGGCGGCGCTTCCCTGGGTTCGCCGCTGACTTTGAGGATAACGCGGCGATAAGCCGTCAAAGGCGGCGCGCCGTCGTCCGTGACTTCGAGAATCACATGGATCGTCCTGCCCGAAGCGGCCTTCGGAACAGTGATTGTGGCTTCAGCGGCATCGTCTCCTTCTATGGGGGCATCGGCCCAATAGCCTCCGGCATCTTGATATACCCACCAGCGATAGGATAACTCGTCCCGATCCGGATCGAACGAACCGGCGGCACTGAGCTTAATTTTCTTGCCGGGATCGGTAGATAATTCGAGCACTTTTTGTGCCCGATCCTGATTGCAAACAGCAATGGGATTGTGATTGCATTTGGCATAAGGTTTCACACACCAGTCGGCCCTGGCCGCCCAGTCGTTCTGAAACGCCTCGGCCCAGCGAAGGATCGACTTATATCGGTCGCGGTCATCCGGCGCCGAGCGCCATCGGTTATCCGCCCGCATGAACCGCCCGCCCCAACCCCCGTAAGTCGGATGCTCGATACTGCCGAGCCCCAATGCGAGCAGGTGCATAAACGCGGGCGAATCGCCCTCGGATCGAAAACGCCCGTCACTGTGCGCCTCGTACATAGAACATAGCGGACCGTGGTCGGACAGGATGTTTTTCTTCATCCAGCGGGCATCGAACAATTCTTGCTGTTCCGACGTCATGATATTTTGCCAGCCATACGCAATGGCGCCGAAAGCGCTGCTTTGGATCAGAAACACATCCGGCCACTTTTTCAGAATGTACTCGTCACACGTCTGGTCCTGGTTGGCGATCAAAAATAACTTCGCTTTCTTCGATACCTCCGTCATTCGCTCCGGGTGCTTTTCCTCAATGGTTTTCAGCGCCCGGGCAATCGTATTGGCGCCGCCCCAGGCCTGGAGCCAGACGGGGGATGGATTGGGATCCAGTAGCACCTCGACGATCCGTTTGGAGCCGGGGGTCGGTTTTTCCATATCCCCGACGTAGCCAATGTTGCCGACGAAGACTTGGCTCCTGAGATAATCCGGCGTCGGGTAATCGGGATCGTTCTGCTTGAGCCGGGGATACACCTTCGCATACGTATCAAGCTGCTCGTCCAGCCAGGAGACCGGGTGCCAGTTTTTCCGCGTGTGTTTTTCATTGCCTTTCCAATGGTACTTGGAGCTGGAATGGATCAATCCACGGATGTCCCATTCGTTGGCGTACATGAGAAATCGGATCATGGAACAGCGGTCGTCAATTTCACCGTCCGTCGTGGCGATGACAATGGGTTTGCGGATTTCGTTTCCCTTTGCCCTAACCTCCTGTGCGGTCAAACTAAGAACGCCACTCATGACTACAATGCCCAATAGCCGGACTGCAAGTTTTCTTTTGTGTGTAGGTGTCTTCATTTCTATCATTATCTTTTCTTCCTTACAGATCAGGATCGTTCAAAGAAGGCGTCAATGGCCCGTTTGGCCTTGCGGCAGGCGTCGTACGGATCGGGAATCTCCCACGTGTCGATATTAATCCAGCCCCGGAAGCCGCCTTTCCACAATGTCTCGAATGAAGCCGTTACATCAATGTGTCCGTCGCCGCAGGCCAGATGCTTCGATGTCCCCTTGTCCCGGCGGGTGCCGTCGGTGTCGGTAAAGTGAATGTAACCGATGTTGCCGACGCCGATTCGTTGGAGCAGTTCGTGCGGTTTCCCGGTCGAGCCGTTCATCAGGTCGAAATGGCTGGGATCGTAAATGGTCTTCACTGCCGGGTGATTCGCTTGTTCCAGAATCCGCTGGAGATGCTCTTCGGTGTTAAAGATGAACACCGGCTCGATCTCGAAGGCGAACGTCAGGCCCAGATCATGGACGATCTTTGCCGCTTCGCGGAACGACCGAGCGAGGTGTTCGATGGCCTGCTTGAGCGTCTGGCCCCGCCGCCCGCCGCCGGGCCAGGTGCCGATGCAATCGCAACCGACGGCCCTGGCGAATCGAGACTGATCGCGAAATTCACTGAGCCAGCGTTTTCTTACAGCGGCATCCGGAGAAAACGCGCCGCCGGCTCCCGTTTGAATCGAGAATATCCGCAATCCGTAGGCGTCATAGAGACGCCGCAACGCCCTGATGCTTTCGGATTCGTCCGGGTTCGGATAGGCGCCCATCGGCCACGAGGCGTGCAGCTCGATTCCGTCGAAATCCGTCCGCGCGGCGAAATCAAGAACCTCCCAGATAGGAAATGTCTTTTCGTATTTCCTCGACGCGGAGGCAAAGCCGTTCAGGCCGAAGGCCGTTTTCCAAACGCGTCGTTTCGGTTCGTCGGCGAAAGCCGAAGATACGACCGGTGTGAGAAAAGCCGCTCCCAGAGTTTTCAAGGCATCGCGTCGTTGCATCATGAAGTCTCCTAAAGATCATCCGTGGCGAGGGCGTCTCGGCCTCGCCATAACATAATGAACTAACGGTACTAAGACGATTGACGATTGTCAATGGTCAATACGCGGGCGAGACGCCCTCGGTACGAACGTAACGCTTGACGGTAAAACCCTTATTCGCTATCATCGCAAAACATGGATGAGGGCCGGTTTCCACATGTCCAGTCGGCGACATGTGGCAATGTAATCCGGCCCGTAGAAACAAGTGGCCAGGGAGTTGAGCCTATGGGGAAAGCCGGGAAGAAACGGGTAAAGAAGAAAACCAAAACCGTCAAGAAAAAGACAACAGCTAAGAAGAAACGCCCCTCGACCAGGAAAAGCAAACCGGAGGCGAAAAAACCGGAGAAGGTCGTCGAAGAGATTGCATCCAGAGAGCTGAAAATTCACGCGACGGCCGAGGATATGGCCCGGCGGCAGCGTGAGATCTCGGTTGCGGAATTCTTCACGAAGAACCGGCACCTTCTCGGTTTCGACAATCCCCGCAAAGCCCTTTTGACGACGATCAAAGAAGGCGTGGATAATTCGCTGGACGCGTGTGAAGAAGGGGGAATACCGCCGGATGTGAAGGTGGTCATCACCCCCAGCGAGGACGAGGATCGATTTCGAGTCACTATCGAAGACAACGGGCCAGGTGTTCTAAAAAAGCAGATTCCGAAGATATTCGCCAAGTTGCTTTACGGGTCCAAGTTTCACCGGCTCAAGATGTCGCGCGGCCAGCAGGGGATCGGGATTTCCGCCGCCGGTATGTACGGCCAGCTCACGACGGGAAAGCCCATTGCGATCACCTCGAAGATTTCGCGGAACAAGCCCGCGCACTATTACGAGCTCGAGATCGACACGAAGCGAAACGAGCCGCGGATCATCGTGGATGAGCAGATCGACTGGCCCGTCCGGCGCGGGACGAAGGTCGAGATCGAACTGGAGGCCCGGTTTCAAAAGGGCCGCCAGTCCGTGGAGGAATACCTCGAACAGACGGCCATCGCCAACCCTCACGTCTCCCTCGAGTTCGTGACGCCGGACGGTGAGACGAAGCTGTACGAGCGCGCGTCGAAAGAGCTTCCCGTCGAGACCAAAGAGATTAAGCCGCACCCCTACGGCGTGGAGCTGGGCGTGCTGATTAAGATGCTGCACGATACCAAGGCGCGCACGCTCCAATCGTTTCTCCACTCCGACTTCTCACGGATCAGCAGCCGGGTGGCGAAGATGATCTGCGAGCAGGCGAAGGTATCCGAGCGGTCCCGGCCGTCGCGCATTGCCCGACAGGAGGCCAACAACCTCTTCAAAGCGATCAATAACACGAAGATCATGAATCCGCCCACGGATTGTCTGAGTCCCATCGGGGAAGAGTTAATCCGGGCCGGTCTGAAGAAGCAGATCGAGGCCGACTTCTACACGTCCGTCACCCGGCCGCCCAGTGTTTATCGCGGCAATCCATTTCAAATCGAGGCGGGCCTGGCCTATGGCGGCTCCCTGCCCGGCGATAAGCTTGCGCGCGTGCTGCGTTACGCCAACCGCGTCCCCTTGCTCTATCAACAATCGGCCTGTGCGATTACGCGCTCGGTGCTCACCACGGGATGGCGCAACTACGCCCTTCAACAATCGGCCGGCGCTCTGCCCACCGGGCCTTTAATTATCATGGTCCATATGGCGTCCGTCTGGGTGCCCTTCACGTCGGAGAGCAAAGAAGCGGTGGCCCACTATCCGGAGATTGTCAAAGAGGTCCGCCTGGCGCTGCAAGAGTGCGGGCGGCATTTGGCCGTGTTTATTCGTCGACGGCGTAAGGCCGCCGAATCCGAACGCAAGAAAGCTTACATCCACAAATACATCCCGCATATCGCCATCGCACTGCGGGAGATGCTGGAGCTTTCCGACAGACAGGAAAAAACCATCGTGACGCAATTGACGGACGTTCTCGAAAGGAGCCGAACGTGAGCAAATTAGCCACACGGATCAAAGAGACCGCCACCTCGGTTCGATCCCGAATACAGCGCAAAGGCAAACCCACGTTATCGTTCCCTCTGCGGTCCTTGAGTAACGTCAAGTACCATCCGAAAAAGGGTTTCTTCGAACTCAAGGGTAAAAAAAAGACCCGCACGCTCACCGTCGCCACGGTCAAGACATTCGCCCAGACGCTTCGGATGATGTCCCAGGCCAAGACGCTCGTCGAAGACGACGAAATCATGACCAAGCGAGAAGCCTACTACGTCTCCAAGAACTGGGACGAGGCGCGCTTCGATGAGCAGCCGGAATCGGATACCGTCATCGACGATATCGAGGCTCTGTTCCAGGTCAATCGCGAGCAGCTCGGATTCATCCCCGAAGAAAAGGGCGGCGAGATCGCCGGCAAGCTCATCGTGATCGACCGCGAGCCGGACAGCGGCAAACCCTTGCGTATCGACTGTACCAAATTCGGTTCGGGAGCGTACTCCATCCCGATCTCTGTCGAGCACTTGAAATTCGAGACCAAGGCTAAATTCATTTTGGCCGTAGAGACCGCGGGCATGTTTCAGCGTCTCGTCAAGCACGGCTACTGGCGCACGGCCAATTGCATTCTTGTTTCGATGGGGGGCGTGCCCACGCGGGCCTGTCGGCGTTTTATCCGGCGACTCGCCGACGAGCTCAAGCTTCCCGTCTATGCATTCGTGGACTGCGATCCGTACGGCATGTTCAACATCTACCGCACACTCAAGGTCGGCTCGGGCAACGCCGCTCACATCAACCGTTATTTCTGTGTGCCCACCGCTACGTTCCTCGGCGTGACCCCGCAGGACATCGTGGACTACAAGCTGCCCACGCATCCGCTCAAAGAGATCGACATCAAACGGGCTACAGACGCCTTGAAGAACGATCCCTTCGTGCAGCATTATCAGCCGTGGCGGGATGCGATCAAGCAATTGCTGGACATGGGCGTCAGGGCCGAGCAACAGGCGTTCGCCGTGCATAATCTCAACTATGTGATCGAACATTATCTGCCGGAAAAGCTTGCGGCCTCGAAGAAGTTCCTTCCGTAGCCGAGATGAAGGAATCCGCAGAAAGTGCGGAATGACCGGTTCCCTTATAAAGGTTAACTCTTAAAGGGTGTGTGAGAAGCCGCTATTTCGTGGCATGGGCATCTTGCCCATGTATCGCAAGACCTTCCTGCTTCGCAAACTGCCTTTTCCCATGGGCGGGACGCCCATCAAAAACACGGGCAGGATGCCCGTGCCACTTCTCACACACACTCTAAAAAGCAGGCTCTGAGCCTGCCGAAGGAATGACAAAGGTGGGGCGGAGCCGCCACCCTACCTCATCCTGTTCATCCTGTTTAAGAATCACCGGCCGGGAGCGTTGCACCGTTCCGGCCGGTTTCTTTCTTGTCTCTGCGGATGCTTTTTCATCCGCCGTTACCATTTCGGCGTTGTGTTCTTTGTGATGATATCATAATCTCCGGCGACGATCTTCCACGAGGTATATCGCATCGTACTTTTACCATCGCCCTTCCAGGGCGTCTTCCATACCTTTGTGAAGTATTCCTTGCCGCATCGCTTGGCGATATCCGTCGTCCCCAGGACATTATAGCCAAACGGGCAGCCACTCCATTTGCCATCCTTCTTCGCTTGCGGCGCGTGGATATCCCGGATATAAATATTCGTCGGGCCGCGAGGGGTTATCTCGTCCGCTTTGTCCCGCGCCTGCTTAAAGGTCTTGCCGTTGTTCCATTGTGTGGCGAACCGGGCAAACTCGTACGGATAAAAATTCACATCCCTCGCGCCCAATCCCGTTTTGGCTCCGATCGACCGCCAGGTCCCGATGAGCGAAGAGCCGTAGCAATTGACCTGATAGACCATGCGAATCGGCAGTTGCTTAAAACCGGATGCTTCCCGAACGTGCTTGATGTCATCCTTCGTAAACGCGTCATGCGTGCCGTCCGTGCCCTTGCTCGCCCTGAAGCCGTTCTTCCAGCCGTGCGAGAAAATCCAGAGGTCGATCATGTACCCCTTCTCGGCCAGCTCGATCAGGTATTTCTCAAGATTCGCTTTGGTGGGCGTGGCGATTTCATCGGCTTTGTTCAGCGCCGTCTGGCTCACCACATACTTGCCGGCCACGCGTTTATGTTTGAGCAGAACGATATACTCATAATCCTGCATGGCCCTGAACAGCTCCATCGTCTCCTGGGCCAGCGTCGTTTTGGTCGAATCGCCGAAATAGAAAAAGACCAGCGACGCGGCGCCCTTGGTGACTTTGGGCGTTCTTTCTCTTCCTTTCGGTCGTGCCACCTGCCCTCCGCCGGTCTTGGGTTTGCCTCCCCGGCCCGTATTGAACCGTTCGACCGTCTCAAGAGGCTCATTCAGACGAACCGGGACTACGTCGGGACAGGCATACGCTTTCGAGACACAACTGATGCACAAAATGACACAGACGACTTTCAACTTTTCCATTTCACCGACCTCCTTTTGTTTATGTGGAATAATTTAGTTTTCTATTATACTATTATACTGTTTTCCTGACAATACTAAAAGCTATAATTCCATTCGAGCCAGTGGTCTTCCAATAGGGCTAAGTCCAGCTCATTGACGATACAGTCCTCGTTGATATCTCCCGGTATGAACTCGAATCCCTCTTGATTCTTGGCGTGCTCGCAGGCATCTTCGTACAGGACGATTTGCAGGGTGTCCGCCGTCGTATATTGGCCGTCGTTGGCTTCAAGCTGCACTGTATAGGCGCCGGGCACTGTCATCGTGACCGTGGGATTCGGCGCTCGGGGATCGCTGATCATAGCCGGACTGAATTCGTCCGGCTCGGCTATCACCGTCCACAAAAGCGTGGTCGGTTCGGGCCTGTTGTCTTCGTCGGTGGCGATCCCATCAAGCTGGACGACCCTTGGCCCGTCGTCGGCCAGCCAGGTCTCAATATCCTCGCCGGCATTGACCGTCGGCGCGACGTTCAGCGTATTGAGCGTGAAAACAGGGCTCAGGTAAATCGGATACGTCGTGCTCACGGCGGAATCGTACACATCGAGCGCCCAATAGTATTGCGTGTCGAGCGCCAGCGTGACGGCGACCGACTCGACCGCCTGGCCGGTGACGACCTTGGGATTGACCTCGACCTTGGGATTCGTGCCAAAATAGACGTCACATGTGACCACCCCCGCCGGACCGCTCGATTCGGGCAATGTCCACTGAAGCTGGATCGGGCCGCCGGGCACCGTCGAGCCGTCGGGCGGAATCGGATCGAGCCGGGTAGCCAGGACCGAAGCGGTCACATATGTATAACCATCGTAGAATACGATTTGCACGTCTCTGGCTCCGCCGTCGGCGACGATGACGCCCTCGCGGGCAAGGGCTCGGACCAGCTCGGTGACATTATTCTTCAGTTTCAACGTTCCACCGCCGGACCCGTTATCTGATCCAATATCAATCAACGCCTTGCCCTCGCCGATGATCAGGCCGCCGCGCTCGTCTTGGGCGACGTCGCCATGATGCTCGATCAAACCGCCGTTGCGAATGGTGATGGTGACGTTGGACTCGGCGCCCTCGGCGACGATCATATTCCACTTGGGCTTATCGACAACGCCGACTTCCAGCTTGCCGCCGTTCACATCGAGGGCGACCTCGCCGGCGGCACCGAGTTCGAGCGATTTTATCGTGGCCACCGTCGTTCCGGCCCCCTCAATTGTAAACTTTGCAGAGACACTGCCCGGTTCGTAACCGATCTTGATATCATCTCCACACAGCAGAGTCACACCGCCTTTAACGGTCAGCTCGCCGCTCAGACCGTCCCCATTGGCAATCCAGAGGTCGTCGATCTCAGGCGGGATATCGCCCGAATCAAGGACCGGCCACGTCAACGGCGTCGTACTCCCTATGAAAACGTCCGCGTCGCCTCCTAACGCTCCATTCGAGGGAACCGTCCCAACATCCCAGTTGCCGGGAGTCATCCAGTCGTCGCTAATCGCACCGGTCCAGGTATAGATATCGTCCGCTTCGGCGAAACCGGATAAGCCCAGCAGGATCATGGTCATGAGTGTGATGACGGTCGTTCTCATTTGTTCGTCCTCCAAGAAAAAAGTTTCATCGACACTCTATTATATCAAATTCTCATTGAGATTGCACTCATTGCCCCGGCGGCGCATACAAATTGAACATCGACATCGAGACGTGTGGAGTCTTTCTTTGATTGTCACATGGTTGGAGAGAATCGTATTGAGACTATCTGCGAACGAAGGAAATCGCTCGGGCGTGACAGAGGTCCTGGCAGGTGGAGCAGCCGGTGCATTGATCCGGGTCCACGCCGGCTTTTTGGTCTTTCAAAGTGATGGCGTAACAATGGCCGATCCGTTTGCATCGGCCGCAGCCGTCGCATAACTCCGGCTCAACGTAGGCATAGACATCCCGAATCGAGAGATGATCGGCCGGGGTGATGGACTGGACCATTATATCTCGGAAATTACGATACGAGTCGTAGCCGTGGCGGGCCATGAACTTCTCGATATTCCTGAGGACAGCCGGAAGGAACGCGAAGCCGCGGAGCATGACCTCGGTGCAAATGCCGATCATGTCCGCGCCGCACATCATCATCTGGATCGCATCGGTGTGATTGCGGACGCCCCCGGTGCCGAGAACGCAGGGTACCGGGCCGACTTTCTTACGAATCTCGAAAACGTCGCGAAGCGCCAGCGGCTTTAGCCATCCGCCGGAAAAGCACGCCATCGACGGCTGGTCCTGGAAGCGGAACGGGCCGCGTTTGGGATTGTGGATGTCAAACTCGGGAATCGCCAGGCGGTTGGCGGTCGTGCCGACCACCGCGGCTCCGCTCTCGAAACAGGCCTGGGCGACCTCGGCGATCCCGCCGCCTTCGGGTGTGAGCTTGACGAAGACGGGCACGTCCACGGCGTCGGCGATGATCTTCGTCGCCATGCCCACGACCTCCGCGTTCTGGCCGAGACTGGCGCCGGATTGGGCGGTGCGATCCCGCTCGCCCGAGACCTTCAAATTGAACGACATGTTCGGGCAACACATGTTCAGCTCCAGGGCATGCGCGCCCGCATCAACGAATTGTTTCGCCATCTCCAGCCAGCCGTCCATGCCCTTTCGGCCGGTATAGGTGATATTCGCCAGGATGATCAGCTCTTTGGTCTGCTCCCTGCCCTGCTCGGTGAGCCGGAGGGCTTCGTCGGGGGTCAGCCGGGTCTCGGCGGAGAAGGCCAGGTAGTGCTCCTCGTCCCACCATCGGTACCTGGGGTTCAGATTGATGTACGGGGCCGGCTCGATGGCGAGCTTGAGGCTGGCGCCGCCCCAGCCGCACCGTTCGGCCTCAATGAGCTGCGAGATATGCTTCGTCGCGGGGCCGGAGGCGACGATAAACGGATTACGAAATTTTAGCCCGGCTACTTCAAAGAACATCGTAAAACCAACTTTCGAAAAAAATACAAGCCTAACCTTCAACTTAGCGGAAGTCTCGCCATTGTAAACGCTCGATCCGAATCGTGCAACAGCATTCGGTGACACGAGGTTTCCTCCTGAACTCCGGATTTTTCCTGATATCCCCTTTCCGGTCTGCTGATTTCTTGATATCCTAATACAATCGTTTAATGGATTAAATCGAACGGGAGGTATCTTATGAATCGAATCCTACCACACATCGTAGCGTTGACCGTGAGTCTGAGTTCTATCGCCGGGGCGGTGGACGTCGTACCGATGCCGGTTTCTATCGAAGAACGCGCCGGGGTATTTACCATCGAGCCGTCCACGCACGTCATTGCGGAAGGCCAGGCCGCCATCGAAGCGGCCAAACTTATCGAGGCCCTCGCGCCGGCGATGGGATACCGGTTGAAGCCGGGCAAGCGCGCGCTCAATAGCATTCAACTGGATATCGTCTCATCACTGGAAGATAAGCTGGGCAACGAAGGATACGAGCTTGACGTGACCGAACAGGCTATTAAGCTTCGGGCGGCTAAAGGAGCAGGATTGTTTTACGGCATTCAGACGCTGCGCCAGTTATTACCGCCGATGATTTTCGCTCAACGAGAGGTCGAAGACGTCCAATGGTCCGTGCCTTGCGTGCATATTATCGACACGCCGCGGTTCCAATGGCGCGGACTATTGATCGATCCGGCCAGGCATTTCATCCCCGTGAAGGATTTCGAGCGCTATATCGATTTGATGGTCCTCCACAAGTTCAACCGTCTCCAGGTTCACTTTACCGACGACCAGGGCTGGCGGATCGAAATCAAGAAGTATCCGAAGCTCACCCAAATCGGATCACGGATGGATTGGACCACTGTACGCCACAGAGGTTCGGACAAGAAAGTCGATGGATTTTACACACAGGACGAGATTCGGCACCTGGTTCGATACGCCAAGGAACGTTATGTAACGATTGTGCCCGAAATCGAGATGCCCGCCCATACCGGCGCGGCAATCGTTTCCTATCCTCAAATCGGTTTATATCCGGACAAGCTTCGCGCCCTCGAGCCGGAGAAGCGATGGTGGGCCAACGAGAGAGTGCTGGCGCCGCGGCCGGAGACCGTGGCTTTCATGCAAGACGTGTTGACGGAAATTATGGAATTGTTTCCCAGCAAGTATATTCACATCGGCGGGGATGAAGCAAATACGAGCCATTGGGCAAAATGCGAGGAAATGCAGTTATTGAAGAAAGAGTTGGGCGCCAAAGACGAGGCCGAGCTGCATAGCTGGTTTATCAAGCAGATGGATGAATTCCTCACCCGGCATGGCCGGCGACTTCTCGGGTGGGACGAGATCATTCAGGGCGGTCTTGCGCCGGGCGCCACGGTGATGAGCTGGCGGGGGCAGGCCGGGGGCATTACCGCCGCCCAGGCCGGGCACGATGTGGTCATGGCCCCCACGTCGCATACCTACTTCGACTATTACCAAGGTCCGAAGGAAAACGAACCACTGGCTATCGGCGGCAATATTACCGTTGAAAAGACCTACTCCTTTGAGCCGGTTCCGGCGGAGCTGACCGACGAGCAAGCCCGTCACATCCTCGGCGGCCAGGGCCAGCTCTGGGGCGAATATATCGATAACCAGAGGCATCGCGAGTATATGACCTATCCACGTGCGCTGGCGCTGATTGAAGTGCTTTGGTCATATCGAAAAAATCGAAGCTATGATGAGTTTGCCGTTCGTCTGAAGGAACACCTCAAGCGCCTCGATGCGGCCGAGGTCAATTACCGCCCTTTGGACCAGGCGACCGCTTCGGCAAGCCGGCTACTCAAGCGATTATTGCCGGGCTATGTCGATCGCTTTGCCTTTGAGGCGATGGCACCGATACAAGGCCGGGACGTCTTCGAGATCGAAAGCAAGAACGGCAAGGTTGTGATTCGCGGCAACAACGGCGTCGCCATGGCGATGGGGCTCAACTGGTATCTCAAGCATTATTGCCATTGTCACGTTTCATGGAACGGTAGCCAGCTTAACATGCCCCAAACGCTGCCGGACGTACAACCAAAGGTACGCCGGACCAGTTGGGCGAAATACCGCTATTTCCTGAACTATTGTTGCTTCGGCTACTCATTACCGTGGTATGACTGGGACCAGTGGGAAAAGCTCATCGACTGGATGGCCCTGAACGGGATCAACGCGCCGTTGTCGGTGACGGGTCAGGAAGCCGTGTGGCAGGCGGTATGCAAAGGGCTGGGGATGAGCGATGAGCAAATGAAAGAGTTTTTCGCCGGGCCGCCCTATCTGCCGTTTCAGTGGATGGGCTGTTTGGACGGCTGGGGCGGGCCGCTGCCGCAAAGCTGGATCGAGAGCCATGAAGACCTCGAAAAGAAGATACTCACTCGTCAGCGCGAACTCGGCATGACGCCCGTTTTGCAGGGCTTCACGGGCCACGTGCCCGGCGCCATCGCAGAGAAACACCGGGATGCAAAGCTGTATCGCATCAAATGGATCGAATGGCAAACGCATCTGCTCGATCCGCTCGATCCGCTCTTTGCAGAGATCGCCAAGCTTTTCATGGAGGAGCAAACCAGACGCTTCGGCACCGATCACCTGTACGCAGCCGATACGTTCATCGAAATGACCCCGCCCAGCGGCGAGTTGAAAGACCTGACCGATCTGAGCCGTGCGATTTATAACGGCATGGCCGGGACCGATCCTCACGCCGTGTGGGTGCTTCAGGGCTGGACGTTCTCGTACCAGCGTGCTTTCTGGACGCAGCCGCGAATCCAGGCGTTTCTCGGGGCCGTCCGCGACGACCAGATGCTCGTGCTGGACTTGTTCTGCGAAAGCCGCCCGATGTGGAGCGAGACCGAGGCCTTCTTCGGGAAGCCGTGGGTGTGGTGCAACATCCAGAATTTCGGCTGCACGCCGTTCTTAGGCGGGGCGCTACCCAAGATCAATCAGGATCCTCACGCTATCAGGAACGACGCGAAAGGCGGTCAATTGTTCGGTTTGGGCTTTGTTAATGAGGGACTCGGTGATAATACGGTCGTCTATGATCTGATGTACGAGACGGCCTGGAGAAATAAACCGGTCGATCTGGACGAATGGATCCGCGACTACGCCCACAACCGTTACGGCCAGCCCGATGATCAAGCGTATCGAGCCTGGCGAATCCTGGAGGACACCGTTTACACAGCCCCGTTTCGCACGCGCTCCGTCATCACTTCGACGCCAACGCTCGATCCGGCCCGGGACGTACCTTATAGCAACAGCGATTTAGCCAGGGCGTGGGAGGCTCTGCTCAAGGCATCCCCAAACCTGGGCACGGCCGACACGTACCGGTTCGACCTGGTCAACCTGGCGCGTCAGGTGTTGAGCAACCACGCGGCGACACTGCATCGCAATGTCGTCGATGCATACAAAGCGAAAGATCTACAGGCGTTTAAAAAGGCTTCGCGGCGTTTTCTGAAACTCATTCGCGATTTGGACAGGCTAACCGGCACACGCGAGGAATTCCTGCTTGGCCGTTGCCTGGAAGATGCCAGGCGTTGGGGTATGACCGGCGCCGAGCGAGACCGTTTCGAATGGAACGCGCGGCGCGTACTAACGCTCTGGGGGCAAGGCCCTATGATCGACGATTATGCGCGAAAAGAGTGGTCCGGCATGTTTACCGGCTACTATCTGAAGCGATGGGAATGGTTTCTGGACGAACGGGCTCAATCGCTTAAGGAAGACAAACCTTTCGACAACAAGGCTTTCGATACGAAACTGAGGACCTGGATGGCCGACTGGTCGGACCAAAAGGAGAGATTCCCTATTTTAACACGCGGAGACAGCGTTCGGGTCGCACGGAGACTCTGGGCCCGATACGGCAGACAACTCGATCCGAAGCAGAATTGATGCCCCAATACGCGATTATCTTTCCATCCTGCCCGGTATTTCCCGTATGCCGGGTAAAATCATAGACATACGTTCAACAGAACGAATATTTGAAATCTTCAAAATAAACGCTTGCATCCCTTCGCTATCAGTGGCATAATTGCGGCGAACCTGACGTACATGAATTCAGTATTATGTAGTGTTGTTGAGAAAAAAGTTGGTATGAAGACAAGTAAAGCAGCCGATATCATGACAACAAACGTCGTCACGGCCCCAAAGGACATGGTTTTGACGGACGTCATCGCCCTGCTCCTCCGCTGGCACATCAGCGCCCTGCCTGTTGTCGATGATGATAACAACATTTTAGGCATCGTAAGCGAAATCGACCTTGTGAACGTGACCTTAGACGGAAATGCCCGAAACACGAAAGTAGAGGAAGTGATGACCACGGATCTCAAATCCTTTGGTCCGGATGCGGAATTATCGGAAATGGTCCAATCGTTCTCGAAGCATCACCTCCGCCGCGTTCCCATCCTTAAGGGAACCAAGGTCATTGGCATCGTCAGTCGCCGCGACATCCTCCGCGAGATGCTCTGTTGGTATGATCGATACTAAACAGGACACAGGTTTCCAGGAATTCTTTATTCGTTTCAGCCTTTTTGAAGGATTTGATTCGGAACAAGCCAGAGGATTTGTTGTTATATAGAGTAGAAGTAACGTTTTGCAAAATTGAAGGTTAGGCATCGATTATTTGAGAAAATCTTTTTTAGAACAGTTTGAACTTTGAACAGAGAGGTAACGTGAATGTCAATTAAGAAACTGGACAAGGCCGCGTTGGACAAGTGGGTTGAAGCGTGCATTCAGAAGCAGCGCGTGTACGGCGTACAGGCAAAAGAAGATCGTTTTGCTTTCGCCCCGCTGGCCAGGGCCGCCGACCTGCGTCTGGATTACGACGTGACCATCCTTCCGCCGAAGAAATACTTCCAGCCGCAATGTGAAACGCTGCTCAAATTCGACCGTGATAAAGGGTTTGAGAGCGTCTTCGAGGAGGATCCGTTCGTCGTATTCGGCGTCCACCCGTACGACATGGTCGCGATTCTGCAAACCGACAAGCTCTTCGCCGACGGCCAGTACGACGCCCACTACATGAAACGCCGGGAGCAGGCGACCGTTGTGGTCTGCGACGTACAAACGCCCTCGGCGGACGTCTTTGCCGGGTGCATGGGCACGGCCACGATTAAAGAAGGCTTCGATATTTTGATCACAAAGATCGAAGACGCATATCTGGTGGATATCCAGACCCCGAAAGGCGAAGCGCTGGCCGCGAGCCTCAAAAACGCACCGGAGGCCGACGATATCAGCCTCAAGCTCAGAAAGCTGGTGTGGGCGGACAATACCGAGCTGCTCCAGAAACATAAGCTGGACGTTCGGCCCGACATTCTGCCCGAACTGCTGGGTCGATCCTACGACCATCCGGTTTGGGAAGAGAAGGCCGAGCGCTGCTATTCATGCGGCTCGTGCAACCTGGTGTGTCCGACGTGCTACTGCTTCGACGTGCAGGACGAGGTCGATTGGAGCCTGGAAAAAGGCGAACGTCGCCGGGTTTGGGACGGCTGCCTGCTGAGCGACTTTGCCGCCGTGGCGGGCGGGCATAATTTCCGCCGCAATCGCGCGGACCGCTATCGGCACCGCTACTATCGCAAGGGAAAATATATACCGGAGAAAATTGGGGAAATCGCCTGTGTCGGCTGTGGGCGATGCATCACAGCCTGTACGGCCAATATCGCCAATCCCGTGGAAGTCTTTAACAGTCTTGTGCATGAGAGGACATAACTCAGATGCAAACATGTAAAAGTAACGTAGATATCTACCTGCCCGAAGCGGCCACGGTAGATAAAGTGGAACCCATGACCGCGCTGGAGCATTTTTTCTC
>Ga0180432_10003393_pt1 | contig 22745 bp, 19 predicted proteins | sample SS_ome_10_FD_132414 | JGI IMG/M metagenome (GOLD analysis project Ga0180432, IMG submission 132414) | Hypersaline lake sediment archaeal communities from the Salton Sea, California, USA - SS_1_MS_2 metaG | ecosystem: Environmental > Aquatic > Non-marine Saline and Alkaline > Hypersaline >...
ATCTTTCAATCCTCTTTTTCCGAGGACGCTCTCTGAAACGGTGGCTCTCCGGTATCTCCCTGCCCCTCTCGATATCTTTCAATCCTCTTTTTCCGAGGACGCTCTCTGAAACTTAATACAATCCATAAACGCATCTGGACATTCCTTCTTTCAATCCTCTTTTTCCGAGGACGCTCTCTGAAACAACAGAAATACAGCACGTTCAGACCCACGTCCACATAGTAACTTTCAATCCTCTTTTTCCGAGGACGCTCTCTGAAACTTTGTCTCTTTTCCGCCTCTCCGTTGTCTTCTTCTTCGGCTTTCAATCCTCTTTTTCCGAGGACGCTCTCTGAAACACCACGACACCCTGCAACGCCTCCTCAGACCTCTCATCCCCTTTCAATCCTCTTTTTCCGAGGACGCTCTCTGAAACCCGGCAATCTCCATTGTACCTCGGGGTACTCGATTTCTTTCAATCCTCTTTTTCCGAGGACGCTCTCTGAAACCGGTTTCTTGGCGACCTCTTGGGTTGAATAATCCTTTCTCGGGGCTTCTTGAGTTGTGGTGACTTGAAGGCCCAAAACTCGGGCAGGTCTTTATATAGAGGTTCACAGCGTTCCTTTCTACGCCGGCACAGCTTTGGTTCCTGGGCTGCTTCTTTCTTTGAAATTTCGGTGTAGGTGTGGTTGGGCTTTGCTCAGAAGCATGTGTGTATCTTGGCTGTTTGTGCTTTGATGTTGTTGACTATGTGCAGTACATCTGCATCTCGCAGTAGCTGCATTTTTTGTCTTTGTGTACTGGTGGCATCTTCTCACTCTTGATCATATTCAGGATACTAGTTATTGTGTGTGTAATGTATTCCTTATCGCTTGCTGTGATTTCTATTTCGGTCACCTTTCTCTTGGAAGGGAAGTAAAATATCCCGCGTCTCACTCTTGTATCGAATTCGGTTTCTAGTAGTAATGCATATGCGGTTATCTGTTCTCTCCAGTTTCTTCTTATGCTGTCGAGGCTTGTGTGTTTCACCTCGACTGGTATGATTTCTTTGTCTTGTAGGATAATGACGGTGTCGACTCTGCCATGCAGGTGGTGTTTAGGTGACTCTATCGGGACATTGTGCAAGACTTTCTCTACGGTTTCTTGTTTGAAGCCGTAGATGGTTTTTCTTTCCTTGACGCGTCGATGCTCTCTTCTGTGTTCTTCCTTACCCGCCTTCATCTTGTGGCGTGGAGGGGCCGCTATGCCTAGGGTTCTTATGAAGTAGACTTTTCGAGGGCAGTAGAAGTATTGGGCTATGTCGCTGACTCTGAGCATGTCTTCTTCTACCATCTGGACCAGAAGCCTTTGTAGGTCTTGGTTTCTCTGCGCAGGAATTTGCCGATCTTCCTGGCCTGTGTAAGCACCAAGTCCGTCCACCGCATCTTCTTGTTTTTGTATCGGGTGTGTTCTTCCATTTTCGAGAGTAAGGTGGATAGTAGGAGTTTCCTGGGTTTGTCGTCCATCACGCACACCCCGTCCTCTACGGTGAACTGTCTCGGTTTGACCTGGTTTCTTGAAAAGAAAGTGAAAATTGTCTTGTCAATTACTTGCTGTCTGAATTCTTCCATTAGATCGAGAACCATGCTTGGCCGGCCCGGTCGATCTACATGCAGGAAACCTCCATATGGGTCCAATCCTGCGTAGTGAATAGCTCTCCATGCCTCGCTTTCCAGTACAGCGTATCCATAGTTGAGCATAGCGTTTAGAGGGTCGGATGCGTACCTCCCGCTTCTTCCTTGGAACTCGAATTCGTCACCTATCATGTCTTGGATCACGGCCCAGTATGACGCGGCGGCGTTCCCCTCCATACCTAGGAGGTGGCTCCGTATCTGGTCACATGATTCACATCTAGTGTCTTTGATCCGCTCTAGCGAAATCGATATCGTGTTTCTCGCGTTCTTCAGGGCCTTGGAGATCTCCGGGTGCGTATCCTTCCTAGTCTTGGCCAGGGTGCCAAGTACCGCTATCTGGTTTCTCATCTTGCAGTGGACGAATTCTCTGGCCAGATAGGCACCTGTCGTCTGGTGGTAAGCTAGGTACTGTTTTCTTCGTGTGTTCACTGTCCTCATAATAGGTGGAGATACCCTAGCTTTGACATTTCCTCTCCAGTCTATCAGAATGATATCTGTGCCATTACTGGCCAGACTCTCTATCGCACTGGTGCTTATTGATCCCTTCCCGGAGATGATCAATTGGCGGAGGTTAGATGGAGGACAGCGATGAATCACAGAGTATCCACCGCCTTCCTTCCTTGCTTTCACCACGATCTGGCTGTTTTCTATCCCTATGTGTTTGCCCCACCCATCAACGACTAGGCGGTCCATGTCAGTCACCACAGACCTCTCTGTAGATACAGGAGCTGGGGCACTTTGATGGTCTGCCTGGGTCCAGCTTCTCGTACACAATCTCCGATTTCTTATCCCTGTCCTCTATCCACCGACTACGGAGGTCGTCTGTTATGTGGAACAGGTCTCTCTCGATAACCATGCGGTTGTCCTTGAACTTGAGATACACCGTGCACCCCACGTCAACTGGAACCTCATATACGCTTTCGAATACTAGTGCATACCCTGTTGGGAACAGTCGATCCTCTTCCTTCCGATTCTTCACCCCTGTCTTGAGGTCGAAGATGATGCTCCGCATGTAGTCGTAGCAGTCCAAACTCAGGATGCTGCTGGTGCCAAGGAGTTTCCCGCTTATCTTATGTTCACAGAGGAATGGGACGGCTGTTGAAAGGAGGTCTTCTTCTTTGCCGTAAGGTTGGGTGCTAAGAGTGGATTGGAGCCGCGACTTGGCGTTGTACATTATGTAGTTCCAGGTTTTCATTGCATATCTGTTGATAAGAGTGAAGTTGCCGATTAGTCTCTGCTCATAGTTCTGGGATTTGTACCAATTCTTGAACTGGGCATCGAAGTCAAGTTGTTTTGCGCGGCTGTAGGCTTCGCTGACCGTGTCGTGCAGCACTCTTCCGAGTGAGAGTGGGTGGTTGAGTTGACCTTGTTCTTTCTTTACCTTGTTGAGATATACATCCCGTGAGGTGGGGCAATAACTGCTGCATATGAGGTACATTGGCAGGAAGACCTCGTGGTAGGGCTTCAAGGGGCTTCGGTCCCAATTCCAACCTCGGAGCTCATCAGTGACCCCTACCTTTCTTGAAACCGGTCTGATATCTTTCAGCAGAAGTTTGTATTCAACTTCGCTCAGGTAGTAAACCATGTCTACCTCTCCCCTTGGCAAGAATGACTGTCCCTAGACTATGTCCACGTTGGTGTCACGAATCAGGGTTCTGCCGGATTTGCTTATGACTCGGGCAGTACTCAGACACCGGCTGCATAGCGGCACGATGAAGATACAGTCTATGTCGTCAACGACAAATCTCTCAACTTCTCTAGCGAGTTCGACTCTATCGTGAGGATTCAGCTCACCTCTGAATCCGCTGTATTGAACGCGGGATAAGCCGAATCTCTGCAGGGCCTTTGCGAGGTTTGCCCGGTTGCCGTCATCGCGGATGTCGTACACCACGAGGGTGAGCATCTCGCAAATAGTTCGCTCTGGGTGCTGATTACTGTAGCCCGGAATCAGGAAGGATAGTTGTGGAAACCGTGAAGGGGTCAATCGGAAAAGCGGTATAATGCATTTTTTCCGCATTCTTGTGTATCTTTCTGTCAAAAAGCTTTATATGTCAGTTTTGGGCCTGTTCTCTATTGTGGGGAGATTGCCTCATTGACGAGTCCAGATGTCTTGAACAGTCTGGTTAAGATCGGTCTGGACAGGAATTGGCACCTCTCGGAAGCTAAGTGGGGGAGAACTGGTTCTTCTTCTCTTCTCGCCCATTCTCTGACCGTTGCAGGGGTCACAGAGGTGGTTATGGATGTTCTCGGCGGCTTTGATGATTCCGATAGGAGGGTTGGAGTTGCTGCCAGCTTCTTCCACGATATGTTGAAGGAGGGCCCGAGTTCACGCGCCGTGATAGAGAAGCGGCGCAGGCTCTTGGACAAGTCTTACACCGATCAGCATATGGACCAGATCAGGGATACACTGTCGGGGGGTGCCCTTGATTTCACTGAAGAGGAGATCAGGCAGGTCCTTTCTATTCTTCCCCACGGCGCTGTGCAGGGCGTGGAACAGCTATCCCTTCTGTTGAATAGAGAAGAGGTGAGAGATAACCCGCGGGTTCGGAGGATTGTACACGAAGTCTCAGATGTCTTGGCATCTAAGAAAAGTCTGGATGAGTTCTCAGATCTCGGGGCCGTGGGCCGCTCTTTGAAGAAGCTGGGGCTTAAGCTTGATTACCATAGGGTGAGCGTGATCAGAGGCGTGTTGACCAGTGTCCTGCACGAGACGATGCACCAGATCTATCGGGCTGCTGGCTTCACACCAGTTCTTTTCTTCCCCCATGGCACGGTTTACCTCGCTAAGAGGGAACGCGGCGAACCTGACTTCTCCCGGTTCAACGATCTATACCGAGAAAACATTATGAAGTTTCTTAAGGACGCTCCCGCCAAGCCAGGGGGACAGGCGGTCGGCCCAGTCAATGCCTCTGCTGTCAAGTCGCCTAGGTTTGTGTACATGTCGGACGCTGACCTCACAGATTTCTGGGATTCGGTGAGGGACAAGCGAGCGGTGAAAGACCCAAACGTGGCGGGCTACCACGATTTGGATCGGGTGGCGGGGAGAGACATGGAGGCTGAGGTTGTTGACGACTGGCTGGAAGAGACGGTAGGTCTTTACTGTATGTTTCTCTACCTGGGCGCGGTTCTGGGCCATGCCACCAATGGATGGAAAGACCCAGCCGCTCTGCAAGAGCTACGTGTAGCAGTGGACGAGGAGCTTCAAGGTCGGGATGTTGACCCGAAAAGGTTCCTGGAGGGTCTTAAGTCAATGTCCAACACCAAGCCCAAGAGAGAGAAACTCGAAAAGGGCGAGTTTCTACGGGGTTTGTTCCCCCAGACATTGAGCAGGGAAGAGGTCCTAGACCGAGGGCTAGAACTGTGTAACCGTATTTCTCTCAGCGTCAGGCGTTTCGCTGACCGGTTCCACGGACTTGGAAGCCTGGACATCGGCGGCCAGATACTGAACGAGGTCTCAAAGCCGGCGATCGGTGACACCGACGCCATAGTAGAAGGTGTTTGGCAGAATTACACGAAGGGCAAGCAGAGAGGTACACCGCTCTGTGTCCTCTGCGGTAGGGAGGCATCGAGCGACGCTGTCGCCGGTCTCCTCGGAAAATCTCAGACATTCAATAATCTCCTTGCCGGAGGTACGAGGCTACAGGTCGGGAACAAGCTCCGTGTATGTGATCTATGTGACCTGGAGATGAGTATAAGGACTCTGTACACCCAGAACCCTGAGTTCGAGGAGTACTACCTGATCCCACAGGTAAATATGTCGCCGAGTATGGAGAGAAGATGGTTCCAGGTTGCCGGCGAGATCGTTGACAGTCACAAAAGGCTGGGAATGAACCCCGTGACCCGGGACCTGACCTGGTCCAGAATCCTGACCCAAGAGAATAAGAGTCAACTTGGAGAGCCACAGGAAATATTCCATCGATACATGTCTAGGCTACTTCAGGATGCCTGGGGCTCCGACAAGAAAAGGATAACCGACAGCCTCAGAGAGGGCATAGAGAGGCACATAGAGAGATTCTACGCAGGTTTCGCTGAATTCGCCGAGAAGACTAAGCTCGACTGCAGCAATGTCGATGAACTCGTGGACAGTCTTCTCCATGGTGAACACCAGGGGTTGCTGTGGGAGATTGGAGAGGGTCTTGGAGAGGATCTTGAAGAGGTGAACAGCCATAAAGCCCGGGGCCTTCTCGCCATGTTGACCCCTAACTATGCCTTGCTCTCTTACCCGGTCCGCCGATCTGAGAGAGAGGATCACCGGGCGTCCAGCTATCTACGCCACCTCTTCAGGGGGTGTCTACTGTCAAAGATATTCATTTCGTCGGTAGTGGTCAAGGAACTTAGATACAGGCCATTGACCGACGTTGTACCTCGAGGAGCGGTGAAAACACCGACAAATATCCAGTTCGACAAGGCATCCAGAAGCATGGACCTTTCGCTGGAAAATGGGTGGCTGAGGCTGGGCGAAGTCGACGAAGCCCTGGAGAAGCTCTCCTCGCTGCTGCTGTTGTGCGAGGAGGTCCGCGCCGCCTCACCTCGCGGGAAGAGTAGGAAGGGCGAGATGACGAGGATACTCGGCGACCACCCGGGAAGAACTCTCAACCGGCTTCAACAACTAACCAATCACACCGTACCGCTGAGAAGAGCTCTGAGATACATGAACAGGCTTTTTGAGAAGGAGGATGGATATGAGACCCGTGTACCGGATGAAGGAACAAAGTGAGGTAACCCCAGAACTGTTGGAAGAGATAGAAACCGAAGTAGAGTCGACGATACAGAGCTTGGCCGGCTACCTGGAGGGATTCATGCCCGAAACACAGGGCGGGAGGCTGTCCAAGACCTCTGTCGTGGGGCCGGTCGGAAAACTGTTATCGGCCGTGTCCAGCGCCAGGCTGGAGGCAAGAGACGCTCTGATCGGGTACGTAGTCAACATCCACGAGAATACGTCCCGGACGAGGCTGACCGACAGAGGGCGAAAGGAGCTGGAGACTGGTGTAGATAAGCTTCTCTCCCTGAAGAAGAAAGCGCCTAAGCGGATGTTCACAAAATCTCTCCGCGAGATCGATTACGGGGTCTACAAGAAGAAGCTGGAATACATACTCACCAAGTGGGAGGAGAAGAGAAGAGCAGAGAACAGTGATTCAGAGGAACCGGAGAGAGAAATGGAGGAAGAGATGGAGGAATAGAAATGGTTGAAGACCTGAACCTGGCTGGCCTGGAAGAAGCTTTTGTGGAGGAGGTCGGGCTCCACCGGACCTCCAAGACGATACAGGTGCTGCTTCTTAGGCAGACTCACGACTACTCAATATTCAGAACCGAGGAAACACGGGAGCTAAACGTGGTCACTCTGCCCCGTAGCGCCGAGGACCCAACATCGATGATCAGGGTTGCCATGCTTGCGTCTAAACAGAAGGCACCTGAGAACAGGCACTACCTGCGCCTTGTCAGGACCCTGATGAACGACGACCTCAACGAGGTCCAGAAGAAGTGTGCACTGAAAGACGATCTTTGTCAACAGTGCCCACGCTGCGTTCTCTTCGGAGCGGTGTCAACTGCACCCGGCAGACCCAGTCGTTTCAACATCAAGCACCGCGTATCCTACAGCACGGCTTACTCGATCGAGGCCTACGACCAGGTATCGGAAATGGTTACATTCAACGCCGTCGATTCGGTGAACCAGTCAACTGGCCAGGCCCTCGGCTACACAGAGAACGTGTCACCGGTGGTCAACTTCCCGTCTATCGTGACCCTGAACTCGGTGACCAGAGAGGAGTTCATCATGTACCTCAAGACGGTGCTCTCATGCCGCAGCTACGGGGCTGAGACCCGGGTTAAAGGAGACATGGTCAACCACATAGTGGGAATAAGCGGTGGCCTGGAAGAGATCGTGACCCCGCTCGACTTGCTGCTTGCAGCTTCAAGTGACAGCGACCGATACCTCCAGGATCCAGCAGAGGAGACTTACCACATCCTGCAAGACTTCTCCAAGCACGCCGTTTTCAAGGACCAGCTCTCCGTACTTACACCCGACCAGCTAGCTTCACTGGTGTCCGATGTTTCGGATCTTGAAACGGGCTTTGATTTCGCGTCAGATCTGTACCGACAAGCATCAGGGTTTTACGAGAAACTCAAGGAATACAAGCCTGGTGGATAGAAGAGGGCAGGCGGCAGGGTCTATATGGAAGCATACAGGTGTATTCTCTCTGCACACGACTTCTTGTTCTACGTCTCCAAAGAGCTCAAGGTAGGTGTTCCCTCAGACATGATAAGTAACACCGCCCTGCTATACGCGTTTAACAGCCACACCACCGCCGCTCATAGAAACGCGTCAGGGAACACGCCGCACTACCAGGAAGACATGGCCAGATTCTCCATATACTCAACACCAGCAAGACTGCTGGGGCGAGACCTGGTCATCATGAGAGGAGAGCTAGAGGAATGGGGCGGTGTGTCCAGGAACCTGGAACGTTTGACATACAACGCGGTTCAAACCGTCAATAACATCACTGACTCCACCCAAGTGGTCCCCTCGATGGGGCACTACATGATGTATCCTCCGCTCACCCCGTTTGAGTGCTTTCTCATAGGGGGTAGAGGCAGCGCCGTCATACGGCTAGGCAAGAAACTACCACCTGTCCGGGCTGTATACCAACGCCTCGAGAACGTGGAACACAACACAGGGGCATTCCGGCCCTCCCACCCAGTGAACTCGAAGGACATACACCAAGCCACAGAGATACTGGAGTGCAGCGTGGAGGTAATGCCTCCCGCCCCTGTGTATCGAACCTCGAAGCTGAAAGGAGACCACATCACAGGCGAGATCCAGGGGAAGAAGTACCGTGTAGCTCTCCCTAACCCAGATATCTACAGCTCAATCGACCAGTCATGACCATCAAGCTAGCCATTTCACCTGCCTACATCCCGTACTCCAACGTCAAGATAGGTAGCCTGACCCTGATGGAGCACCAGAAAGAAATCAGGGAAAGTGACGAGAAACTTCTAGTCCTCAATGCTCCAACCTCTTCCGGTAAGACACTGGCAATGCTCGCCAGGTTCCTGGAAACAAGCGGCAACGCCATGTTTCTGTACCCCACAAACGAACTGATAAGAGACCAGAGCAACGGTATAAGGCAACTCCTGGAGCAGCTGGGGACAAAATCCACCGTAATACCACTGGAAAAGGAGATCCAACCCGTCGACCCCGGCAGCGAGGTGGTTATCGCGGTGGTGACCGGGGATTCGCTGGAAGGAGTGGCAGAAACCAAGGGAGAAGCAATCCGCCAAATCCTCCATACAGTCCGCCAGGGGCACCGGCTCCTACTCCTCACCAACATCGACACCCTGTTGCTTCTATTCAAGATGAGGTTCAGCGCCGGTCGAACCCTGCTATCCGAGTTCCTCCAGCACGAGTACTCCCTGCTGGCAATAGATGAACTTCACCTGTACTCAGGCATCGCGTTCGCCAACCTCTTGTACCTGACCTGGCTGCTTCGCAGACGGTTCAGACAGATAATCCTGTCAAGCGCAACCCTCCAAGAATCAAGTCACGCCTTCCGAGAACTGTTCCCTGATCACAGAGACATCAAGCCAACCGTGAACAGCGAGAGTGATGGACACTCAAGGCAGATAAGACATCGAATAGACCTCGAAATCAAACCAGCCGCCAGAATCCTTTCCTCAGAAGACCTGAACAGAATGGTAAACGACCTGCAGACCTTGCTGAGCCCTAACCCAATCCTCAAAGTCGACACCTTGACCATCGTCAACTCAGTGGTACTGTCAGAGCAATTATCAGACCAGCTGACAGAGCTCTACAACTCTGAGATGGTGGGGACCATCAACGGCCTGGTACCCAGCGATCTAAGGGAGCAGAGAACAATAACCATTGGTACAAGCGCCGTCGAGGTGGGGGTCGACTTCGATGTACAGAACCTGTTGATAGAGGCAACCAACCTACAGTCATTCATCCAGCGCCTCGGTAGAGGAGGACGCCACAGAGCCGGGAACGCGATCGCCTACATACCTGTCAGCGCATACAGGAAACTGGAGGGAGAACTGTCAGACAGCAGCAGACAAATCCAAGGCATCGACATCGACCAGCTTCACAGAAAGGCAAGCCGGGCTATACCCCACCTCGAGAACTACGGCAACTTCTCTAAGAGCATCTACGGAGCAGTTCTATTCACTTCCATCCTCTACACAGTGGAGAAGGAAGCGATCACCCACTATGACCCACACGAAATCCGACAGGGCATAGAGAAGGGATGGAAAGAGCTAAGGCCTCCCTTCTGGAGCCAGGAAACACTCCACAGAGTAGAAACAATAGCAGACAGGGCCAAGATGGAGATAGTGTCACAGGGAGGAGCCAGAGGAGACATAACCACAGTGCCTGTATTTCTAGAGAAATACTCCACATACTCAAGGATGGATATTCTCGAACTAGTTAGAACCAAGTTCAGATTCCAGGAAACCGACAGCATCGAGGCTCCTCGGCCCCCCTGGATGACAGAGAGCAGAGTCCCCATTGTAGAGGGCTTCGAGAACAAGATATGGATACAGGGCACATGGAGAGGCCCCTTACTGAACCGTCACACCGAAAAAATACTCTACACAACAACCCAGGGCGACAACACCAACCTCAGCCTCAACCTCGAAGACCAGTCCCTCGAAGAACTAGCCCAGCCACTTTTCCACAATAAGACCGCGCACCCGACCACCACAAGGGAACTGACGGATTGGAGATTCCCCCGCATCTACAACGCTAGGCACAGATCCCAGTGCCTCATAATCGGCCTAGACGCTCTAGTCCAGAAACACGTGGAGTCTAAGCATGAATAGCAAATGCGTAATAATATCATTCGGATTCGACAGCTCCATAGTTCTAAGAGCCTACAGTGAATACCAACTATCAACCGGGGATACCATCACCCTCGTAACCTACAGAAAAGAAAACCAGCGAACCACCAGCGCGATAAAAGACGTGGAGAACTTCCTATCCAGCCTAACAAGTAGAGGATTAAACATCAACCTCCAGGTCCTGACCGTGGAGGCCGACAACATCGAGAGAACCGTCACCACAATCTCGGACTATATAAAGAAACGCAACCAAGACTACCACCTCGAGGTATCAGGAGGACCTCGATCGATATGCGTATCCCTCATAATCACCGGGATCCTCCTCAAGCCGCGAATAAAGACGGCAAGCACAATAAACGAAGCCACAGGCCACAGACCAGGAATCCCCCTGCCCTGCCTAGACTACAGAATGTCCCACACCAAGAAGAAGATACTGCAAATCATCGAGCAACGAGAAAAAGCAACAGCCAAACAGATAGCCAACGACCTTGGCCGGGACACGTCAACCATAACCCGACACCTCAAAGAACTTGAAACACAAAAACTTGTACACAGAGACTCCAATTACAACTCACAGTACACAGCAACATACATCGCTAAGGCAATCGCCAATCAGGAGTGACGCCACATGCTCGAGTTCTCCTACCTAACCGCCCATCTCGAGTTCAACACCCCGATGGAGTTACCGTACTGGATGGGCTCAACATTCCGAGGCGGCTTCGGCATATATCTAAGGAAAGCGTGCTGCCCAAACACAAACAGAGACTGTCACACATGCCCACAAAAAGATAGATGCATCTTCTACCACTGCCACATGAAGACAGAATCAAAGCACGGGCACGCCCCACCCCCCAAGCCAATAACCATCATCCCCCCATTCTACGGCAAAACCCTATCAGTCCAAGAAAACGGATACCTAGATATCGATATACTGCTTCTCGGACAGTTCGCACAATACATACCCCACACCGTGCTAGCCCTAAGACTGCTGGGACAGGCAGGCCTAGGAGATAAGAGACACATAGGAATCAATAGATACACTCTCACAGACATAGAATGCAGAATCTCCAAGAGGACGGTCTACGACGGCCAGACCGTCAAGCCGCAGAACATGAAAACCATCGACATACAAGAATTGAAGCCGATCCCAACCACCAGAAACCTGGCAATCCAGTTCAGAACGCCTTTTGTCTCCAAGACCGGTTCACTTCCAAAGACACTCGACCGCCTGACATGGCACATCAGGCAACGGGTAATACACTACGTCAACGAATACGGAGATACCACAAGAGTCCCTGACTACGAGATAGACGCACAGACAACCCAAATCAACGAACAATACTGCAGACTCGCAAGAAGATCTACCCGCAGCGGAAAACAGGAGTACCACGCCCACACCGGTGTAATCAAACACCGGATAGCAAGAATGAACAGAACAGCCAGATGGCTACTGAAAACAGGCCAAATCATAGGGGCAGGCCCCAAAGCCTCCTTCGGATGCGGACACATACAGATAGACAACACACCAACAAAGAGATCAGAACCTGACGCTGATGCTGGACAAAAATAGGATTGAAAGGAGATATGCCTATGATTGTCGGGGCACCTTAGCTTCCCCCGGGACGTTTGGGGACATCTTTGATAAGGGAGCATGCGGCTCATGAGAAGCGTACAAAGTGCTGTAGTGAAGATAATCATCGAGATTGCTGAGTCCATGCAGTACGGCGGACCGATATTGAACGAGCGGTATCTGCATCACTTCTTCTCCCATAGGCTACAGGAATGGAAAGCCCTGATGGACCTCACCGGAGACCCCCGGTGTCTGACCCTCCGCCCTGAATGGCCCACGTACAAGAAGGGAACCGGGCTGTATTACCGTCGATACAGAAGAGGCGAAGATGGCAAGTACAGACCGGATCCAAGTGGCAGGGCGGGTTTCATCGATTTCGCTATCGGTCGATACGAGAAGCCGGAGATAGGGGTAGAGTTCACTCTCAATAGGTTTGCCCCCTTAGGTGCAAATCAGTATCTCGCCGTGAACTCGGTACGATGATGGGACGCACGACGATATGACGCCCGAGGACGGCCTGTACACCACCTGGTACGATATAGGCCAGTCCCCCCCCCCCCACGGGGAGTAACATATTTCGAGGGCCAGCGCAACGAACAGCGGTCTATCAGCCACCTAGCGGATATCCTTCTAAATTTTCCTCGCGGGCGACCTGACAATCAGGAACGCGGACGCAGATGAAAGATTCATATCCATCCAGGAAGCCGTAGATGACTCCGACACCGAACAGGATCACACTATCGAGATTGGATCGGGTGACTGTAGTAAGGTAGTCGTCGCAAAAGGCCCAGTGGAAAGAAAACCGAAGGCATTCCATCGCCGATGCCGGGCTGGATGGCCGGGGTGCTTCGGGGTTGATTCGGGCCGGGGATATCCTCGTGGTGGATGGCGAACGGGGGGGATAGCTTACAGGAAGGCGACGAATCCATCAGTACCACACGGTCCTAGGGCTAACAAACATTAGGACCATTCAACGAGATAGAACCGAGAAGTCTGGAGGGGATGAGCTGGCAATATATCGTAACCTCATGGGAGAGATCGTCGAGGCAGATATCAGGAAGCGGAGGAGGTACTGGGTAGAGGGTTCAGACCTCACATTTGAGGCCAGGGGCTACGAAGATGCTATGTCAAGCCTCGAGGAAGTTCCTAGATTCGTCAGGAGGTGGGCTGAGGATTACCAAGCATATCTTTATGCAGGAGGACCGGGGAACCATCTGGACGAGTTAGTCAGCCAAGCGATATACTACCTCGGCGAGTTCATCGGCGAGGAGAGACGACTGTACTGGGTGAACACCGCCACCGACGAAATCCTGGAGTGCTACACAGGAGAAACGGTAAGCGTTGACAGGAACGATGGCGGGAGCAGCGTTCATAGGAAAGGTCCAAGGAAGCCGGAAGAGGAGATGAAGAGAATTCTCAGCCGCCCAGGGATATACATGGTGGCAAACACCAGAATCATCTTCCGGGCCGAGAACTACCACCAGGCAGAGGAGAGGTTCTCAGAGGTTCTGGCCTTCCTCGAAGACTGGGCAAGTGCACACGATGCCAGGGACCAGAGCTCAGCATTAGGGGTGCCATATGGCAAGGACGAGATATATGAGGTGATCTACGGTAATTGGGACGGCTTCAGGCAACCCCACTGGGTGTGGGAGATAGAGCCGGAGACAGGCAACCTAATCGACCCGACCAGCGGGGATATCTACGACAGGGAGACAGGCGAAAAATCAGGGGAGACCCTCAGACCGACCTATCCCTGAACCTGCCGACACATCCTCCGCGGAAACACCGGTCCCATATTTATGGACGCCCTGCAATCCACAACGAACCCCTTTCCCCCGAGGTTTCTCAATGGATAACGGCAGATACATCGCAAAGGCGACCACCAGCAGACTACCTCCCTCCTGCGAGCTCGGCACGTGGCAATGGCAGGAAGCAAAACCCGTGAAAGAAACCGGTCCACGGTACGGAACTGTTGAAGGTCAACACGTACGACTCGACCTAGGAAGGTCGAGAATGATCTTGCGATAAATAACACTTCCCGGAAGATCCAGGATCTCCTAGCCCCTGACACAGCAGCCAGTGTAACCAGTCTTCTCCAGCATTCCGTGCACCAATACTCGGCACGGTATTCAAAGAGGGTTAGCGTATCCAGTGGATTAGTACAGATATCAGCTAAAGTTATATTAGTAGTCACACAAGATAAGCAACAGTTATTAGCTCTCCCCTCTACCTGCAAGGGGGTGTGTATCTTTGACCCATGAAACAGACACATCGACCCCCGCCGGGGGTTTCGGCAAGCTGGATGCCCTCCAGGAGAAGGCGGCCAGGAAGAGGGAAGAGGCAAGGGAAGAGGAAGAGGGATGGAAGAGGCTCCTCCAGCAGATGGACGAGAAAGAGGCCAGGTACCGCGAGTGGAAGAAGTCGATGTACGATGAGTCGGTGCGGAGGTCGAGGGCGATATTCGATTGGGGTAGGAGAGTGGCGAATCACCCCGGGTCGAGGCCCCTCTTCGGTGACTACAAAGGCGTCAAGTTCTACGGGGGCAGGCACGTGGATTGCCAGAATTGTGGGAAGGGATCCGCTGAGCTCTGGCTCACCGGGGGACGATACTTCAGGTATGTCGAGCGGTTCAGGTGCCCCGGCTTCGGCCCGTTCAAGGAGTCCACGATCTCGAGCCCAGAACAGATGGCCAGGAAGCTGCACCCTGACTGCATAAGGGAGGCCGAGGAATCCATCCAGAGCGGGGAGGTCTGGGACACGATAGACACATACCTCGACAGGGCAACGTTCTGACAAAGAAATCCGTAGACATGAACAGGGGGCAATTGACAATACTGAGAAGCACGGCTACTATCGAGATATTTGGCATCTTGGCAATGTCATCGGAGTCGGGAATAGCTTCCGTGGTTCTTTGAAGTGGCCACCTTTTTATCCCACAAAGGGATCTGACGGCACGTCTTGGACTTTCCTTTGCTCGATGTTCTAGTTTCGGAGGTAGTTGATGACCGGAGATAAGGAGGGGCAGCAATCCCTTGTTCTCAAGGTCCTGCTGATCCTGACAAGTGTGATAACTATAGCGGCTGTCGGAGCCAACCTGGGCCTCTTTGGAGAAGGCGAAAGCGTCACGAGTTTCGCGAAATGGGGGATGACGAGCGTTCTTGGCTTCATCATCACAGCGGCAGTTGGCATCTCAAAGGACCTCTTCACAGAAGGGTACAGACTACACGTGCCTATAGTTTTCGAGAACAAGGAACCTGGGGAAGTCCTATTGGACCCCGCAAGATGCAAGTATGAACTAAGAGATGAAGACTACCGGGTGACGAAAGAGGACACTGTAATCCCTGTTGAAGAGGGAGCTGGCTGGGTATGCATACTTCCCGCGAAGACCAGAGAGAGCAATACCATCACTCTCTACTTGCAGGATGAGGAAGATACCATTTGGCGAGTCGGTCCGTTCAGGTCATCCTACATACCTCAGACAGCGAAGAAGGTGAAGAAGGCATGAGCTTCAGGATACGCAACTACGCCAAGAGGATTGGACAGAGGGGCAGGCATGAATGGTATAGATGGAGGGTGTTTCTGGAAGGAGACGATGGGACTCTCAACGAGATAGAAGAGGTTGAGTACCATCTTCATCCGACATTTCCCAATCCAGTTAGGACTGTAAAAGACAGAGAATCGGGATTCGCACTCGAATCTTCAGGATGGGGCAGCTTCATGATGGACATAATTGTACGATTCAAGGACGGAACAGAACGGCAAATGAACCACTACCTCAATCTAAAGGAGCCTTGGCCAGAACAGGATGAATAGTCATCTGATCTGTATGGCCAGAATCGGCAAAAAAGATCCGAGAAGCAGACACCGACCTATAGTGGGTCACGCGATATTGGCGAGATAATTCCATGGCGGAGGTACTGCCCACGAAGGTTCATTTCGCCCGCGCCAAGCTCCGGATCAACCGTCAACGCGGAGATAGCGGAGAACTTGGATTGGGGGTCACGCCAGTTCCTTGGCCATGGTGTACCTCAACAAGACATCCCTTGCTCCCTGGGGTAGCCCCGGGTTCTCCTCCAGGACCCGGATCAGGGCTTCCCTCATCTTCTCCTTCGCGTCGCTGGGGAGGGCCAGGGACTCTATCTCGGTGATGGTCCCGTCTGCCTGTGCCATGGCTAGGCGAAGCTCATGGAAGAATCGGCCGCAGGGATTGAACACCCCCTCGGCGACGAGTTTGACCAGGTCTCTCGCCATCTCTGTCTCTTCGATATGGTCTCCGGCGATAGCTGCCGCCTCCCTTCTCATCGACACAGTCCGCAGGTACAGCTCCCTCTCAGCTTCACAGCATCGCTGGAGCTCGTCCCGCTGGGCTTGGAGGTCCTGCACCTCGGGTATCAGGTTCTCCTTGGCCTGCCGGAGTATGCCGGTCTCCTCCTCGAGACCGTCCCTGCACTTGACCTTTTCCTTCACTTCGCCCTTCAGTTCCATAGCCCTCTTATCGGCAGATTCAGCCCGCTTCTCAGCCTCGTCCAGCTTGCCCCGGGTCGCGGTCAGTTCACGCCTAGCCGTCTCCAGGGATTCTCTGACCTGGTCGAGCTCTCCCCTCGTCTCGTCAAACCTGGATTCCAGTTCCTCCTCTTCTGACCGGAGCTCCGTGATCCCTTCCTCCAGGGCCCCCGCGGAGTTCAGCTTCTCGTCGTAGTCAGCGATCAGCTCCGTGTACTGCATGTCGCCGGCTTCCTCGGCCTTCACCAGCCTCGCAGCGATCGAGAGGTACTCGGGTAGCTCTCCCTTAACCGTCTTGGCGAAGGCGTCAAACGCCATCGCCAGTTTAACAGGATCCAGTTCCTCGGAAGCGGATTCCTCGAGCAGAGCTGCCCACTCCATGACCTGGCCGGGCGTCCAGCCATTCCTCTCCAGCACCCGGGCAAGGCCCCTGAGCATCTCGTGGCCCTCTTCGGGGGGAGAACCGAACTCACCGTCCACCACCCTCCTAACCATGGCGGGCACGCTGGACTTCCCTATGCCTAGGTCGTCCGCTATCCTGCGGTAGGACTGTCCAGATATGTACCGTTCATACACCTCCCAGTGCAGCTCAGCATCGTCCATACACGCATCACCCTATATGCCCCTATACCTGGAGGTAGTTTTCACGTGTTGGACACCTCTCTGGACACCACTCCGGACAGCTCGCTGGACACTTGGAGGCCCTTCCTGGACAAATCTCTGGACGGTAACCCGTCATTCTAGATGATCCTTGTTCCGTGGATTATTAAAGCCAGGGCCAGGAACTACCGCTGATAGCCGTTAACCAAGGGATAACGGGGATCAACTGGGATCCAGGCGCCATGCTTCCAGATCGAGGTAAAAACCGGTGAAAATCGGCAAACAACCCTTCACACGCCTTGGATTCTGTAAAAGACACAGCCAATGAACGCATCGAGCCGCCGTCGTGGTGCAGCAGTGAAGGTGAACATCTTGTGTGCCCGTTCTTCTGGTCTCGCCGTTAACCCACAGATAACGGGAAGGCCGTCGAGAAGTTCGTTTGCGAGGGTCTATCGTCTACCGGGAATCGACATCTTGCATGAATCAAGCACTGCCTAGAGGACGTTGATTACGCGTTGGGCCTCCGTGGCAAGCATCTCGGCCTGCTCGTCTTCAATCTTGCTCCAATGTGCATCAACCTAGGGAACGAAGGGCTGGAGTACCGAATCCCTGATAGTTTTGATCAAAGCTGTCTTGGATTGTGCCTATAGGCGTATTGATAACGACTTTGTGCCCCGTCAGAATCTGTCTATCTGCTGCCAGCATGTTTCATCTTACTGATAGCTAATAGAGCGACAACAACTACGATTATGGCTACGCCGAGGGCGTAGGCAGCGACTTTGCTTTGATTTTCTACTTCCTCGATATTGAGTCCAGTTTCTGAATACAGGATGGAATAGCCTCGTGTCGGGGTATCTCTTATCCTGGTCGCATTGGCTATCACGAGTGTATGTTGCTCGCAGGTGGCCCTGAGGTCATATGTTTCGCTCTCAGAGCGGCCTGGCTTTGTGTGGATTCTGATCTGGTATCTTCCTTCTTCGGGTCTGTCGACGGTGATGTAGCTATCCGGGTCATTGTCCCAGTCAAGGTCAACTGAGATGTATCTAGAGTTAGGTATCTCTGTATTGTTTGCTGAGACAGTTCTGCCTGTTGGATCAGATACTTCGATGTCAATTGGACAGGCAGCGCCAAATACAAGCTGTAGGTAGCCTGGCTCCATCTCTTTCCTCATGTCTATTATTGAATGTTCGATGTCAACGAGGGTGTATCCGCCTCCTTTGTGGGCATGGAAATAGTCCCGTTCAGTTGGGCCATCCCGGCCACTGGTCCTAACGTATCCGTACTGCCTGATCTTGAGCCCAATTGCATGGTCCACTCCCGATATCCACACTGCCGGGATTCTGCATTTCAAGACCTGTCCTGGTACCATCAGCCAGTAGTCCTCGTCGTTGAATCCTGGTTCCTTGACATCAAGCATTTCGATGAAGTAGTTGCTCATCGTTTCTGCCCTTGCTGCCTGGTTGGCATCAGTCACTACGGATTCGATCGCGTTCCATATCTCTATCGGTGTAAGGGCCTCCTCCTCCATATATACGTATGCCTTGACCAACATATTGGGTAGATTTGTGGTGACAAATATCTTGGCGAGTGAGTACATCTTGTCAAGGGTGTCTGCAGCTTCTTGGAACCCGCTTTCGGCCCAGCCTACACCGATGACTGCCAGTTCGACCGATCCGAATCCGTCCCCTATGAAAAGTTCGAGGTTGGGTGACCCGTCTCGATAGTCCTTCGGTATGAAGACGTAGTAGTTATCCGCGTTTCGATCAGGGTTCTCTAGCCTTATCTCCAAGAAGTCGTTATCCCACTGGTAGAAGCCTACCTCTGAAAGTAGGGGAGGGTTATCAAGTGTAGTGTATATCTGAGTTGGATTGTCGATGGTCGCGACTTGTGAGTCTGTTAGACCTCCTGCGCTCGCGATAATGGTGTGTGGCGTTCTAGTTGACAGGCCTTCTTCATCCTCCACGAAATTCGTAACTGTGAGGGTTGGTGTGTTGCCTTCGGAATCGGTTGTGGACTCAGATTCAAGGCTACCACTGCTATCATACACCCGGATATGTGCATCCTCTACCCTTTTCCCACTTCTATCGTGTACCGTTACAGTCAGGTATTGTCTATTTTCAAGCGTTCCCCCCAGGTTCTTCCACTCCATTGCCGTGGTGTTAACAGCCAGCGTTGTCCCGCCACTTGCCGTTTGAATCCAATGGTTGACCTTGGAATCCTTGATCTCGACATGCCCCCCCGCGTTTTCAACCGAGTTGAAGGTAGAACTCTCGGCCACCACGCTTGCTCCAGGATATGCCCGGAACCACCAAGCTCCATTCAGAAGACAGTTTTCGAGATCGATATCTGGGCATATCCCAGTTACCGATCCATCCCTTCTCAGGTCATAGTGGGTGATTGAGCCAGATGGCATGCGCCGGAGGTACGCTTTGCCTGAGACTCCGAAACCAGCATAGTTAAACTCTGTGTTCTGAGCATCTAGAGTGCAGCGATCATAGGCGGCCACCGCTCCTATCCACGAATCTGTTGAGGTGACCGTTGATGTGTCATGGAAATCGCCCCACCCGATTTCAGATTCCCTCCTCATTGAAAGCTGAGAGTTACCGAATATCCCCACCCAGGCGGTTGAGAAGCTCCCATTCTCAAGTACCACGGCGGCATTATCCTCAAACCGCACAATAGCGTTGGGTCCAAACTCCGAGTTATATAGCTCGAGCTTACCCTGATTCTTGACTATCATCTCGTGTTGGGGTTCAGCGTCCTCCACCGATATCAGAGAGTTCGTAACAGTGAGCGTCGCCTGATCCATCACCAGTATATCTCCCTTAATGATTACTACCTCGTTGACAAACGATTCGGAATCTGTTCCCGACAAGATCAGGTCTCCATTTATGACCGTCTCAGACCACGCAGTCCCCATGCCAAGAATCGCAAGAACCGATAGCAGGACAATATGATTCTTCATCATCACATAATTCACAACCATGAGCTGCGGCTACATCGAGGCATCCCCAGAGATCCGCTCTTCGAACATATAAAAAGATTGAGTTAGTCGAAATGCAAGGAAAAAATACCATGGACCTTATCCAAAAAGAGAGGAATCATCCCTACGGATTCCATACGCAGATCATTCGAAATGTATCTAGGTGCTTTATACAACAGGTTTAGGTTATAGTCTACATGCCTTGCCGTTAACGCCAGGTTAACGGGAGACTCGATATATCGAGCCCCCTGAGCGGGTCTCGGAGGGTCTCGGAGGCTCTGCATGGCTGATCGGTAGCTTTTTCCGTCCGGGCGTCGTAAACCTATATGTGACCACTGTTCGCCGACGCAGGATCGCGTGCCCCCTCTGCGGGTGGCACAGACCCCTGGTATCGAAGAGCAGGACGATGCAGCGCGACGCCGATGGCCTCCCCAGGTGGGATATCGACCCCGACTCGTTCCAGGTGTTGAGGTACCAGGACTTCAGGGGCGACAAGGACATCTCGTCGATGATCGATGAGGCGGGGCTGCGGGAGATGGCGGATTCACCCGACCCCGTTGTAAGGGAGCAGTACGCCAGGATACGGCGGCAGATCCTGAAGCTCACGGACATGGTCAAGTAGAGACCAGAACCAGAGCCGGCGTTCGTAGACGGGACAGGGGAGGTTCAGCACAGTCTATTAAAAGTCCTATTCCTGGGTCTGACTGGCTGGGCAGCACGTGATCGTGATGCTCTTCGGAATCGAGGGCCGGGAATGCATGTCACGGCATGACCCTCACGTATCTCCACGTCTGGATCTGAAGCATGATGCATTTAGCCCGTGTATGCGTGGATGTTAACCAAAGGTTGACGTCGAGATAGTGTCAGGGTTTATTAGTGACTATTTGAAGCCTGACGCTTCGCAGGGAAAGATGAGGTGAGGACAGATAGGGGACAAGACGATTGAGTCTTCCTCCTCAACTTCGAAGCGGGCCACGTCTTCTCCATGCAAGTAGAAGGATAGATAGAAAGCATATCCTGGAAAACAATTCCGGCACTGTAATCAATACCTCCCATTCGTGCACAGCATGATCCGTCCCATCATAGATGTTCAAGACCAGCCTGTGCAACCCAGCCATACCTGGTTCGGTGCGCAGTGTATACTCTTCCTCACTGTACGATCTTGGCTGACCATCAAGACTCCAAGTCCATTGCATGGGATCCCTCTCCTCATCGATGACATCGGCGCTGAATCTAACGTCCTCCCCGGCCTCAACCTCGATTCTTGGGATGAAGGGTGAGCAGGACACAATATTTGGAGGTTCGTTGTGTGCGGTTATCGTTATGGTCCACATCGTATCGTTCGAAAGGCTCAAATCGCTCACTCGGGCCACCAGTTCCACGGAAGAATCACCGGATCCAAGAGGAGCGGAGAATAGATACGTCTGGCCCTGTGACACTTCCTTTCCGTCCAGGAACCATCGGTACTCCAGGGGATCGACTTCAGGATCAATCCCGTGGATTGAGAAGGATGTCTGGCTACCTTCCAAGACGACAGGGTCATCCCGCGGAGTCCTGTAATCGATTCTTGGGGGAGAGTTCTCGTGGGCTGCGCGTGGTTTTGTCCAGCTCTCGTGTGGGGCCGAGCTGTAGCTGTTCTCCTCATCGGTGATGAAGAGAAGAGTGCCATAGACTTCGTCGATATAGATGTCCGTGACGAAGCTGTCTGCGTTGTCGTCACCCAGAACATACCCAATAGTCTTGTCCGTTCGTCTCTCAGCGGACCACCAGTGCCCCATGTAGAGATCCAAACTGACTGTTGCTCCCCCGCCGACAGGGAGGCCAATAGTCTCCAGGTCAAACCACAATGCTGTTCCCTCGGAGACCGTGATGTTGAAGGAGTAGGCCTGCTTCCGCGAAACACTCGTGGTTGCTTCGTAGTTATCCGAAACACCTGGTCCTGTCCAGTCGAAATCCATGTGTAGCTCAGTGACCAGGTCACTCTCTGCGTCGTCCACGGTGTTGTCGCTGCCAATGTTGAGGGATAGCAACTTGTCCCGCCATTCTTCTTCGATGTTCTGCTTAATGTACCATGTGTTATATGAGAACTCGTTGGACCCCGTGACATTGTACACGAAGGCTTTCTTGGTGAGAACTTCCCGGTTACCCACGGAATAGGTTCTGTTCACCCAAGCATACGAGACCTCCCACTGTTCACCAATGTAGCGATCACCGAACCCTGGACCGATGTATTCCCGGTTCTGCTCCTCTTCGTCGTCGACGTCGACTGACTCCTTCATCTGCATCTGTGACAGGCTCACGACTACAGTCTCCATCCGGGTTTCTTGTTCGACTACGTCTTCCCAGATCTTGAACCCACCGAGGGTTGTGCCGATCTCGATGCTGATATCACTCTTATGGGTTGATGCGAAGTCGAAGCCGAAGCTAATGTTGGAGTACTCCGATTGTTTGACCCAGCTCTTGCTCCTGTCACCGCTGGGATCATGCAGAATCGTGTAGACGACGTAGGGTATTGTGAGGTTGCCCGAATCCAGGATTTCTGTTCTCACAGTCCTCTGACATATCCATTCCAGTATGTTGTTGATCA
>Ga0180432_10003394_pt1 | contig 22744 bp, 14 predicted proteins | sample SS_ome_10_FD_132414 | JGI IMG/M metagenome (GOLD analysis project Ga0180432, IMG submission 132414) | Hypersaline lake sediment archaeal communities from the Salton Sea, California, USA - SS_1_MS_2 metaG | ecosystem: Environmental > Aquatic > Non-marine Saline and Alkaline > Hypersaline >...
CAACATAATAACGATCCGAAATCTTTTAAATGGACGGCAAAAGCAGAAGATATTTTGGAAAAAGTAAAACGGGCAAAAGAGGTTCTCGATAAGTGTACAACAGAGTGATACACTACACTAGCACCTTAAGCGGGCCCCGTCAATTTTCATTCCTTTTAATGAAGGGAATTCATTGTTCAGACCGGTTTTTCTTCCATCTCGATAGCGCGTTCGGCCATGAGCTTTTCCGGCCCGGCGGCGTTGTGAACGCCCGGCACATTACTTTCTTGACGTTTTAGTCTTTTTTGTGCATCTTCCGCCGATACTTTTTGCCACTTTGCTGCCGGGCTTAAAAGCTCTGCAATGCGACGGTTTTACATCGTGGATTCTGCAAATATATTTATTCTTATTGGGAAGCTTTCTCACCCACGGGCATCTATCGACCTGTTTGCCGGTTTTCGGGCTTACCCAAATTTTATATAGAGTTTCCCCGTCCTCATCGACAAACGGAGTCGTCCAGGCCAGAATATCCTCTCTTCCCTCGTCGATCCAGGGCTGCACGTCTTCTATGGTCAAGACATTATGGGCGGCTTCCACCAGGTCCGTGCAGCATTTACCGCATTGTTTACATTTGTTGCTCATCAGGTTTTAAGGTCCTTTTGTAATTTTGTGGACATATCGACACTACCTGAAAGACCGGGAAGGTTTCTCAAGCAGGAAGCGCCAATATGTCCACAGGTTTATTATATCACGGTTTTGCGGTACATCGCTACGGGTATCGGGAAGCTGGTAAATTCGGGGAAAACCGGTATTCTCAAGGAATCCGGCCGGAGCGGAGTTTATCAAGGGGGACGAGGTTATGAGAGATGCTTTCAAAAGGATGGAATACCGTGACAAGGGCTTCTGGCTCGAGGGCGGCGAGTATGTCGAAAACGCGCCGCTGAAAGAAGACATTGAATGCGACCTGGCGATAGTGGGCGGTGGATTCACAGGGCTGTCGAGCGCTTATTACATAAAGAAACACGATCCGTCAATGAACATCGCTCTTTTGGAGGCGCAGGTTATCGGCTTCGGCGCTTCGGGCCGCAACGGCGGTTTCAGCATGCCGGTCGAGGGGTCGGAATTGACTCTCCACATACGCAGCATGAGTCGCGAGCAGGCAAAAATGTACACCGATTATTCCCAAGACTGCGTTTACAATTCACGTAAGTTGGTCGAGGAGGAAGAAATAGACTGCGATTTCGAATGGGTCGGGCTTATGGAGGTTGCGCGTACTCCTTTTCAGATGAAAATGCTCGAGCGGGAAGTTAAGCACTACCACGAACTCGGCCACACCGATATAGAACTCCTGGATAACGCCGCTCTCAAAAAGTACCTCAACAGCTCATGGCACATCGGCGGAAGGCGCGACCCCGTAACCGCGATAATCAACCCCGCAAAGATGGTTCGAGGATTAAAAACGGCGGTCGACAGGCTCGGCGTCCAAATATTCGAGCGTACTCCGGTAATCGAATATCATCCCGGTGAAAGCATCGAGCTTGTGACTCCCGGCGGGCGCGTCCGTGCGCGAAACATGATCGTCGCCACAAACGCCTTCAGCATGTACCTCAAGATCAAGCACTACCGTTTTGTGCCGATGTTTACATATATCATTCTGACCGAACCGCTGGATGACAAGCTCTACGATGAACTCGGCTGGCCGGGCCGGGAAGGCATGGTGGATAAAAAGCTGTTCATTCACTATTTCCGGCTGACTTCCGACAACCGCCTCCTTATCGGCGGCTCCGATGCGCCGTATTATTTCGGAAACAGCGTTGTGGGCCGCGATAAGCATTCGCGCATATTCGAGCAACTGGAGCGCAACATGCACGGCATGTTCCCCATTTTAAAAGACACCAAGATAACCCATCGATGGGGCGGGCCGGTGGCTATAACGCTCGATTTCGTGCCTACTTTCGGACGCCATGCCGAACATCACAACATTCTATACGGGCTCGGGTTCTGCGGCCACGGCGTGGCGCAAGGGCTCGGCGCCGGGCGTATACTGAGAGACCTGCTGCTCGAACAGGATACCGATCTCGTCAAGCTGCCCATCGTCCACAACAAGCTGTTCCCGATACCGCCGGAACCCTTCCGTTACATCTTTGCAAACGGAATAAGAAACCTCATGCGGGCGTTTGACGCAATCGTCGAGATAAGGGCGTAAAATCATCTTGAATGGTAGGCGGGACACTCTTGTCCCGCGTTTTCCCGCACTGTTCATTGCCCGGCAGGATCGCCTCGACGATTAAAAGTGTCGGGCCTACCCATATCAGGTTTTTTTGAGCTTTTTTTGCAGTTCGTTGAGTAAATTCAACGCTTCGACGGGGGTGGTTTCATTCGGGTCGATATTATCGAGCATGTTCATTATTTCTTCGGCCGCCTCGTCGAGCCGGGGTTCCTTGTCGAACAGCGTCATTTGCGGCGAGGCGCGTTTCGACGGTTTGGCCAGGCGCGGCGCTCCGGCCTCGATCTCGCCGCTTTCGAGATTGCTCAGTATTTCCTTCGCCCTGCCGATTACCGCAACCGGCAATCCGGCGAGCCTCGCGACTTGTATGCCGTAACTGCGATTCACGCCCCCCTTGACGACCTTTCGCAAAAAGATGATTTTGCCGCCCCATTCCTTCACGGCGATATGAACGTTTCGCACCCGCTCCTTCGTCAAGGCCAGGTCGGTGAGCTCGTGATAGTGAGTGGCGAAGAGCGTTTTTGCGCCGACATTATCGTGAAGGTGCTCGGCCATGGCCCACGCTATGGAAAGGCCGTCGAATGTGGAAGTTCCGCGGCCGATTTCGTCCAGCAGCACGAGGCTCCGTGGCGTGGCGTGCCTTAAAATGTGGGCCGCTTCGCTCATCTCGACCATAAAAGTGCTTTGCCCGCGATGGAGCACGTCTCCCGCGCCCACCCTAGTGAATATCCGGTCCACCACTCCGATCCGGGCGTTGTCGGCGGGCACGAACGAGCCCATTTGCGCCAGCAGCACTATCAGGGCGGCCTGTCGCATCACTGTACTCTTGCCCGCCATGTTCGGGCCGGTGATGATGAGCACCTGAGTTTCGGTGGGATCGAGCGATATGTCGTTCGGCACAAAGCGCTCCCCGAGGCTCATCCGCTCGACCACCGGATGCCTGCCGGCTTCGATTTCGATAACGCCCGAATCGTTCACCTCGGGCCGGCAGTATCGGTACCGCGCCGCAACTTCCGCCATCGAGAGGTAAACGTCCAATTCCGCCAGCGCGACGGCGTTAGCCTGTATGGCCGTCAGGTGTTTCGCAACCTTATCTCGCAACTCCTTGAACAACCGGTACTCGATATCGAGTATTCTTTCCTCCGCATCGAGTATCTTCTCTTCGAGTTCCTTGAGCTCGGGCGTGACGAATCGCTCCGCATTAACAAGCGTTTGCTTGCGTATGTAATCTTGCGGTACCGCGTCGAGGCCGGATTTGCTCACCTCGATGTAGTATCCGAACACCTTGTTATAACCGACTTTGAGGTTGTTTATACCGGTGCGTTTTCTTTCGCGGGACTCGATGTTTGCAATGACTTTGCGGGAGTCGCGCGCGAGCGTTTCCAGTTCGTCCCTATCGGTGTCGTATCCGCGTTTGAAAACGCCTGCGTCTTTCAGGCTTGCGGGCGCATCATCGCGAACGGCGCGCCCGATCAACCCGACCATATCGTCGAGCGGATCAAGCCGGTCACGTATGCCGGCTATTTCCTGCGCTTGCGCCTCCATCAATAATTCGCGTATTGTGGGTAATTGTTCGAGAGTGGACGCCAGCGCCAACAGGTCGCGGGGGCCGAGATTCCCGCCTGATACCTTGGAGGCCAGCCTCTGAAGGTCGTGAACCTTGTCCAGCCTCGAAGATATATCCGCACGCAAAACACCGTCGCCGACCAGCATCGCCACCGCGTCCTGCCTGAGACGTATGGCACCCACGTCGATCAGCGGATAAAGCAGCCACTTCCTCAGCAACCTGCCTCCAGCGGCAGTTATCGTCCTGTCGATCACTCCCAGGAGCGAGCCGGACTTTTGGCGATCTCGAAGGGTTTCGACAAGCTCGAGGTTGGCGCATGCGGAAGCGTCGATTATCAGCGAGTCGGAAAGGGTTATGAAATGGAACTCGCGCAAATGGTCGAGCCGGCTGCCGATGTACCGGGCGTTACCTGCCATCCACGCCGCTTCGTCCTCTATGGTGTCGGAATCGCCTTGAGCTTCTTTGATATAATTCAGCAACACCCCGACCGCCGCGACGGCGGCACGATGCCCTTCAAGCCCAAGCCCGTCGAGTGCGGCCACTTCGAAGTGATCCAACACGGTCGTCCGGGCCCTGTCCGCCTCGAACTCGCCCGAAGGGCGCTGGGTGCGATGGCCCGATATGTCCGGCGGCAGGAAATCGGACATATCTTCCGGCAGGAGCAACTCCGCCGGGTGAAGCCTCCCGAACTCGTCGGCCAGTTGTTGGATGTCATCGACCTCGAAGGCCGCAAACTCCCCGGTGGTGAACTCCGCAAAAGCGACTCCGTAAGAATCCGCCACCTGCGCCACAGCCGCGAGATAAACGCTTTCCTTGCCGTCTATCATATCGGGGCTGAGAGCCATGCCGGGGCTGATAACTCTCGTAACCGCGCGCTTAACGATACCCTTCGCGCGGGAAGGGTCTTCGACCTGCTCGCAAATCGCCACCTTGAAGCCTCGATCCAGCAGTCGTTGAATGTAGCCCTCGACCGAATGATGCGGCACACCGCACATCGGGATGCCGTTTTCCTTGTTCCTGTCGCGGCTGGTAAGTGCGATTTCGAGTTCGCGGCTGGCGACCTGTGCATCTTCGAGGAAAAGCTCATAAAAATCGCCCATGCGGAAGAAAAGCAGCGCATCGGGATAACGCTCCTTCTGCTGAAGGTATTGATCCATCATTGGCGTTCGACGCAAGGTCATAGCAGGCATAGGTTAGCAAAAACATTAGACGCCCGAAAGGGCGTCATGCGACAATCAACCGGGACGTGGTGATTTCCGGGAAATTGCCGGAAAAAACAGCTATAAATCGTCGTACCTACCGTTATCCGAGGTGCCCGCGTACATCGAACCGCTACTATACTGCGTCAATCCGTCGAACGTGAACTACTACCTCGGCTGTCGCTGTGCGAGGACTCCTTAGACCCTTTGTTCTTTTATCCCCGGGTGGGCAAACTTTTATGGGAGTGCAGGGGGGGGGAGCCCCCATCGAAAGTATTTTTGGAATGAAGAAAGATATCCCCGTTGTCCGGAAGGCGTATGACCTATGCAAGGACTTGCTCCCAAGAGTTTCCTCCTTACACCCCGATGGGCAGTTGGGACTGCTTATGCTAACATAATTTTTGAGAGGCTGGAATGAGAGCTTTTACAGCGGTTATAGAGAAGTGCTCCGAGACTGGTTTGTATGTGGGATACGTGCCGGGATTTCCGGGGGCACATACCCAGGCAGAGACTCTTGATGAACTTCAAATTAATTTGCGTGAAGTCATTGAGATGCTGTTGGAGGACGGGACCCCTCCCTTGGAAGCTGAGTTTATCGGCACGCAGACGGTAATGGTCTCCTGAATATGTCGAAGCTCCCGGTATTGAAGCCAAGCGAGGTCGCCCGGATTCTAGAGAAACTTGGCTTCAAGCAAGTGCGTCAAAGAGGCTCTCACAAGCAATTTCGCCATCCTGATGGCAGATGTACTACTTTGCCTTTTCATGCCAAGAGGGACATTTCGCCCCTCCTTCTGCGACAAATCGCCAAAGATATTGGCCTAACTGTTGATAAGTTTCTTGAACACAGGTAATCACCAACAATCCGAATATGTGGAACAACAAAACAGGTTTTCGCGGCACCCGGGACAGATTTCCTTCACGGTGATATGAAGACATGGCCGGAGTCGGCGTTCGACGCAAGGTCATAGCAGGCATAGGTTAGCAAAAACATTAGATGCCCGAAAGGGCGTCATGCAACAAGTGAGAGATTTTAACCCAAATTGTGCGGTTGGGGCTGTTTTTTTACCACAAAGGCACAAAGAACACAAAGTTTTCATTTTTTCTTTCACTCAGTTTCTTTGCGACTTTGTGGTTTATGAAAATGTATTTCTACTGCTTAACTTTTCCAAACCCTTTAGAAATGTCCCATTTCCGCTGATGTTGCACGAATACAACTTTTCATGTTGGAAAGATGATTTTCGGCCGGTTATTGCCGTATATATAAGTCGTTGTATGTCGTTGCAATGCTATACGACGACCTGCTCCTTGTATTCGCCGAAGACTTTCCTGAGTGTGTCCGATATTTCGCCGATAGTGGCGTATGCCCGGACGGCATCGATTATCGGCTCGACCAGGTTGTCGTCTGTTGATTTGGCGGCGTCTTCTAGCCGCCCGAGAGTGCGCTCGACTTCTGCGGCGTCGCGGCCTTCCTTGACCTTGTCCAGCCTCTCGCGCTGCGAGCGCTCCACTTCGGGATCGATCCGCAAAATGGGCACCTCGACATCTTCCCCGGATACAAAGTCGTTAACGCCCACCACCACCCGCTCTTTTTTCTCGACCTCCAACTGGTACTGGTAGCTCGCTTTTTGAATTTCGCGCTGCACGAATCCATGCTCGATGGCTTTGACCATTCCGCCAAGGTCTGCAACTTGTTTCATAAGCGCGGCGGCTTCTTCCTCGATCCTGTCGGTAAGCTCCTCGATTGCGTAGCTTCCGCCCAACGGGTCGATGGTTTCGGCGACGCCCGATTCATAACCGATAACCTGCTGAGTTCTCAAGGCTATGGTGACGGCTTCCTCGGTAGGCAACGCCAGCGCTTCGTCGCGGCTGTTAGTGTGGAGGCTTTGAGTTCCGCCCAACACCGCTGCCAACGCCTGGATCGTCACGCGTACGACGTTCACATCGGGCTGCTGCGCGGTTAAGCTGCAACCCGCCGTCTGGGTATGGAACCTGAGCATCCGACTTCGGGGGTTGGCGCTGCCGAATTCGTCTTTCATAATTCGAGCCCACATCCTTCGTGCCGCCCGGAACTTCGCCACCTCTTCGAGGAAATTGTTGTGCACGCAGAAGAAGAAACTGAGGTTCGGGCCGAAGTCGTCGACTCCGAGCCCCGCATCTATGGCCGCCCGGACGTACTCGACCGCGTCGGCCAAGGTAAACGCCACTTCCTGCACGGCGGTGCAGCCCGCCTCGCGCATGTGATACCCGGAAACGCTTATTGCGTTCCAGCGGGGAACTTCCCCGGAGCAATAGCCGAAGATGTCCGTGATCAACCGCATACTGTGCTTGGGAGGATAGATGTAAGTCCCTCGGGCGACGTATTCCTTGAGGACATCGTTCTGTACGGTTCCCCTGAGGTCTTTGGCCTCGACGCCCTGTTTTTTTGCGACCGCGACGTACATTGCCAGCAGCACCGCGGCGGTCGAGTTGATGGTCATCGAGGTGCTTACTTTGCCCAGCGGTATCGAGTCGAAAAGCCTCTCCATGTCCTCGAGGGTGTCGATGACGACGCCCACTCGACCCACTTCGCCGAGGCTCATCGGGTGATCCGAGTCGTAGCCCATCTGAGTGGGCAAGTCGAAAGCCACGCTCAGTCCCGTTTGGCCCTGCTCGAGCAGGTACCTGTAGCGCTTGTTCGTGTCGTCGGCGGTTCCGAACCCGGCGTATTGCCTCATAGTCCACAGCCTGCCGCGATACATCGTAGGCTGCACTCCGCGCGTATATGGGAACGAACCCGGAAAGCCCAACTCGGAGATATAGTCCATATCTCCGGGAGTATACAGCCGTTCCACTTCTATGCCGGAGGTCAACTCGAACCGATCGCGTCGCTCGGGGCGCTTCTTTATAACCTTATCAAGGGTTTCTTTTTCCCATTTCTCTTTTTCGGAAAGAATGGCGTCATCGCTCATTTCTCTGCTCCTCCGTACGGATCGGCTTAAACTTTCGGGTATTTTAGCATAAAGCTTGCCGGGGCGGTAGATACTATGGGTGTTGTCCATTGGGACGATACATGGCAAAATCGACGACGTGAAACGCCCGACAGCCATAAGAGCATTTTGGTGGATTTTGTTTGTCGTGGGAGTGACCATGGTTATCGTAACCGACCTGCGCCGCCCGCCGAAAGCGCCCTCCCCTTCGCCCACGTCATCCGAACTGAAAGCCGCCTTCCCGAGCGTACGTTTCGATGAACGCAATAAGCCTTTTCATCACTGGCTTGCGTCCGGCGGTGGGGATAAAATTCTCGGCGCCGTCTTTATCACCACCGAACTCCCGCCCGACATACGCGGCTACGTCGGGCCGGTCTCGGTGCTTGTCGGAATGGACTCGAGCGGCGCCATAAAGCGGCTGGTGGTGCTTTCCAACCGTGAAACACCTTACTACATGCGGCGGGTCGAGCAAAGCGGCTTTATCGAGCGGGTCACGGGCCGCAAGGTAACAGACGACTTGTCTGAAGTCGACGCCGTCAGCGGCGCTACCGTAACCAGCCGCGCAATCGCAGGCGACGTCGCCGGGGCGAGCAGGGTCGTCGCGAAACGACTGTTCGGAATAGAAGCGCCGAAAGAGGCAAGCATGGCAACGGGAGTTATCGACGCTGTTGTGCTCGGGGCGGTGCTGCTTTTAGCCCTGGCGGCGCGAATATGGTATAGAAATCGTGTCTTGAAATGGGCGTCTTGGACTGCGGCGATTGCCTTGGTGGGCATATTCCTTGCCGTGCCGTTGAGCTTTTCCCATATATCGAACGTCATGGAGGGACGGCTGCCGCCACTTTCCAACCCGGCGCTGGTGGTTCTGTTGGTATGGTCGTTGGTTACAACGGTTATATGGGGCCCGGTATTTTGCGGCTATGCGTGCCCGTTCGGAGCTATGCAGGAAATTGCGTGGCGGGTGGCGCCGGGCCGAAAGTGGAGCGTTTCCGAACGAGTGGGACGACATATCCGGTCGTTCAGATGGCTGGTGTTCTTCGGGTTGGTTATAGCGGTATTCCCTTTAGGCATCAGGGAAGCGGCGGGTTTCGAGCCGTATCCTTATTTCTTCGACGAGTTACACCGGCTTGTATTTCCCACAGGCGCAGGCACAAGCGGCCGGTTGAGTTTGCTGGTGTTTGGCTATGCTTTGTTCGTGCTTTTAATATCGTGCCGATTTAAGCGATTCTGGTGCAGGGTATTTTGCCCGACGGGAGCGTGCCTGTCACTGCTCAGCTTAAGACGACGCCTTTCAAGAATGGAATCCGGCGTCCCAAAGGACACCCCCGGCGAAGAAACATATTAAATCAGCTGAAATTACTCGGAAAATCAAATCCCCATCCTGCGCTTGAGGTCGTCAAGCTTTTTCTTCAGGCCGGGTAACAATTTTTCACCCTCTGCAGAACCCATCAGGTTGATCTCTTCTTTCGGATCGGCGGCGAGATCGAACAGTTCATTTTCATGGCGGCCGTCGTATTCGATGTACTTGTGGGTTTTCGTCCTCACGGCAAAATGCTGCGGAACGTTGTAGGGATAGTCCCGGAAATATTCATACAGCCATGCCGTTCGTCCCGGTGTCGTGCCGTTTTCGAGTATGGGCTTGAAACTCGCCCCCTGCACGTCTAGTGGAATCTGAATCCCTGCCGCATCAAACACGCTGGGCGCGAGATCGACGTTGGTTATCATCTGGTCGGCCTTTCTTCCCGGATCCGGTATCAATCGGGGATAACGGACGATAAAGGGTACGCGGATGGCTTCCTCGTAGGCCCACCTCTTGTCTATCAACCGGTGCTCGCCCCAGAAAAAGCCGTTGTCGCCCGCATAGACGACCATGGTGTCTTCCGCGATTCCCATTTCGTCGACCTTGTCCAGCACCCGCCCGATTTGTCCGTCCAGCGCGGTTAGCGTTTCACAATAATTCCTGTAATGATACGTCATCGGGCCCATGGTGCCGTAGAAAATATTTCCGTTGGTCATGGTGATCCCCTGATCTATTTCCCTTGGCAAATCGAGCTTTATATTCTTGTACATACCCTTGGTTTCCGGCGGCGGCAGGAACTGGTGATGCGCGGCCTTATGCGCCAGGAACAGGCAGAAGGGATTGTGTCTTTGCTTACCGATAAAATCGAGCGCCATGTCGGTGAGTTCCTCGGTGATGTACTTCTTCCGGGAGGGTCTTTCGATTCCGTCCTCGATAATGGGGCAGTCGAAGTACCGCCCCTGGCCGCTCTGTACGGTAAAGGTGGCGAACTTGTCCACCCCCCGTAGTTGCGGCAATTTTCCCGGCATATGCCACTTGCCGATAAAGGCCGTGTCGTAGCCCAGCTTCTTGAACGACTCGAAAAAAGTTACGTTTTCGTTATTCCACGGAGTTACATTGTTTCTCACGCCATGCGAATGCGCGTATTTGCCGGTGAGAAAAGTTGCACGGCTCGGGCTGCATAGCGATGTGGTGACGAAAGCGTTTGTAAAAAGCACCCCGTCTTTCGCCAGTCGGTCAAGCTGCGGGGTCTGCATGAACGGATGATCGAGGCAGCTTAAAAGATCCCACCGATGATCGTCGCTGAGGATGAATATGATGTTCGGACGTTTTCCCTGATATGCCCGGGCCGGGTCCGATCCATGGATGCCCATTCCAGCGAGCGCGGCTCCTGTAACCAGTCCGATTTTTTTCAGCGCATCGCGCCGCGACGTCTTTTTTTCAGGCGGTTTGTTATTCATATTTTCACCGTTTCCTTAAAGCGTGGTTTCACACGAGATATATTATTCGCAAAATCCACCAAACATCGGGTTACTTCGTTTAAAGGCCGAATCCGAACAAAAGTTTATAGCCCTCCATAAATAGATAAAAAGAATGAACCCCTTGCTCCCATGCGAGGTTGATTACAAATATGGAAAGACCCGCAATAATCGCCGCAAGGGACGGGACGGAGAATACTTCCACGTTCTCACCGCGTTTTTTCAACGACCTGCGGCAAAGCATTTCGAGCAGGCCAACCTGGGCGATCACCGCCGCGAAGAGGCTTATAATCAGCGGGTTGAAGAGGAAATATATGGATTCCCCGATCGAAAACGTCGCAGTGACTCTCACGACTTCCTTGATTGCCCAGGCGGCAGGGTTGATCAGGGTAGCAAGAACCCTTTCCCGAAAAGTCGCCCCTCGAAAATACGACATCGTATAAACCGCAAACGGGCTGAATCCCACGCACAAAAATAAAACCACGGCGGCGATATTCACCACCAGTTTATGTATAAACTCGACCTTGATGTGCCATGCGGTATTATATGCTATAAAGGAAACCGCCATGACGGCAAACACTATAGCCGCCGGGACCACAACCCTTTTTATGAAACTCTGCTTTTCCATTTTCTCTCCTTATGCATTTTAGCAAAGAATATCTCGTTTTGGCAAGGCGGGACAATGCCGCCTCCATCGATGCAACAAATTGACCTTGAAGATGCATTATAACGGAGATAAGTTCTTGGATGTGAACTACCTCGCAGCAAGCTACGAGGCATCTGATTGTGAACCACAATAAAGTCGAAAGGCCGGTTTGCATGGCATACCTAAGAAAACGGCCATTGTATGTAATACATCGGCCCAATCCGCATAACAAGAAAACCCAATACAGCAACCGCCGCAATTCCTGTTAACGGGTTTTTGCCCGTACGGGTTCCTACTTCTACTTCATCGCCATATATGTTTTTATGAGCTCTGCTACTGTTCCGGAAATCGGAGCCAGTTCGGTTTTCTCGATTTTATCCAGCGTATCGTATTCATCCAGCAGGCAATAAGGACACCCTATCCAGGAGATAACCGGCACGCCGGCTTCGGCAACGTAGCCCGCTGCGTCGGAAGTGGGCACGGGGCCGAACAAATCCGCCGGGACCGATGCCACTATTTTAGGTGAAGTTTTTTCGAACGCTTTCATCACCGTGGCAATTACAACCGGATCGCTGGAAGTAAACATAATGGTAAGCGCAAGTCGGCCGGTTTCTGCATATTTTCGGTTCCGTTCCTCGGTTTCTTTTGCGGCCAGATGTTCGAGCGTGATTAATATTTTCGTACGCTTCATTATGTCCATGTGCTTGCGGGCAAATTCAAACGCTCCCTTTGATCCGTAGAAATGACCGCCATCGACCACGAAAACCAAAGTTTTGGGCCTTTGCTCTTTGGGCACTTTTGCCCATGCATACGCCTGAGCCAATACCTGTGCCGTGCCGGTAGCGTCTTCTATGGCGCCCTGGAACGGACTGTCGTGATGCGAGGTTACTAAAATCACCTCCTCGGATTGCCCCGGTAGAACTCCCCAGACATTATGCATTACTCCCGGTCTTGTTGATCCCTCGAGGACCAAATCGGCTTTGGCCCCTTCCGTCGCCAGGCGGCGTAATTCTTCCCCGTCATACTTGCCGATCCACAGTGCGGGCATCGGTTTCATAATTGCGTCGTAGGGGCCATAATGGCTGTTCGAGTCGGACGGTTGATCTCGCAATATCAGGCATATAGCTTTCGCACCGCGCCTGTGAGCTTGCCAGTAAACGTCGTTTTTGGGGGCGTCCTTTGCGGTGGCGCCGCCTATAAAATTCATGCGTACGAAGTTGAGATATTGTTTCGATGATTTGGTGATATGACCTTCCGGGTCGGAGACTGCATACGCCATACGGAAAGTTTTAAATAGCCTGCCATACGGCATTTCGGGAAAAGGTACGTCGGCGACAACTATTTTGCCCGTCACGTCAACCTTACTGAAATCACCAGCTTTCCCTGTACCGACGTACACCAACGGCGCTGTCACACCTTCGGGGTCGGTAAATCCGGTATTGACCACAAAAAAACTGTCTATCTTTTTGCCCCGGACCGTCAACGACCACCGTTTTGCCTCCCAAACCGTCATTTCCACAGGATCCATTTTTACGTTTTCGAGGCCGAACTCGCGAAATCGATCCGCTATCCAATTTTCGGCCTGACGGTTCTCTGCCGTACCCGGTCGCCGGTGCGGAGTGCTGCAAAGACTCTCGATCCACGAATAAATTATATTTGAATCCGGTAACGGGACAAACTTCTTATATCCGGGCAACGACGCTACAAGCTTTTTAGCTTTCCGCTTAAGAAACCATATCGAAGGCATCCTTTTGAACATATCGACCAGAATTGCCGCTTTACTTTTCTTGAACTTTCGTTCAAGGTGATCCGACTCGTCCGGATCATCTCCCATTGCAATAACAACAAAAGAAAATGAAACAGCCGTAGCTACAAGTGGCCAAATTATCTCAGCTTTCAAAAAACCTCCTCCTGAACCCAAAATTAGCTTTATCTGAAATTATGCGGCAAGCCGCCCTTCCGGACAATTATAAGCCGCATATGCGGTTTGGTAAACTTGATCAAGTGCCACCTCCCCCGTCAAAAAAGTGATTGCGTTTTTCTGCAACAACTAACGGGAAAAAACGGAGACATTGATCCCTGCCTGCGGCAGGCAGGCCTCTCAGACACAATTTTAACCTAATACTCCGAAAACCTCCCGTCAATCCCCAATATTTGTTATAAAAAATCACGATCCGCCTAACCATGGCCGGGTATCGCCCGATAATGATGGGCCGGCGCAAAAGCGGATGTAACGCGAACATGCCTACTATATCGGCATGATATTATTACGCCAAGGACATTTTTCGACTATTAGCAAAGTTATCGGCGTGGTCTTTTCACTCAGAAGATAGCTGCCTTGATGGACGGCTTTTTAAACGCCATGCGAATCCGGCCAACCGGGTTTCGTCAATCGGTTCGCCGTCGTTGTAAACGAAGATCAGCGGAATTTCGGTTTTTCGCCTTAGCTGCGCTTCAGTGATGAGTGTCGGGCCGCATCCCCATGGCCCGACCACCACAATGCCGTCAATGGGCCGTGTGCGCCATGCGAGCAATGCGCCGCCGATAGTGGCGATGGCTTCGGTGAAGGGCGTTCCGTCCGTGAGTTGCCTGCTTTCCCGGTCAATTTCACGGATGCCGTCCCACCTGATCCACGGGTGGACTTTATTTACTTTCGCTACCAGTCGTTCCGTGGCGAACTCCATCGCAATTCGCATGAGGCGATTTTGCAACAAGCGGGATTCCATCTCGACGAGGTCTTTCATCCTGTAAAGCAAGAGGAGTTCGGCGATCTCCCCATACGGCTCAAGCACAACGCGCAATCCCAGATCGTTCAATTTACGTGCAAGGTCATCGCTTCCCCATTCATCGACGCGAAGAAAAATATCGCCACACAGATATACGGTTCTTATCTCATCGGCAGCCTCGGATTTTGTTTGTATTGCATAGAAATCCATTGCCCCTTCGGTAAGAAGATCCTCAATCAACCGCAAATTACGGATGATCGTTTTAAACGCACTGTCTTTTATCGGCCTTTCAAGTATTTCCGCTATTCGGTCGGAATATTCAACAAACAACCTGTCCGCCGTGCCGTGATTTTTCTCCACCGGCCTACAATATAAGCGCATCTGGTTCAGGAGATCCGTACCGACTATCGAGAACCATTTTCCCGCCGCAAGGGCGGGCGACGCCTTAAACGACCCGGAGGTCACGATTTCCACCTTCTCTGCAAGGCCCATTTTATCGAGCGCTATTTCGTCGGCCAGAGGAAACATACCGTTCCTGCACGGTCCGAATCCGGTGACGTTATGCAGTAGTGTCTTCTTATCGTCACTTGGCGGATGGTCATCGAGATATTTGCAGAATGATCCCCAGATCAACTGGTAAGGCAAACACTCCTTACCCGAACACATCTCACGTCCCATATGAAATCCGACCGGCTCGGCGGGTATGGCATAATCGGCATCGTATCCACCGGAGCGCTTTATTGCCGCGCCATGCTTCCCCCCGTTCGGGCCGACTGAGAATTCGATGATCTTGGAGTTTCGCAGTTTCTCGGGACCGTGCATCGGGAATCTGTCGTATCGAGCGATCTTCTCGGGCGGTACGGCATCCACCTCACCCTTCTCGTAACTTCGCGCCGAATATAAAAAAGCCTGTATACGGGTTATATAACCCGCCCGGCCTCCGTGACCGTCGCTTTCGAGCACGGTATGCGGGTAATTTTCGAAAAGATCGTTAAAAAGGCGCTCGACGAAAGAACTGGGCCCGCACCCGTAACTTACGATCAGCAGTGGAAATACAAAGCCGCGCGAGAAACGCGCGGCGGCAAGCGACGCGCGCAACAGGCGGTTGGAGGTGCCCCAGTAGACCCTTTCGAGAGGCGGTATGGAATCCGGTATCGGGAAGCAATCGAGCGGAAGCGCTATGGCGCCGTTACTCGTTATCAGTTCATGTATGCCCGCGTTCATTATCGGCTCGTGGATAACGTGCGAGTTGCCCGCGATAAGCACTACCGGGTACCCTTCCTCACGCGCGAACTCGAGGGATCGGCGGCCTATATCGAATAACCCCTCCTCGAAATTATGCTGCACCCGGAGTGCTTCGAGGTAAGCATCGACGAAATCGATAAGGCTGCGGGCCCTGATTCCAGGGTCTCCGGCGAACGCTTTCCAGGTTTTGCGCAGCTCGAAAATGAACTTCGGGGATTTAAATCCTCTATTCCCCAAATGGAATATGGGCCTTATGACGTCTACCTTTGCGCCCTCGGCTTCGAGCGCCAGCTCGACCATCTCCGGTGAGGCCTGGGTCATCGGGCAAGTGCCGGCTCCCGACTTTTTAACAAGTCGCGGTATCTCCACGAATTTCGGCATGAACATGTAGTCGACGTCGGTCTTCGCCAATCCGTGCATAATCTTCGTCGGTGTGCAAGTGTTATTGGCGGAAACTCTGCGATTTCCCAGCGGGAGGGTATCCGGCCCGGAGCGGGCAATCTCCACGTTTGCGCCGAGTTTACTGAAAAAGGCGTGGAAAAACGGCAGATAATCGATGAGATAATGGCCGTATGGTATGCATACTGTCGGCCCGCTTTTTACCGTATTCGAGCGATCCGGAATATTGTCGAGCAACTCCTTTCGTTCTCGATAGGGATTCGGGACGTGCTTTGGGAGTTTCCTCGATCCTGTAGAGACGGCTTCATATTTCGGGCAGCTCCCACCGCTTACCACTTTTCGCTGCTCACCCCCGACTGTTACGGTCGCCGTTTCAATCCGGCACAAATTTCGGCATTTCGGATCGTTACACCGGAAAGTACGTCTTGAAATGATTCGGGCGCCGATTATTTTCTTAAGGTCGAACGGTCTGGAATCATCAAGCTCCTCAATCGACTCGCCTGCCAGCATGGCGATACCGATAGCGCCCATAGCGCCGGGGTTGGGCGGCACGTAGACTTCCCTGCCTGTGACTGCCGCCAGCGTCCCGGCGAGTGAAGGGTTGGTGGCGGGTTTTCCCTGGAAGAATATCCGATCCATAAACCGGCGATTGCCCATTACTCGATTTTTATAATTGATGATGACTGAATACTGAAAGCCGGCGAATATATCCTCGACGGTGTAGCCTTCATTCAGTGCCTCGGCGGCGAGGTCGGCCACGAATACAGTGCACATTTGCCCGAGGTCAGGGGGATTTGCCGCTCCGGCGGCCACCTCGCCGTAGCGGGTGATGTCATGCAAGCCGTAAAAATTGGCCTGTTCTTCCAGGAAAGACCCTGTACCGGCGCTACAAGCGCGGTTCATGTCGCTTTCAATAATCCGCCCTCCCTGGATATTAATGAACTTTGCATCCTGACCGCCGATTTCGACAATCGAGAGGCTTCGCCCTCGGTCAGGGTCATATCTTATAGCGGCGCATGCATGAGCGACGATTTCATTCTGGACAAATATTTTTGAGATTAAGTCCGGATATGCGGCCCGGAAGATGGTGGCCGCCGCGTCACGGCCGGAACCGGTCAGCCCGATGGCAATGACCGCGCCGCGCGTGTCAAGTTGTGCCACAAGTTCCTTCCCGGCCTCGACGGGGTTACCATCCGTTCTGCGGTATACATCGGCGATTAATGCGCCTGTGCTCACATCGATAAGGGCCGCTTTCGACCCTGTGGACCCGAGGTCTATGCCAAGAAAGGCGGGAGAGTTGGGCGCTACGTCCGGTGTGTTATCTTCAAGGTGTATTACGGATCCTTTCATGTCGGCAGTGGGTTTCAGGCTTTGAATCCGCTTTTTTTTGGCTTTGATGAGCGATTGCGGATCGGCGGGCCACTTGAATTTATCATCCCAAGAGCGGCCTGCGGCGTAGCAGAGCGCCCCGACGGCCTCGTACACTCCCGCATAACCGGACACCTCGACATGGACTGAAGCCATCTTGCCGAATGCCGCGCTTACAGGGCCGATAAGAGCGCCGTTCCCGACAAGGATCACCGGCCCATCCACCTTGCATTTGTCGTACAGGCTGAAAACATTTTCGGCGACGCTCTCGAAGTAGCCCAGTAAAAGCTTCTCATGCGGCTCGCCCTGGTTGGCGAAGTGGGTCATCTCGGTCTTGGCGAATACGGAGCAACGAGCTGTAATGGGGATACTCTCGGAGGCATTTTCGGCTAGCCCTATAGCCTGCTCAAATGTCAATCCCATCCTGCCGCATATTTTCTCGATAGTCTCTCCCGTGCCGGCGGAGCATTTATCGTTTTCCTCAAAATTGAATCGCGCGCCGGCGCGCGACTCATCGCGGGTAAGTATCGAGTATCCGCGCCCGCCCAGCCGGATTATGTTTACCGGACCGGCCGTTGAATGAAGTTTCAGGGTGGCATACTCCTGCGCGATCTCTTCAGGCACTCCGGTGACGACCGGCTTTATGAGGCGGTTACCGTATATGCCGGTTGCGGCGATTCCGAGGATATTGCGATGGTCAAGTTCGCGGTAATATTTGATAAAAAGCTCTAAAGGCCTGCCGAAGTGACGTTCATTGGTTGTGCGAATATTTTCACAGGCACCGTCCTCCGCAAGTTCCCCGGTAGCGAAAGAGACGGTGGTTTTGCCCATATCTATGCCGATTAAGAGATGAGGTGAGTCGCTCATTATCACGATACCTTCACTATAAACTACTTCAAAGTCTTTCTACAATCACACTTGTTAAAACTGAGTGTTGTGCTTTAATAAAATTCAAGGCTTTCGGGTTTGGCGCAGAACGGTGACAGCAAAAGAAACTGACAAGCACAAATGGCAATTACGACTGTTAGTAATTTACCGGTTTTCCCATTCAGTCGCAACCTCCTTCCCGGTGAGCCGTTTTACAGAGGTATGATGAAACTCACGGCCTGTGAGGCCAGCCTGCCGCAGGCGGGGTTTCAGCATGTGGCATATTCTATATTATCCAATCCTGTAGTGAAAAACTACCTCAGCAAGAAAGGAGTAAAATTATGACCGAAGCATCAAAACAAGCGTTGGAAATTTTGAGAGATGCGAGCCAATTTCAATGGTACGTGGTCCCGATTTTCGTTATCGTGGTCTACATATACGCCGTGGAGGTAGAGCGGCGGAATTGGAGCGTCTTTATGGCCGGGTTGGCGTTTTGGGGAATGGATTTCTTCAACGAGATATGGAACGGGTTGATTTTCCATTTCACTCAGAGCTCCGCCGCATGGACGGCTCCGGGAGGAACTTCTTTCCTGATTTTCATAGGGCTGAACATTGAAATCAGCATGATGTTCGCCGTACTGGGAATAGCCTTTATAAAAATGCTCCCCAAAGACAAGGAGATGAAAATTTGGGGCATTCCCAACCGCTGGTTTTTCGTCGTCCTGAACTCCGTGCTTTGCGTTTTTATAGAAGTCCTGCTCAACGCCGCCGATGCGCTGATCTGGGAATACGGTTGGTGGAATTTCCCGAATGTGTGGCTCATCATTCTATTCGGCTACATGCCATTCATGATCGTTTCTTTTTGGGTTTACGACATGGAGAAAATATCGGACAAGATAAAAGTATTGGCCGTTATTTTCGGTGTGGACATAATTGCGACCCTCATTTTCGGCTGCGGCCTGAAATGGATTTAATGCGAAGAGGCTTATGAAATGCCCGATTGCAAAGGTCTTCGCGGTTATTGCTCAGCCTTTTTGTTTCAGTCGATTTGACAGACCCGCTGTAACCCCGTTACCTTCGGCTGTCGAATGAAGAGTGACGAGAAGGAACTGGTTTACGCACTAGCCCTGAACGCCGTTGGGGGTGTAGGTGGCATAACTTACCGGAAGCTTATCGAGCGTTTCGGCACGCCGGAGGGAGTTTTTCGCGCGGGCCGAAAGAATCTCGAGGGCATACCGCGCCTTCCACGAGCCACAATAGACGCCATAATATCCGCCGATCCTGAGGAGAGCGGCAAAAAGGAATTCGAAGCTATCCGGCGGCGCAATTTTGGCGTATTGCTTTTTGGTCGGGAGGACTATCCTGCCCTTTTGGCCCGTATACACGATCCGCCCCCGGTACTTTACATTGCGGGCGAGATCGAAACTTCGGACGAACTGGCGGTATCGATAGTCGGCAGCCGCGATCCCACCGAGTACGGCAGGAGGGCGGCAATACGGTTGGCGGGCGATCTTGCCCACGCCGGCGTGACGGTCGTAAGCGGTATGGCCCGAGGTATAGACAGTTCGGCGCACCGCGGCGCCATCGAGGCCGGAGGCCGCTCGATAGCGGTTTTGGGAAGTGGCCTCGACGTGATCTACCCGCGCGAAAACCGCAGCTTGTTCGAGGATTTGGTCGGTCACGGCGCCGTTATTTCTCCGTTTCCGTTGGGAACGCGGCCCGAGAAGGGCAACTTCCCGGCGCGGAACCGCGTTATAAGCGGCTTGAGCCTCGGGGTAGTGGTGGTGCAGGCCACCACCCCGGATTCCGGCAGTTTGATCACGGCCCGACTCGCGCTCGAGCAGGGCAGAGAGGTTTTCGCGGTACCAGGCGAAGTAGGCGCCAAGGTTAGCAAAGGCACCAACACTCTCATAAAGCGCGGTCATGCCAAACTCGTCGAAAACTTCGCCGATATCCTCGAGGAAATACTCCCACAGTTCGACACCGGCGGGGTAAAGGGCCAAAAGCCGGCTCCTCCCGCACCAAAACTGGAAGGCGAAGAAAAATCCTTGTGGGAAAAACTTGGAGAAACCCCCATCCATATTGACAACGTCGCAAGGGAATGTAACCTACCCATTCACCGGGTTGCCGCAGCGCTGTTGCAACTGGAGTTGAAAGGACTTATCGAACAGCGTCCCGGAAAAATGTTTGTAAAAGCTATACGATGATAAATAACAGGAGCAGGTAAAAGCATTATGGGAAAGTCTCTGGTAATAGTGGAAAGTCCGGCAAAAGCGCGGACGTTAAAGAAATATCTCGGAAAGGATTACGATGTCAAGGCTAGCGTCGGCCATGTCGTGGACTTGCCGGAGAAACGGCTCGGGGTGCGTGTTGACGCCGATTTCGAGCCGGAATACGTCGAGGTTCCGGGCAAGAAAAAGATTATAGTCGAGTTGAAAAAGGCCGCCTCCGGCGCCGAAACAATATACCTCGCATGCGACCCGGACAGAGAAGGCGAAGCCATCGCGTGGCACGTGGCGCGTATTATCGACGGCGGTAAGCCCATCTACAGGGTTCTGATGACCGAAATAACCTCGCGCGCGGTGAAGGAGGCTATAGATCACCCCGGAGATCTTAACCAGTCGTTATTCGAGGCTCAGCAGGCTCGACGCATACTCGACCGGCTTGTGGGTTACACGCTAAGTCCACTGTTGGGCAAAAAAGTGCAACGCGGCCTCAGCGCGGGTCGAGTGCAATCCGTCACAGTGCGGCTGGTTTGCGAGCGCGAAGGCAAGATCGAGGCCTTCGTCACGGAAGAATACTGGTCCATCGAGGTTGACCTCGAAGCGGAAGCCCCGCCGCTTTTCACCGTCAAGGTTGTCGAGATTGACGGCAAAAAACCTGAAATGACGGATGAAAAAACGGCTCACGGCATCGTTGATGAACTCAATAGAGGCAAATACGTTGTGGCCGGCATCGAGAAGAAAAACCGCAGGCGCAACCCGCCGCCACCTTTTATCACGGCCAAGCTTCAACAGGAGGCCTCCCGAAAACTGCGTATGACGGCTAAAAGAACGATGGCCGTCGCCCAGAGATTATATGAAGGGGTGGACCTTGGAGACCGCGGCCCGGTCGGATTGATAACATACATGCGAACCGACAGCGTTCGCGTGTCGGCGGAAGCTCAAGAAGCCGCGAGGCAGGTTATAGCAAAACGGTTCGGGGAGGAGTACTTGCCGAACAAGCCTCCCGTCTACAAGAGTAAAAAAAGCGCGCAGGAAGCTCATGAATCCATCCGGCCCACCGATCCGGCTATAACGCCGCAAGAGGCCGCGAAATTCCTCGAGAAAGACCAGGCAAGGTTGTATGAGCTTATATACAACAGATTTCTCGCAAGCCAGATGAAGACCGCCATGCTCGATCAGCTTACGGTAAACGTAAAAAACGGCCGCATCCTGCTCCGCGCCGTGGCCACTACAGTGCGATTTCCGGGATTTATGGCCGCTTATACAGAAAGTGTGGACGAAAACGGCAACGGTAAGGATTCCGACAAACCGATCGACTTCCCACCGCTCGCGAAGGACCACGAGTTAAAATCCAAAGATGTGCGCCCCAAGCAGCACTTCACGCAACCCCCGCCGCGATATACCGAAGCAAGTCTCGTCAAAGAACTCGAAGAAAAAGGTATTGGAAGGCCAAGCACTTACGCACAGACGCTCAGTGTCATACAGGATAGGGGATACGTCGAAAAGAAGGAAGGCAAATTCAAGCCGACCGATCTGGGCGGGATCGTCAATGAACTGCTGGTTGAAAGTTTCCCGGAGGTGCTAAACGTCAAGTTCACCGCTCAAATGGAGGATGAACTGGACCGAATCGAGGAGGGCAAGCGGCATTGGAGCGAGGCTATCGAGGAGTTTTGGCGATTTTTCAACAAAAAGCTCGAGGAAGCAAAGGTTTCCATGCGTAATGTTAAAAAGGAGCGCGAAGAAACAACGGATATAAAATGCAAGTTGTGCGGCAAGGAAATGATCATCAAATGGGGCCGGAAAGGGCAATTTTTGGCGTGCAGCGGTTTCCCCAAATGTAAAAATACTCACGATTTCCAACGTCTGGATTCGGGTAAAATACAACTTCTTGATAATGAATCCCCCGTACCTTGTCCGGAATGCGGCGGCAAGCTCGTCGTGAGAAAGGGCAAAAAAGGCGCCTTTTTGGGTTGTTCCGGCTACCCGGAATGCAAATTTACCGCCAATTTCAACAGAGATGAACAGGGTAAACCGGTACCAATCGAGAGGGCCGAGAGGGCGGAAGGCGATGAGACCGAACTGCCGTCAACCTGCCCGAACTGCGGCGCCGAGCTTGTCGAAAAAGCCGGCCGGTATGGAAAATTCCTCGCATGCTCGAAATACCCCGAGTGCAAAACCACCGTAAAAATACCCCGCTCGATGCAAAAAAAGGAGCCACCCGAGTCTACCGACGAAGTATGCGAGAAATGCGGCAAACCTATGGTAATCAGGAAGGGAAAATACGGGCCTTTCCTGGCGTGCAGCGGTTTTCCCCAATGCCGCAATATTCGTAAAATAAAAAAGGAATAAAACTCTTTTTCACTGAAGGAATGTCGGGGGTGCCGAAATGGAACGGGGCTGAGTTCCAGGCGGAGTAGATATACCCGTTTTTATATAAACCCGGATTTTGCGTTTGGATAGAGTTGTCTTGAAGGGCCTTTAAAATTGCGGCCTTGAGAGGGTTCATTTTTTATTGATCAGTGTTTACGAGGCCTTCCGGGGAGTCAAATCAGGTA
>Ga0180432_10003395_pt1 | contig 22737 bp, 20 predicted proteins | sample SS_ome_10_FD_132414 | JGI IMG/M metagenome (GOLD analysis project Ga0180432, IMG submission 132414) | Hypersaline lake sediment archaeal communities from the Salton Sea, California, USA - SS_1_MS_2 metaG | ecosystem: Environmental > Aquatic > Non-marine Saline and Alkaline > Hypersaline >...
GCGATCTCGCCCACGACGACGCCTTCAGGCTCGGGTCCTTTGTCGTCACTTCGACTGTCGAAGCCTTCGGCTGCAGACTCATCGTTATTGGCGTTATGGAACTCAGGGTGCATGGCTGTAACCGTGCGTTCGATCTGATCACCAGAATCCCACACGACTTCCGCGTTCGTGGACCAGACGGTGATACTGCGAGCGCCGTAGGCAACGAGCTTGTCGAAGTCACCGTCGCCGTCCTCGTCACCGCTGGCGAGCGTGATGTTCAGGCGGCCCAGATTCGCATCGTCCTTGAGTTCCGCTGCGTTGGGGAATGCCATGGGATCGAGGACGACTTCGTCATCGCCGATGCGGGCTTCCTCGCTGTAGGTGTCGTAATCGCGGGCGTCACCCTCGTTGGCGGTCACGATGTAGTCCACACCTGCGACGTTGAAGAGGTCGATCGCGTCTGGTTGGTAGATGCCGTGCACCGGCCAGGACGCGAAGTTGATTCCGTCATCGCGGTTACTGGCGTCCATCTGCAGGTTCGACCAGTCCTTGTAGCCCAGCGGGGCAACGGCGAGTACTTCACCTGCAACGAGGTCCACGACTGCGAGGGCGTTGTTCTCCTGAAGCGCAACGTAGGCGGTCGTCGAGTCACTCGAAACAGCGACGTACTCGGGTTCGAAGTCCTGGGCCGCGGAGGCGCCAGGGCCATAGATTCGGACGCCAGTTGCGCGGAGCGCGTCCTCCTGACCGTTGTATTGGTCGAAGGTCACAGTGCGTACCGTTGCGCCAGCGGGATTGCGGTCGCTGGGTAAATCGATAATCGTGACGCTTCCGACGGGATCGATGCTGTAGTCGTCGTTGGGCTCACCCTCGTTGGCGACGACCACGTGCATACCGTTGGGCGTGAAGGTCGCCATGTCGGGTAGAAAGCCTGCAGGATGCTGCGCAAGAACGTTTCCATCCGAGTCCGTGAAGAGGACGACGCCTGCTTCGCCGGTCTCCTCCGCTTCGACTGCAACCGCAACGAGCCCCTCGTACACGGCGACGCTATTGGCTTCGTTGCCGTAGGGCTTCATGTCGAGTTGTGCATGGAGGATGGGGTTGCTGGGGTCGGACAGGTCCAGGACGTCAAGGCCTGCAGCTTCCGCATTCACCACAAAGAGTCTTTGCGTCGTGGGATCGTAGGCGGAAATTTCAGCTGCGCCTTCATCGAATCCACCATGGTCGTAGCCACCGATGGGCGTGAGGGTGAGGGTTCCCGTCGGCGCTTGCGCAGCGGCGAGCGAGAGGGCGAGTGAAGTGAGAACGAACATGAGACTGCGGATAGGGACCACCTCCGCATATAAGGGTGTCGCTCCTTCGTCACCCAAGCGTCAAGGGTTCTTCAGGCTCGTGTCAGATCAATCTGTTGACTACGATTCTGCGAGGTTCGCGAGGCTATCTCGGACACCTTGAGCGAGTCGGCCGGCTTCCTCGAGACGCCGACGCTCCTCAGTCACAACCTCTTCGGGTGCATTAGCCACGAACTTCTCATTCCCGAGTTTCTTTTTGCTCTTGGCGATGTCCAACTCGAGGTCGGCAAGGCGCTTCGCCTGCCGTTCCCGCCAGGCGGATACATCGACGAGGCCTTCAAGCGGAAGTCGCAATTCACCGTTGGAAATCACTTGGCGTAGTGCCGCACCCTCTGGCGCAGTCGAATGCAAGTGAGCGCGCGCGAGGGCCGCAACGACGTCCTTCTCCGCCAGCAGCAGCTCGGCTGCATCGCCAGAGGGATGAACGGGAATCACTTGCGAGGGGGGCAGATCGGCTTCAGCGCGCAGGGCGCGAATTGCACCAACGGCACCCTGCAGCTGCGTGAAGGCTGCCTCGGCGTTCGCATCGTTGTGGCCGTCCTCGTCGGCGGTGGGCCAGGCGGCGAGTGCCACTTGTTCCTGATGTCCCAGCGCTTCCCAGAGCTCGCTGGTCACGAACGGGACGAGGGGGTGCAGCAGGCGAAGGATGGCCTCGAGGGTCGTGCGGAGGATGTAGCGGGTGCGAGCATCGTTTGCCTGAAGTGCGGGCTTGGCGGCCTCGAGGTACCAGTCGCAGAACTCGCTCCACACGAAGTCATACGCCGCGCGGTTGGCGGCTCCGAGATCGAAAGCCTCGAGGCGTTCGGTGACCGTCTCGACGGCCTTGGCAAGCCGAGAAAGAATCCATCGGTCGGCAAGTCGTTCGGGTGGCCCCGGGTCCTGCTCACCCGCAAGGTTCATGAAGGCGAAGCGGGTGGCGTTCCAGAGTTTGTTCGTGAAGGCGCGCCCCATGTCGACGCGGCGGTCATCCCAGCGGATGTCCTGCCCACCCGTCGAGGCATAGGTCATCGCGAAGCGCAGGGCGTCTGCGCCGCTCTGCTCGATCACCTCGAGTGGGTCGACACCGTTGCCTTTGGATTTCGACATTTTCTGGCCGTGCTCGTCGAGGACGAGGCCGTGGAGCATGACGTGCTTGAAGGGTGCCTTGCCCGTGAACTGGTAGCCGGCCATCTGCATGCGAGCCACCCAGAAGAAGAGAATGTCGTAGCCGGTGACGAGAACGTCGGTTGGGTAGAAGCGTTGATAGAAGGAATCGTCGGTATCGGGCCAGCCCATCGTGGAGAACGGCCACAGGTTGCTGGAGAACCAGGTGTCGAACACGTCGGGGTCCTGGGTGAGGGTCTTCCCCGTGTAGGCCGGATCGTCGGTCGGATCGGTGAACGGATCAGAGGTGGGCGGCACGATGACGTTGCCTTCCTCGTCGTACCAGGCAGGCACGCGGTGGCCCCACCAGAGTTGGCGACTGATGTTCCAGGGCCTCAGGCTGGCGAGCCAATCGCGGTTTACCTTCGTGTACCGCTCGGGCACGATCTGGGTGTCCCCGGCATCGAGACCCTCGAGCACGCGTTCCGCGATCCCGCGGACGTCGTAGAACCACTGCAGCGAGAGGATCGGTTCGACCGGCACTTTGGTGCGTTGCGAGAGGCCGATGGGCACCGTGTGGGGGTTTCGTTCGATCAATGCGCCTGCCGCCTCGAGCGCATCGACGATGACGCTGCGCGCCTTGAAGCGATCGAGGCCCTGGAACGCTTCAGGAACGAGGTCGCCGGTGAGGCAGGCATCGAGGCCAATGACCGAGGGGCGCGCAAGGCCGTGCCGTTCACCGATCTCGAAGTCGGTCGGGTCGTGCGCTGGCGTTATTTTGAGTGCGCCGGTTCCGAAGTCGGGTTCGACCGCCTCATCGGTGAGCACGGGAACCCAGGTTTCGGTGAGGGGAATGCGCGCCTTCTTACCCACGAGGTGGGCGTACCGTTCATCACTTGGGTGCACGGCGATGGCCTGGTCCGCGAAGATCGTTTCGGGACGCACGGTCGCAATGCGAATGTCGCCTCCACCCTCGAGTTCGTAGGCGAGGGTGTAAAGCTCACCCGGCCGGTCCTCACGGTCCACCTCGAGGTCACTCAGCGTGGTCTGGCTTTCAGGGTCCCAGTTGACGATGCGTTCACCGCGATAGATCAAGCCCTCGTGATAGAGGTCGACGAATTGCTTGCGGACGGCCTTGGAAAGGCCTTCGTCCATCGTGAATCGGCTGCGGCTCCAGTCGGCACTGACGCCGAGGCGCTTGAGTTGTCCCTCGATGACGCCGCCGTAGGTTTCCTTCCATTGCCACACGCGCTCGAGGAACGCCTCGCGCCCGAGATCGGTGCGGTGCAGGCCCTCCTGCTCTTTGAGTTGTCGCTCCACCACTACCTGCGTGCTGATGCCGGCGTGATCCATGCCGGGTTGGAACAGGGCTTCGTAACCCTGCATGCGACGCCAGCGAATCAGCGTATCGATGAGCGTGTTGTCGAAGGCATGGCCCAGGTGCAGGTTGCCCGTCACGTTGGGGGGTGGAATCACGATGGTGTACGGGGTTTTGCCACTATCGGGGTCCGCCCGGAACGGTTCCTCCGCCCAGCGCTGCACCCAGCGCGCCTCCACCTCGAAGGGGTCGTAACTCTTGGCGAGTTCGCGGAGCGCACCAGCGGCGCTGGACGGGGTGTGGGCGTCGGTCACGGAATCCTCCTGCACAATGGCGAGAGTGTAGCAAGCGACGACGGGAGGGGCCTCAGCCACCTCCCGTCATGCACCGATTTTCGTGGATTACAGAACCGGCAGGGTATTGAGCGATTGAATCGAGATTTGGCCTGCCAGCGTACGTGCTGCAGAACGTAGGGCTTGCGCCTGCTCGGTATCAGGATCGGAGATCACGATCGGCGTGCCCGCATCACCCGATTCACGCACGCTCCGGGAAATGGGAATTTGCCCCAGCACGGGAATGCGTTCCTGCTCAGCCCAGGTCGAGCCCACGCCTTCGCCGAAGATGTAGTCGCGTTCGCCACCGGGCAGTGCGTACCAGGCCATGTTCTCGATCAAGCCAAGAACCGGCACGTGGGTCTTGCGAAGCATCGTGTGGGCGCGCCTAACAACCACCATCGACATTTCCTGAGGCGTTGTCACCAGCACGGCGCCCGTCACGTTCGCGAGTTGCGTGAGGGATAACTGGACGTCTCCGGTGCCGGGTGGCAGGTCGACGATGAGGTAATCGAGTTCACCCCATACGGTCTGTTGCAGCATCTGGGTGAGTGTCCCGTGGAGAATCGGGCCGCGCCAGGTCAGCGCCTGACCGTCCTCGACGAGGTTGGCGACAGAGATGATCTTCACGCCGTGATTGCGGAGCGGAATGATGTTCTTCTCATCATCCGCCATCAGCCGCTTCCCCTCGACGCTGAACATCTTGGCTTGCGAGGGACCGTAAATGTCGGCGTCGAGCAGTCCGACCGATGCACCCTCGAGCGCAAGGCTGGCAGCGATGTTGGCAGCGACCGTGGACTTGCCCACCCCACCCTTGCCCGATCCCACCGCGACGACGTTCTTCACACCGGGAATGGAAGGCTGCTCGGCGCCCCGCACGTTCGAACCAAACTCGAGGTGAATGGTGTCGACACCGGGGAGTGCGCCAACCGCGGTTTTCACGTCCCGCTCGATCTCAGCCTTCATGGGGCACGCCGGGGTGGTGAGGTTGACCTTGATGTGGACCTGGCTGCCGTCAACAACGGCGCGCTCGACCATGCCGAGAGAGACGAGGTCCTGATTCAGTTCGGGATCGTTCACGGTGCCGAGGGCGTCGAGCACCATGGATTCGGAGAGGCTCATGCGCAAACGGTAGCAAGGACGGCGGCGGTGCGCCACGCGTGGTGGACACGGGCTTGGTAGGCTCGCGCCATTGCACCGCGCCACGCGCGTGCGGCACCGGAAGGACAGTCCATGGCCTCAAGCATCGTCGTCATCGATTACGGATCGCAGTACACCCGCCTGATCACCCGCAGATTGCGGGAGCTGGACGTGTTCAGCGTCATCGTCGCTCCCGACGTAAGCGTCGAGGAGATTCAGGCGCATCAACCGGCGGGCGTGGTGCTGTCCGGCGGTCCTCAGAGCGTGACGGATGCAAACGCTCCAGGTCTACCCGATGGCCTGTTCGAGGAAGGCCTGCCGATCCTGGCGATCTGTTACGGCATGCAACTCATGGCGCGTGAGCTTGGAGGGGAAGTCCGTCCCGGCACGGTCCGCGAGTACGGCAAGGCCGACCTGACCTCGTATGACGGCGCGCTGTTCGCGGGGGTGGAGGGAACCTTCACGGCGTGGATGAGTCACGGCGACAGCGTCACGCTTCCCCCGGAGGGCTTTCGCGTGACCGCATCCACGAGCGGTACGAGCGTCGCAGCCATGGAGAACGAAGCTCGGAAGATGTACGCGCTTCAGTTCCATCCCGAGGTTCGCCACACACCCAAAGGACTCGCCCTGCTCGAGCGGTTCATCGAGCAAACCGAGGTCGACAGGACCTGGACACCTCGCAACATCGTGGAGGCAGCGATCGAGGACGTTCGCGCCACGACGGGCGACGAACGCGTCATTCTCGGGATCTCGGGTGGTGTCGACTCGAGCACGCTTGGACTGCTACTGCATGAGGCGATCGGCGAGCGACTCGAGGCGGTGTTCGTGGATACCGGCCTTCTCCGACTCGGTGAAACCGAAGAGGTGCGCCACGCGTTGGAGGAACTGGGCGTCAACCTGACGGTCGTCGATGCGCGCGAGCGTTTCATCACCGCACTTGCAGGCATCGACGATCCCGAAGCAAAACGGAAGGCGATCGGGAGGACGTTCATCGAGGTGTTCGACGCAGAAGCCGTGCGGCTGCAGCGTGAGCATGGACCCATCCGGTTCCTCGCGCAGGGCACGCTTTACCCCGACGTCATCGAATCTGCTGGCGGGCAAGGCGCTGCCAACATCAAGAGCCACCATAATGTCGGGGGACTTCCAGAAGAACTGAAGTTCTCCCTGATCGAACCGTTTCGAACGTTGTTCAAGGACGAGGTCCGCGAGGTTGCCGCAACGCTGGGTCTTCCCAAGGAACTGCGCGACCGTCACCCCTTCCCGGGACCTGGTCTCGCCATCCGAATCCTCGGCGAGGTCACGGAAGAGAAGCTCGACGTGCTCAGGCGGGTCGACGACATCTTCATTCGCTCGCTTCGTGAGTTCGGTCTGTATGACGAGATCTGGCAGGCACTTGCGGTGCTGACACCGCTTCGCTCGGTCGGCGTGATGGGTGACGGGCGCACCTACCTGCATACCGTTGCGCTTCGCGCCGTAACCAGTATCGATGGCATGACAGCCGATTGGGCCCGCATTCCAAACGACGTCCTGGCCGAAATCAGCAACCGAATCGTCGGTCAAGTCGCGGAAGTGAATCGCGTGGTGTACGACATCACCAGCAAACCGCCGGGGACGATCGAATGGGAGTAGCGCGTTGAAGGGCGCACGGTGGGGTGCACCCATTGCGCTTGGCGTGGGTGTGGGTCTCGCGATTGCGGGCTCTTCGGGTGGGAGCGCCGTGATTGGTGTGGCCGTCGGGATTGCCGTTGGTGTCGCGATGTTCGTGGCCCTTCGCAACAACGGGTAGAACGCGGCGACCCGGAAGTTGGTGTAGACCGCAGACTGTGAAGACGAGTCGCGATAGGGTCGAGCCATGGCACGAACCTGGTTGATGAAAAGCGAACCCGACGTCTACAGTTTCGCCGACCTCGAGAGAGACGGTCGTACCATGTGGGACGGCATCCGCAACTACCAAGCCCGGAACTTCATGCGCGACGAAATGAAGATCGGGGACCGGGTGCTCTTCTATCACTCGAACTGCGAGCCACCCGGTGTTGCTGGAGTCGCAGAGGTCGTGAGCGAGCCCTATCCCGATCCCACCCAGTTCGATCCGAAAAACAAGTACTTTGACGAGAAGGCGAGTGAGGACGCACCGCGATGGATGCTCGTCGATGTCGCACCGATCGAGGCACTCCCCAGGCTCGTCAGCCTGAACGAGATGCGGGAGGACGCCGCCCTCGCCGAGTTGCTGCTCCTGCGCCGTGGAAACCGCCTCAGCATCATGCCGGTCGGAGAGGCGGAAGCGGAGCGCATCATCGCGCTCGCCCAAACCGCAGCACGCTAGTCTCCAGCCACCAAAGTGCGCCACCCACGCGAGAACGTGGCTGCATGCGTGATAACCTTCGGCATGCTTTCGACGCGTCAGGAGCGCGTGCTGCAGCACGTTGCCGAACAGTACATCCACTCTGCGAAGCCGGTGGCCTCCTCCATCGTGGCGCAGCGCGTGGGTTGCTCGCCGGCGACGGTACGCAGTGAGTTCGCGGCACTCGAGGAGCTCGGGCTGCTCGCGCAACCGCACACGTCGGCTGGCCGCGTACCCACGCCCGCAGGATTCATTCTGTATGCGCAACGACTGCTGCCGCCCCGCCCACTGCCGGATGCTGCACAACGTCGTCTCGATGCCAGCCTAAGCTCCCGCCACGGAAGCAATCTCTTGCGGAGCCTCGCCAGCGCGACTGCGCAACTGTCGGGATACGCCGTCATGCTCGAACTCCCAGGGGACGGCACCGTCCGCGCGCTCGAGGTGCACCTCTCTCCCCTTTCCGAGCGTCAGGTCCTTGCCGTCGCAGTCCTAGAAAACGGCCTCACCCGGGACCTCTCCATCGAGCTCGATCCGACACCCGACGCAGATGTCCTCGGTGACGTGGAGCGCATGCTGCGAGAACTCTCGCTTCCATTGACGGCAATGCCAGAAGCCATGCGGCGTCGCGCACGCATGCTCAGTCACGAACTTCGGCGCACCCTCGATGCGCTCGCTGACGCCTGGCCAGCGCTGCACCCAGCCGAAATGGTTTCGCAGGGACTGAGCCTGTTGTTCGATGAGCCGGAGTCCAACGATCCGTCGTTCCTCCGCCGCGTCGCGCTTCGTCTCGAGCATGGTGCGAGCGCGTGGCGCGCATCGACGACGGAACCCGTGACCCTTGCCTATGACGAGGATGTGGCGCTGATTGGCGCCGACCTGCCGTGGGTGCATGGCCCCGGCCGACTCACGCTGGTCGGACCCGCCCGCATGCATTACGAACGGGCCTTCAGCGTCGCGTACGGTGCATCGCAGAGCCTTCACGGTGCCGACATCTCTCTGGGAGGCATTGCGTGAGCGTCGAAGTCACGGTGCTGTTCTTCGCGCAACTTCGGACCGCAACGGGAACGCCCGAGACGCGCGTCAACGTGGAGCAGGGATCCGACGTCCGCAGTCTCGCCTCCACGCTCGAGTCCACCTACCAAGGTCTCGTCCTGCAGGGCTCGATGTGCGCCGTCAATGAGGCGTACGCCGACCCTGGAACCCAACTTCAGGGCGGAGAGACGGTCGCCTTCCTTCCGCCGGTCTCAGGTGGTTAGATCGTTCACGACCCCGGTGTCGATTCGGGTTACCCACGAATCATGGTGGACACGCCTCAGCGAATGAACCTGTCTCGACGCACGCTCCATGACGAAAGAGATACGCAAGCTCTGGCGGCCGAACTAGCCTCTGTGTTGCCGACCGGCACGCTGTTGCTTCTTGTGGGCCCACTCGGCGCAGGAAAGACCACACTCGTTCGCCATCTCGTAGCCGCACTCGATGGACCCGAGGCCGTGACCAGCCCGAGCTACACCCTTATTCATGAGTACCCCACGCCACAGGGCACCATCGTTCACATCGACGCCTACCGACTTTCGGGCGTCGACGCGCTGCACGAACTTGGGCTCGATGAGTACCTCGCGAATGCTCGTCTCGTGATCGTGGAGTGGGGCGAAGCGCTTGCCAAGGCGTACCCCGAGGCGTGGATTCTCCATCTTGAACGCCCGGCTGGACTCGGCAGCGAGCGCAGCGCAGAAATCCAGCGGCCTGAGGACGCCTCATGAGCGAGTTCCGGCTCGGTATCGACACCGCAGGCGCGCATCTCGCGCTTGCGCTTACCGATGCCTCTGGCGCACTGATCACAGGTCGAGCTCCGCGCGTCGAGCGGCAGCATGCCTCACTGTTCATTCCGGAGCTGGAGCAGCTGCTGCACGACGCAGACGCAGGTCGCGACCAGATCGCCTCGATTCACGTCGGTATCGGTCCTGGGTCCTACACCGGACTTCGGGTCGGTCTTGCTGCCGCCCAAGGGCTCGCCACGGCTTGGAGCGTGCCGCTGCATGGAGGTTGTTCGCTGGCAACGCTGGCGTGGGGAACCCTGCTGGAGGGTGAGACCGGCCTTGCCTGGCTCGATGCGCGACGAGGCAACGTCTATGGTGCTGTCTTTCGCAAAACCGCTTCTGGCCTTGAAATCCTCGATGCGCCCGCCAAACGATCACGCGATGAGATGATGCAAGTCTGGCCTGAAGTCCGGTGGCTCGATGACGCCGTTCCCGACGCGAGTTACCTGACCCGGGAAACCACCCTCATCGATTCGCTGGAGCCCCGATACTGGTAACCCCGCACGTTATAGTGTCGAGAGCAAAGCGCGATTCCCATGCGAAGCTGGATTGACGGGAGTCAGCGCACCAAGTGACCCCTCCTTTGCGGCCCAAGGGACCCGAGGAGCGAGGCTGGGAGTGGTGATGTTCGGATTCAGACCATGGCAGGAAATCGGCGTTGATCTTGGCACCGCAACCGTCCTGATCTACGTCAAGGGCCAAGGGATTCTCCTTCGGGAGCCTTCCGTCATCGCGATGGTGCGGGACACCGGCGACGTGAAAGCGGTCGGTTTGGACGCCTACAACATGTTGGGCCGCACACCGGGCAACATCACGGCCGTGCGTCCCATGCGGGACGGCGTCATTGCGGACTATGACCTCACTGAGAAAATGCTTCAGGCCTTCGTCCGCAAGGTCGTTTCGGGCCCCGGACGGTTCTTCCGTCCCCACATCATGGTCTGTGTGCCCTCAGGCGTCACCGAAGTCGAACGCCGAGCGGTGCTTCAAGCGACCCGCGAAGTAGGAGCACGAAAAGCGTTCCTGATCGAAGAGCCCCTCGCTGCAGCCATCGGGGCGGGCGTCAACATCGCCGAACCGAGCGGCTCGATGATCGTCGACATTGGTGGTGGCACGACCGACGTTGCCGTCATCAGCTTGGGTGGCATCGTCGTCAGCGAAAGCCTGCGGGTTGCTGGCAACGAATTCGATGAAGCCATCATCCGCTACATCCGGCACAAGGAAAACTTGCTGATTGGTGACCGTACTGCCGAGGAAATCAAGCGCAAGGTCGGTGCCGCCATGCTCCGCGAGGATGACGAGGACAAGGTGCTCGACGTCCGTGGCCGCGACCTCATCAACGGACTCCCGAAAACCATCACGGTTCGCACCAGCGACACGGTCGAGGCGCTCGAGGAACCCATTCAGAAGATCGCCGATGGGGTTCGCCGGGTCCTCGAGAAGGCGCCCCCCGAACTCGTCAGTGACGTCATCGACCGCGGCATCATCATGACCGGTGGTGGATCGCTGCTGATGAACTTCGATGAGTTGCTGCGTCGCACCACCGGCATTCCCGTCATCGTTGCTGAAAACGCCGTCGACGCCGTCGCCCTCGGAACGGGTCAAGCCCTCGACATGCTGCACGTACTCGAGGACGCCTTGATCTCCGACAACTTCCTGCGGCGCTGAGGCACCCTCACGCCGTGCTCCGGCAGGCCCTCCGCCTACTTCTCGCCACACTGCTCGTCAGCGTTGCGTGGGCGTGGAGTCAGGACTTGCCGCTCGACCAGATTCGGGTGGGCGATACCGGCTTCGGTGTCACGGAGGGCCCGCGCGGGCTTGCCCAGTTCGACGTCGAGGTCCTTGCCATCCAGCAACCCAGTGGCCCTGGGTTTCCCACCATCCTGATTCAAACCACCGGCACATTCCTCGACGAGGTTGGCGGCGTGGCAGCCGGGATGAGCGGAAGCCCGATCTACCTCGAACGAAGCGGCACGCCGAGACTGATCGGCGCCCTTTCGTACGGCTTCCCCAACACCAACCACCGCCGCGCACTCGTAACGCCCATCGCGGCCATGCGAGCGCTCGCAGGACCCCAGGCACCTCGAGCCTCAGGGACACCCGAAGGCGCACTCGCCCTCTCGGCTCCGCTGCTCGTGAGTGGCGTGACACCCCGCGCCCTCGGCCACCTCGCGCCCCTTTTCGAGCGAGCTGGACACACTCCCCTTCCCGTTCAGGCGGGCGGCGCAGGCGCAGGAGCCATGAGCGGAGATGCGCTCGTGCCAGGAAGCGCAGTCGGTATTGCGCTCGCACGCGGGGACGTGACGATCGCGGCGATCGGGACCGTCACGGACACCGAAGGGGACGACATTCTGTTGCTGGGACATCCCCTGCTGCAAGGGGGCGCAAGCGATCTTGCCCTCGTTCCCGCCGAGGTGATCGGCATCATTGCCAGCCAAACCATTCCCTACAAACTCGCGAACGTCGGGCAGGACGCCATCGGCCGGGTGTACCAGGACGCCATGGCTGGACTGGCCGCCGACCTTGGACAAACACCGGGCGACCTTCCGCTCACGATCACGGTGGCCGGTGAGGTACCCGAAACCACCCTCAACATGCAGGTCACCCGCGATCCGGACTTGCTACCCGCCGTGGTGGCCACCGTCACGCACGCCGCGATCGACGGTCTGCGGGACGCCATCCGTGGCGGCAGTGCCGAGGTCGAGTGGCGCATTCACTTTGCGCAAGAGGATTCCATACGACTCGTCGAGGACCGCAGCGCGGAACGCGACCTGGCGTTCCCCCTCGCGCGCCTCAGCGCGGCACCCATTGCCGTGCTGACCAGCAATCCGTTCCAGGAACCCAACCTTGCGGGGATCGAGGTGCGGATCACCACATACCCCACGCTCCGGGAGGTCGAGATCGTCGAGGTGGCCCTCGAGACCCCCAGCGTCAAGCCCGGCGAGAGTGTGCAGGCATTCGTCCGCCTGCAGCCCTACCGCGGGCAAGCCGAAGTGCGGACGCTCTCCATCTCCATCCCCGAAGACGTCACACCCGGTCCCCTGCGACTCACCTTGCGGGGCGCCACGATTCCCGATCCCGAAAGAGAGACGCTTCCTGCCGACGAGGAACGCGATCCGCTCGAGCAGGCCATCTCCGACCTGCCCCCCATCGTGTCGTGGGCCGAACTGCTCGTCGCTCTCGAGAATCGACCCAAAGCACGTGAGTTGCTGATCGAGATTCCAGGCGAGGACCGACCCAAACGACTGGCGCGCATCGACCTGGGAGGCCGTGGACGTGGCATCGTGACCGGTGTGCAGCACGTCACCGTGACGATTGAAGACCCGGACACCCCTGCATCACCCGAAACGGAGGAGGAAACCCCATGACCGATACCGCCCACCTGGCAGACTTGCTTGGGGCGACCCTCGAGGGTGCGCCCAAATCGGTGACGCAGCTCCTCCCACCGGGCCTATCGGCTCCGGACGCAATCATCGTCTGTGAGGACGAAGCAGCTCTCGAGAAAGCGCTCAGCGCAGGTCGGCTCGATGAGATCGCCGCACTCGTGATTCCCACCGACGTTGAGGTACCTGAACCTCACCCTCCCCTTCTGCGGCACGACGCTCCCCGCGTTGCCTTCGCGGGAATCAGCGCCGTCCTCGACCACGAAGCCTCACCGCCCGTCGGCATCAATCCAAGCGCCCACGTCGCCGAGAGCGCGCGTGTCGCGGCGTCCGCAGCGATTGGGCCTGACGTCGTGATTGGTGAGGGAAGCGAAATTGCTGAAGGTTGCATCATCGATGCGGGATGCATCCTCGGGGACGGCGTGAAGGTGGGGCCCAACACCCGCCTATTTCCCCGAGTCGTGATCTACCGAGGCGTAACGATTGGCGCACGCGTCCGCATTCATGCAGGCGCCATCCTTGGTGCCGACGGTTTCGGCTATGCACCCGGACCCCGCGGCGCAGAGAAGATTCACCATCTCGGAACCGTAGTGATCGAGGACGACGTCGAGATTGGTGCGCACACGTGCATCGACCGTGCCACGCTCGGCGAAACCCGCGTCGGCGCAGGCAGCAAACTCGACAACCTCATTCAGGTCGGGCACAACGTTCAGATTGGGCAGCACTGCCTGATCGCCGGCACAGTCGCCATTGGTGGATCCACGCGCATTGGGAACGGCGTACGCATCGGAGGAGGTGCACGCATTTCTGACCACGTCACCCTCCACGATGGTTCAGCCCTCGCGGGTGGCGCAGGCCTGTCGAAGGACATTCCCCCGGGCGAAGCCTGGGGTGGCTTCCCCGCCGCACCCATGCGGGAGTTCGTACGCGAGCGGTACCTGATTCACAGGCTCGAACGCATCTGGAATTTCGTGCGTGCTGCCGACCGATCCAAGTCCACGGACAAACGCGAGACCGAGGACGGCGCTGCATGAGCGACGCTGCCGTTACCGTGACCGGTCACGGTGTGCATGGGGGTGAACCGTCGCGCGTGACGTTGCACCGGCGCGAAGGCCCTGTCGAATTCCGGCGCAACGGTGTCTGCATACCCGCTCACGCCAGTTACGTGACGGGAACGCGGGGCGCAACGACTCTCACGAAGGATGGTGAGAGCGTCACGATGGTGGAGCATCTGCTTGCAGCCCTTTACGTCCTCGGCATTTGGAGCGATCTCCTCATCGAGGTCGAGGGGAACGAGATCCCGATTCTCGATGGCTCTGCCGAAACCTGGCATCAGGCACTCCGTACACTCGACGCTTTCCCAGACGCTCCAGAGGCCTTCGGTGGTGAGGGAGAGCTCACGTCCGAAGAGGGTGGTTACGCCAGACTCGTGGTGGGACGCACGCAGCTCGACATCGAGATCGATTTCGCGCATCCAGCCATCGGTGTTCAACGCTGGTCGGGCTCACCCGAGACGTGGACGGAGGTGCTTTCAGCGCGGACGTTCGGCTTCGCACGGGACGTGGAGGCCTTGCGTGCCGCAGGACTTGCGAGGGGTGCGAGTGCCGAGAATGCTATCGTCTTTTTCGACGATGGCGTCCCCGACATGCGTTTTCCCGACGAGCCCGTCCGCCATAAGGCCCTCGATGCATTGGGTGACATGTACCTCCTAGGTCGTCCCTTCGCAGGTCGACTCGAAATTGTTCGAGGAGGGCACACCCTCCACCATCAATTCGTCACTCATCTACTTGCGCAGGCCCCCATGGGAGCTGCGTGAAGCGGCGAGATCGCATCCGCGTCGCCGTGGTGGGTGCCGGCGTCATGGGACGTCACCACGCCCAGAACTACCTTGCGATTCCCAACACCAAACTCGTTGCCATGGTCGATCCCGACCCGAACGCCCGCGCGCGAGCGGAGGCAAGCTTCGGCTGCCCGACCTACCCTGACGTAGCATCCATGCTCGCAGCCGAAGAGATTCAGGCGGCCAGCATCGTTGCGCCCACCACGAAACACCACGCACTCGCACATGAGTTGATGGACGCAGGTGTACACCTCCTCGTCGAGAAACCGGTCACGGTCACCGTCAAGGATGCCGAAGATCTTGCGCGGCGTTCCCGGGAGCTCGGCCTGGTCCTCCAGGTGGGTCACATCACGCGCTTCTTCCGGGCCGTGGACCTCCTGATCGATCGTGTGGAGTCGCCGTACCTCATCGAAGCCCGCCGGCTGACGCCCCGCTCCCGAATCACCGATGTGGGCGTGATCCTCGATCTGATGATTCACGACATCGACATCGTCTTGAGCCTCGTGCCCTCCCCCATCGCCGAGTTATCCGTCTCGGGACACGTGGTGCATCCAGGACACGGCGGTGAGGACGTTGCCGCCGCCCAAATCACCTTCGAGAACGGCTGCATCGCGCGCTTCCTCGCCTCGAGGGTTGCGCCCGACGCCGAGCGCAGCCTGGTCGTCGCAGAGACAGACCGGACCTATCGCGTGGACTTCCTGCGGGAACCCCACACCGAGATTGCGGTGTACCAGTCGCACCGCGACGCAGCCGGGGACACGCACGTCCGCACCGACCGTCAGGTCGTTGCGGAGGACAATCCGCTCCGCGAGGAACTCGCGCATTTTGTGGATCGCATCCTCAATGATGCGTTCCCGATCGGAACACTGGACGATGACCTTCGTTCGCTCAGGGTGGCCAGCGACCTCTGTGAGCGGCTCGAGGTGGCGTTCCTGAAAGCCGCGCCCGTCGTTCCTGAGCCGGTTATCGCCACTCAGGTAGACTAGCGGGCATGGAATTTACGCCCCGGTCCATCCTTCCTCACCGCTACCCATTCTTGCTCGTGGACCGGTTCGGTGGTCTCGAAGGGGACCATTTCACCGCGCATAAGAACGTCTCGCACAACGAACCATTTTTCATGGGGCACTTTCCATCCGAGCCGGTCATGCCGGGTGTTCTGATCATCGAGGCCATGGCGCAGGCTGCAGGCATGGGTCTCGCTGCCCGAGAGAATTTCGGGGGTGGCGAGGTGGGCTACCTCGCTGCGATCGATGAGGCTCGATTCCGTCGCATGGTGGTCCCAGGGGATGTCCTCCGCATCGAGGGCGACATCCTGGCCTTCCGTCGTGGCCTCTGCAAGGTCAAGGTCCAAGCGTTCGTGGGGGATGACCTCGCTGCCGAGGCCAACCTCTCGTTCATGTACCAGGTGTAGGCATGCCCGACATCCACGCGAGTGCAGTGGTAGATCCAGCGGCGCAACTCGCTGACGACGTCATCGTGGGTCCCTTCTGCGTCGTCGAGGAAGACGTTCGTATCGGTGCAGGATCCACCCTGCTACCCGGCACCGTACTGATGAATGGCACGCGCGTTGGCGCGCGCTGCAAACTCGGTCCCTACGCCGCCATCGGCGGCCTCCCGATGGACCGGGACTTCGGTGGGGAAACGAGTTTCGTGGAACTCGACGACGATGTCGAGGTGCGGGACTTCGCGTCCGTTCACCGCGCCACGGGGGACGGCGACGCCACCCGCGTAGGGGCGCGAAGCTTGGTAATGAGTTACGTCCACGTCGCGCACAATGTGCAGGTCAGCAGTGACGTGGTCCTGACGAGCAACGTGCAACTGGGGGGTCACTCGCACGTGGAGTCCCATGCGACGCTTGGTTCGGGCTGCATGGTGCATCAGTTCGCCCGCATTGGCGCGTTCGCCATGGTCGGCGCAGGAAGTGGCGTGGGGCGAGACATCCTGCCGTACACCCTTGCGCGAGGCCTTCCCGCAGAGCATTACCGGCTCAACGGCGTAGGGCTCACGCGACATGGCATCACCGGTGACCGGTACCGAAACCTCGAGCAGGCGGTGCGAGCCGCACGCCGCAGCAGCTGGGAGATCGTCGATGAACTCGCGAAGACTTCGCCGGAAGTCGCGCACCTGAAGGAATTCCGTTCGATGAGTAAGCGGGGACTCGCGAGTTTCCGGAGGCGTACGTGACAACGGGTAGCAAGGAGATCGTGCTGATCAGTAATGGGCCAGGTGAACTCCTCACCTGGCTCCGTCCGGTGTTGCACGCCCTCCAAGAGCGGAATGCCGAGGTTCCCGTCCGAATCGCGGTCGTACCGTGCCAATTCGCTTCAGGTCGCGAAACCGACATCGCGAGCACGTTCGGTGCAGACCTGGTGACCAGTCCCAACCAATTCCTCAGGACGGTGCCAACCGGCCGAGCACCCGAGGGCTTGGGTGCAGACCGCGGAATCGTCCTGCAACTCGGTGGATCGGTTTCTCTTGCTGCAACACTTGCACGCCGACTCGGGCATTCTTTCCACCGATACGCCTTCACGGCTGGTGGGCACCGAAACCTGGAACGCCTGTACGTTCCCGACGAGGGGACGGCTCGCAAGGCCCGGCGTCTGCGCGCAGCCGCAAGGCACGTGGACGTCGTCGGCAATCTCGTTGCGGACGCACTGGGTGCAGCTGAACCGATCGAGGATGCAGGTTCACCCCACCTCCTGATTCTGCCTGGCAGTCGTGACGCGTTCGCCCGCGTGCTGATTCCCCTGATGCTCAAGATCGTCGATCGGCTCGCGGCCCAGCACCCCGGGGCACGGTTCGTGTGGCCGGTGAGTCGCATGTTGAGCGAGGAGGCGATTCGCATCGGCATCGAGGGCCACGAAGCGGACGTGCTTGGAGGTGTGGCAGGTCGGCGAGAGGGGAACCTGGTCATGACGCCCTCAGGCGCAACCATCGAGATGGTGAACGAGGACGCCCGGCCATCCCACCTTCGAGCAGCAGACCTTGCCATCACCATCCCGGGGACCAATACGCTGGAACTTGGAATCGCAGGTGTGCCGTCCCTCGTGGTGTTGCCCATGAATGCGCCTGAACGGATTCCTCTCGAGGGCGCCGGGCATTGGTTGGGCCTGATACCGGTCATTGGGACACCCCTCAAGCGCATGGCGGTACGCGCCTTCGTCGAGGGTCTCAAACAACCGGTCTCGCTACCCAACCGAGTGTCAGGTGAGTCAATTTTCGAGGAGGTTGCCGGCATCGTCGATGCCGATGATCTTGCCGACCGCGTGGACGCCCTGCTGGCGGACAAGGAAGGCCTCGCATCGCGGCGTGCACGTCTTGCCGCCACCATGCCGAAACCGGGCGCAGCTGCCCGTGTGGCCGAGGCGGTGCTGCAGGAATTGGAGACCGGCAAGTGAGGCGCGCGCTGTGGCCGTTCGGCTCACCCGGCGTCCTCGGTAGTCTCGCTGCCGTTATCTCTGCCGTCCTTCGGGTTGCGGTCGTACCTCTGTTCGTAGCACCGGTCCTCGATGACGTGATTGGCGCGGGAGACCTTTCCGCCCTTCCGCGCGTGCTTCTCACAGCCGGTCTCGCCGTCCTCGGGGCGGCATTGGCGCTCGGCGCTCAGGACGCCTTGCTGGCGCATGGCGGCGCAAAGCGGGCTGCCGAGCTTCGGGACTGGGCGTACCGGACCCTACTCGCGCGGTCGCCGGGGCAACTGCCGGGCACGTCGGGAGGCCTCTCTGGCCGCATCGTGAGCGACCTCCGTGAGGTCGAGACGTTTCACCAGTACGGCGTCGGCACCCTCATCGCCGAAACCACGACCGTGGTGGGCATTCTGTCGGTGCTCGCCTGGCGCGCTCCGACCGCGACCGGCGTGCTCATTCTTCTGGGTCTACCCGCAGCATGGATTCTGCAGGTGCTTGGTAACCGACTTCGGGACGCCGCTGAGCAGGCTCAGGCGGGAACCGAGGCGGTGGCAGCCGACCTGCAGGAGGGGTTCAAGCATCACGCCGTAGTTCGCGCCTTCGGCGCCGAAGGATTCATGCTGACGCGCTTCCGTGCAGCCAACCTGCGTACCCAGCGTTCCGCCTCCCGTCGCAGCATCGTTGCTGCCCTTCAGGTGCCCGTCACCCAAATCGCGGTCTTTGCAGCCCTGGCGGGACTGGTCGCGTTGCTCGCCGGTCAGGCTGCCTCGGGGGTCATGACGGTCGGTCAGGTGGTGGAGTACGTGACGCTCGTTGCCCTGTTGGCCACACCTGCCCAACTGCTCCCCCGCGGGTACGCACTCCTGCGTCAGGCGGATGCAGCCCTAGACCGGTTACGTGAACTCGAAGGTGCGGAGCGTACCTTGCCGAAGTCCTCCCACAGGGATGCGTCAACGGCTTCTACGCCTCCCGTGCCTGGCCTCCTGGTGGAGGATTTGTGGGCACGATATGGCGAGGGGCCATGGATTCTCAAAGGGATTTCGCTCCGTGCTCCAGAACGCGGACTCGTTGCAGTCCAGGGCGAGAGCGGAGTTGGCAAATCGACCTTGCTCTCCGTCCTGCTCGGTTTCGTTCCTCCGGAGCGAGGCGTGGTGCTGTGGAATGGACACCCTCTCGATCCGACCCGGGTTGCCTGGGTACCACAGTCGCTCGACCTGATGCGGGGCCAACTCCGCGACACCCTGACGCTGGGCGAGGCCATCAGCGACGAGGCGCTCTGGACCAGTCTCGAGTCGGTCGGCATGGCAGGCGTCGTGATGCAACTTCCCGGTGGCCTGTCCGCTGAACTCGATGAGGATGGCGCAGGCCTTTCCGGTGGTCAACGACAACGCCTGCTCGTGGCGCGCGCCCTGCTCCGCAATCCCGACATTCTGATTCTGGACGAACCGACCGCGAACCTCGATGCGGAAGCGGAGGCAGCGCTTGTCGCCACACTGAAGAAAGAGGCCGAGCACCGACTGGTCCTGGCGGTCGCTCACCGGGAGGCGCTACCCAAGGCGGCAGACGCCATTTGGCAGCTTGGCCAGACCGAGGGTGCGACCATCGCGGAGGATCGCTGATGCACCCCATCGATCTGTATGACGACGCGGTGTTCTATGACCTGCTGCATGAGGGTTACCGCGACGACATCGCGTTCTATCGTTCGTTGGCGCTCGATTTCCCAGGTCGAACCCTCGAGGTGGGAGCAGGCACGGGGCGCCTCACGCTCGAGTTCGCGCGTCTTGCTGAGCAGTTGGTGGCGCTCGAACCCGCCGAAGCCATGCGACGAATTCTTCATCAACGCATCGAGGCGGCAGAGGTTGATGTCCCCGTGGATCGCATCGAGGTCCGTGGCGAGACGGTCGAGTCGTACGGTGCATCCCGGCCGGAGGGAACCTTCGACCTCGTGGTCGCCCCTTTCAACGCCTTTCTGCATGCCACCACACTGGATGCGCAGGACGCATTCCTCGCATCTTGCCGGGCGATGACCGCGCGCGGTGGGCTGTTCGCCATGGACGTGATGGCACCGCCTCGCGACATCGTCAATGGCGTGCCACGCATCGAGATTCAGCGTTCGCTGGGAGATGGCTCGCACGTGAAGATCACGCGGACCCAACAGCACGAGGAAGCTTCTCAGTTCCTACTCAACGACTTCGAGGTGGAGACGGTCGATTCAACCGGTTGCCTGTCAAGGCGAATCGTGCAGCTCGCCGTACGGTATTTCCACCGTTATGAACTGGAGCGTGCGTTGTTACAGGCGGGCTTCAGCAACGTCCGTATGTTCGGCGATTTCGATCGCCGGCCGATCGATTCCAGCGCTGAGCATTGGGTCGTCCTGGCGTCCGCTGGCGACTAAACCGCGTCGCGAACACCGTTCTACCTTGCGAGCACATCCAGGGCAGCGGCTGAGGCTGAACCTCGTTGGACGGTGGCATCGACGTCCTGGAACGCAAGTTCGAGGGTGCCTGCGACCGAGAGCACATCCCCATCCTTGGCATACCCGAGCAGGGCAGGTCGAATCAGGAACGGTTTGGCGTCATCCTGACCACCCGCAATCTGCACGCCCCGCGCTGCGCAGGCGGCCACCACAGCAGGTGCGGATATTCCTTCAGGCACGCGCAGGGCGGCCACCGCGGGACTTGGTCGCTCTGCATAGGGCATGCAGCCTAGGGCGGCACCCGCTGCGAGGAGCGCTTCGTTGAGCCGCGCCCGACGCGCCCACAACGCCTCGATCCCATCGGCGAGCAGGTAGGGGCGAACGGCAGCCAGGCCGGCCACCAGCCCAACAGCGGGCGTGGTCGCGGTGGTGCCCTTATTTTGGGCAGCCAGCTCGGCATGTAGGTCCCAGGCAAGGGCTCTGCGTGGCGTCATTCCTTGCTCGCGCACGCGTTCCGATAACCAGGCAAACCCGAGGCCCGGCGGCAGCATGACGCCCTTTTGTGATCCAGCGACGACGGCGTCGAGTTGCCAGGCTTCGGGACGAAGTTCGCTCACCCCAAGACTGGTTACGGCGTCCACCACGATGCGGGCGTCCGGCACGATCCGGCGTACGGCTGCAACCTGCGCCTCGAGGTCATGGAGGACACCGGTACTCGTCTCGGAGTGCACGAGCAGCACGGCTCCGATTTCCGGTGTTGCCTGGAGGGCTTCCTCGATTGCGCTCGGTGGCACCGTCTCACCCCAGGGTGCGGTGACTTCCGTGACCTCGTGCCCGTGCACCCGGGCGAGCTTGGCCCAACGCTGTCCGAACTTGCCCGCATGGGCGGCAAGCACCTTCGTTCCCGCTGGAACGGCTGCAAGGAACCCTGCCTCGAAGGCGGCGGTCCCATTCCCACTGAGCAGCACGACGCCGTCCACGCTTGCTGCGTACACGTCCGCAAGGACCTGTCTCGCCTCAGCGAGGATGGCCTCGAACGCGTCGGTGCGGTGGTGTAAGACCGGTCGCGCGATGGCTTCGAGCACCGCTGGCGGCACGGGTACGGGCCCGGGCGAAGCCAGCAGCATGTCGTGCGGGTCGGTCACAGGCGAACCGTCCTGAGGCTCTGAATCACGTCGGTTTGTGTGCGGAGAAGATCGGTGACGTTCTCAGGGGGCAAGCCGTCGAGGGTGAGGACGAACATGGCGAGGCCGTCCTCCTCGACGCGGCTGAGTTGCATACCGATGATGTTCACGCCCCCATCCCCAAGAATCGAGCCGACCTTCCCGATTGCGCCCGGCCGGTCGTAGTTTGTGCAGACCAGCATCGCGCCCTCGGGCTTGATTTCGATGGAGTAGCCATCGATCTCCACGATCCTGGGTGCACCGCCAAGGACCGTGCCGGAAACGGAGGCTTCCCCTTCATCCCCGCGCGCGGTGACCTGCACGTGCGTCGTGTACCCGCGGCTACGTGAGGCGACGGTCTTCGCAATGGAAATGTCGCGCTCGCGTGCGATGGCCAGGGCATTGACGTAGTTGGGTGGCTCGGTGAGGATCGGTTCGAGAAACCCCTTGGTGACGGCCGTGACGACGGGATCCGGATCGCGGGGGAATTCCCCTGCAAATTCGACGGAGAGTTCACGGATGCGGCCGCTGGCGAGTTGAACGGCGGTGGCACCGAGAATCTCGCCCAACTGCAGGAAAGGACCGAGGTCTCGGAGTACGTCGCTCGATAGGGCGGGCGCATTGACGACACCGCGCGCGTAATCGCCGTGCAGGGCCTGTACGGTTCGGTCGAGAATTTCGGCTCCCACGCGGACCTGGGCTTCGCGGGTGTTGGCGCCAAGGTGCGCGGTGACGACGACGTCATCACGGCCGATGAGCGGATGATCGGGTTGCGGGGGTTCTTTGACGAAGACGTCGAGACCCGCAGCGAACAGGTGCCCGGAATCAAGCGCTTCCGCCAGGTCGGTCTCGACAATGATGCCGCCACGAGCCGCATTGACGACCACGGCGCCTTTTGGAAGTGTGGCAAGCTCGCTTGCGCCAATCATCCCCACGGTCTCCTCCGTGAGAGGTGTATGCACGGTGAGGAAATCGCTGCGAGCGAGCATGTCGTCGAGGTTGTCGAACAGCGTGACGCGGAGTTCCTCCGCGCGGTTGCGGGAGATGTAGGGATCGTAGGCTGCGACCTCCATCCCTAGACCTTCAGCGCGCTTGGCAACGAGCGATCCAATGCGTCCGAGTCCAACGATGCCGAGTCGACCTCCCTTGAGTTCGCGGCCGAGGAA